>Ga0214917_10003730_pt1 | contig 17421 bp, 15 predicted proteins | sample LL_1208_BB_MetaG_FD_177983 | JGI IMG/M metagenome (GOLD analysis project Ga0214917, IMG submission 177983) | Freshwater microbial communities from Lake Lanier, Atlanta, Georgia, United States - LL_1208_BB | ecosystem: Environmental > Aquatic > Freshwater > Lake | place: USA: Georgia | collected... | reverse complement strand
ATTTTCTCGTGAATTATCATCCAAATCCAGAGCGTAGGAATAATGTTCCTACATCTCCAATAGAAATATATACATTACAACAACACATCGCATTTACCTGTTATGGCATTACTATAATAATGCATCTGCATATGAGCAGTCTTCTTCCTTTGTTTCTTCTTCTTGATTTTCGCGGCAGTAGATTCATTCGGTAAGCAAATCGCTTTATACTCTACTTCCAATGTCGCCTTAATGTATTCAAATACATGCAGCAAAACCGATTTCGAACAGTTTCCGACCACCAAACAATTCCCCGTAGAGAATATCATAAACGACACACACGTATATTTCTTGCTAAGTTCCAGTTGACTCAGTTTGATGCCATTATCTTCTGGACAAATACGCCCTTGGTCTGGATGGTCTTTCGCTAAATCGTTACGGTAATAGTATTTGCAACGAATGCCCGGATAATGACACGAATCATACGACGTCTCAATTCCATATTTATCACTCCGCAAAATACTATAAAACGCCTTTTGGTCAATGCAAAATCCACAATGAAATCCCGAATTAATAAGTACATCTTCGTCTCCGTCGTCGCCATCGCCTTTGATATAGCATAAATCCCCTAAATCACAGTCCTCTTTACCTTCTATTCGCTTAATTTGCTCTATATCGAGATAGGGTCGCAAGTATTCGATCACCTTTTCCCGTACTAATCGCAGCATATTATCATCTGGAACACCGGGAATTTCCAATTTACCAGTATTAAATACTTTCACATGCACCTCTCGAAATTCTCCATTATACAGGAACCGTATGATAATAGCAAAACAGTTCATAAATGCCTTCTTCTGCTTCCCCCTACAGTTCATAATGTCTTTCTTTGAAATGCCGATTGTCACTTTACGGTCATCCTTGAACTTTAGGCGTTTTGATGCGGTCGACGCCGACTTAATCACCATTTCCGTATAATGATGCCCGCAATTTCTCAACCGCTCCAACGATTCATCCAGCTCTTCTTGACTAAATGAAGTCAATTTCGTCTGCTTTTTGATCACTCCTTCTACCGGACGCCAGTAATCTACCACCGGTATACTCCAGAAAGTCTTCATCGTATCAATTGTGCAATTCAAGAACAGAACTTTGGTCTTCGTGGAGATATACAACTCGCCGCATTTAGGTGCTTCTTTTTCCGCCGTCGAATTAATCGTCTCTATCTCTTCTAATAAAACCGGAAATGCATCAGGAACCACATTTTCCCCGAATTCATCCATTCCGGAAGAGGTACCTGAGTATTTTAGCATAAAACTCCGCCATTCATCGTCCACGTTTTTCGTCAAAGATACGTCGGTTTGCATACTTTTTTCGGGGGTTTCAAATATTGATAGTCTTTAAATGTGTTCTAATATATTCAACCGCTGTTTCTTTAAGTTCTTTTCAATTTTCTTTATATGGTAAAATAAAAAACAAAAATAAAGCATATATATATCTGAATATGTTACGGAAACGTGAGAATAGTCGAATGAATAGGATTGGGACAATTCCGGAAGTAGAGAACGTAGGAATTGGACGATTATCCGGAGAAACGCCTACGGCGTTTTGTAGGAATAATGAAATAACACATAATGATACAAACTCACTCATATTGCCACCATCGCCAAAAAAAATAAATGACGAATTATGTAATATTACCGAACCGATAAAAATCGTAGAGAGGTGTCGAGTCCAATGTGCAAATCCTATTTTCGACCCGAACAATGCGTCTCCAGCAAGTGAGTTTATGAATATTCTAAAATTGCGAATGAGTATTTATTACGAGCACGATTTGAATATGTTTGATACGAAATAATTGACTAGGTCATCGCAAGGCATATCATCGGAAGAATGCGCGACATTTTCAAAAACGGCAATCAATCCATTCGAAATCATATGCGGGAATTTGCGCAATATGTGGTTCATATATCCCAGAAGTATCTGTTTCTTATGCAAATTATGGGATATACTGATTTGGGTTATATAGTTTACTGCGTCTTTCGAGTTGGATTGATTATCGTTTAGGAGGATTGTTAATTCCGACCATTCGTGAGAAGATACTGGTCGTGACGCGGTTGTTTTGCTTTTACTCAATTTCTCCGACCCAAAATAAGAGGATTGCATAAAATTAATCATGCTTCTTATATCTGATTGATAACTTGCCATTAAGAGGTCGATGTCGTCCGAGTCGACTGATAGATTTTCGGCGTCGGCAATTTTCTGTATGAACTGTCGGATTTCAGGAGGTGGCAATTGATTGAATCGGACGCATATGAATTCACGTTGCAATGATTCGTCGATTTTGCTTATATAGTTGCATATAAGGCAAAAACGTACATTGTGATGGCAAGTCTGTAAGAGCGTTTTTAACGCCTGTTGCGCATTCTTTGTCATATAATCCACCTCGTCCAATATGACGAATTTGCATCCAGTTTCAAATATGTGGCACGACCGGACGAATTGGTAAATCTGGGTCCTGATCACATCCACTCCTCTCTCGTCGGAAGCGTTTAGATGAATAACGGTCTCTTTATTCACTCGTGTGTATTTTGCCTGATACTCTTGTATAAGATTTATAATCGTGGTCGTTTTGCCTGTACCGGGTGGACCATAGAAAATCAAATTCGGAAACTTGTTTTTCTGGATAATATTTTCGAACAAGATGCGGTTGAGAGGATCCAACACAATATCTTCGAAATGCGTCGGACGATACTTTTCTATCCACGGCATAGATTCTCCCATTCCAGTCGTCTTTCTCGTTTGTATGAGGAATTCCGTCATTCTATATTTACTATACACACCGCTCAATTTATCTATGTTTCCTTAAAACATATTTAAAATATACATAAATAGTCGACGACAAATGGTGTATGACTATAATGACAAATACGGAAGGTGTTGGAAAGACAGCAGTGAAGACTGCTAAGAAGAAGCGTCCCACAAAAGAAACAGAAGAACCTGTAACAACTGAAGCACCGGCGAAAGGCAGAAAAACGCGGGCAAGCAAAATCGTCACGAAACAGCAAATTATTGCGAATACGACACCAGTGGTTACCAATGTCATTTTAAATTTGAAATGTTCTATGAATGATTTGAAAGAGTATAATAGCAAATTAAGTCGGATGATTAGTAACCCTTTGGAGTACAATTCGTCTGCGCCACCGGAAGTGAAATATTACGACGGTGAGAAACCATTCGGCACCTTTATCCAGACGAAAGACCTCTCCTCCTCGTCATCGTCGTCGTCACATGACGCTGTCAAGGAAGAGTATGTAGAAAACAAGTCAATTGCCGCTTTTATGACATTTTCCGCAGAAGAAGAATTACAACACGAATCGATTGTGAAATTTACGAAAACACAAGTAGAAGATAAAATAGTGAATCCCGTTCCAATGGACGATTGCAATGACGATGTAAACGTAAAAGATATGTCCGCGAAACTAAAACAATTAAAAATACAATTATATAAAAATTCGTTGCATTCGGAGAAGAAATCCGCGTGTTTCTGGTGTACGTACGAATTCGATAACCCGCCGTGTTACATACCAAAATACGAGATGGATGGTGTGATATATGGTTATGGGTCGTTTTGCCGCCCAGAATGTGCAGTTGCCTATTTAATGAAAGAAAATATCGACGACTCCACGAAATTCGACCGTTACCATTTATTGAATCAGATTTACAGCAAAGTATATGATTGCAAGAAAAATATTAAACCCGCACCGGACCCGCATTATTTGCTAGATAAATTCTACGGAAACTTGAATATACAAGAATATAGGAGACTTTTGAAAACGGAACATTTGCTATTAGTAATAGATAAACCTCTCACGCGAATATTGCCGGAACTGCACGAAGATACAGACGACGCGTTTACGAAGATTTACGGCATTAAAGCGTCGAGCGGAAACTCTTCTGGTGTATATAAAGTAAAACGTCAGAGTGAACAACCGCAAGGTCCAAGCAAAGCAAGTATAATTAAAAATACGTTTGGGATATCGACTTGAAGTTTTGGTATCAACTGATATACGACTGCAATGAGTATAGTAGTTGGATCGTAGTGTGATGTAAAGAATATTCATTTTCAATTATATAGATTGAATATGAATACAATTACCGTTAAATATTGGGGAGGCACCGGCAATTGTCTTTTTCAAATCGGTGCTGCAATATATTATTCGAATAAACTGAACCGCCCCTTCCTTTTAAACGAACATCCGGGGTTTCCGAATTTAAAAAAATATTCCCCGAAATCCATCGGGTTAGACGAAGAGGAATATGCGAAATCGTTGTGCGAACACAATGAATCGGATATTTCTAAAAATGTCGAGTTTCCGGAAAAAAACGTATTGCTTTCCGGGTTTTTCCAGGATTACCGAATATGCGATGAGTACAAGGAATATTTAGTAGACGTCTTAGGGATACCCACCATACGCAAAAACGTCGTCTCGATTATTTCTCATCCGGCGTTTCAGTCGAGAGGACTCTTTTGGAACCCGTCTACCACGGAAATCACCGTTAGTTTGCACATTCGTCGTGGCGATTACGAGAACCTCCGATGCTACTTCATTCTCTTGGACGAATACTACTACAAGAATGCAGTATTGTATCTTATGGGTAAATTAAGCGGGACATATAAACGGGTCCGGATTTTGTGCTTCTATGAGAAACAATCGCATGAACCGGCAAATCAGATTATTCACTCGCTCGAACTAGACAAAGACTTATTGCAGTTTCCGATTGAGTATTACCATTTTAATGAGATAGTACCATTATGCCTACAAAACGCCTACTGCGTTTCTCCGGATAATCATCCAATTCCTACGTTCGTACCTCTCTTCGGAATTGTCCCAAACCAGTCAATTACAGATATTGAAGAAATGGCGATAATGAGTCATTGCGACCATCATATCATTGCAAATAGTACGTACAGTTGGTGGTCGGCGTATATAAATGAAAACCCGGATAAAATTGTCTGTTATCCAAACGAATGGTATAATCATCAGTTGTACTATTTATCGACCGCCGGGTTTAATGCGGATGGATTTATACCAATACCCGCGTGGAATCCACGAATCAAAAAATGCGGGTGCTTTTGATGTTCGCGGTGGGTGGTAAATAATAATACCGAAAATATATAAAGAAAATATACGATAAAACAATAACAACTGTAATTACCTTTATATAAATTAAAATGCCATCTTTTTCTCAGAAAATTGCGTCGTTGGTTGATACTTATCAGCATTCGAAAACGAGTCCTGCTTATAGGGAACTAAGTGTCAAATACAAAACATTGAAATCTACAAATCAAGAATTGATACATTTGTTGACGAATGTGCTTTCAAGAACACTTGAAACGGATAAAAAACCAAGACGCCGTCTCCGTCGCAGAAATATTCGTCGATCTAGTTCGGAAACGCCTATTCATTATGAAGAAGTAGTTATCAAAGAAGAACCAGATATTGTGTCTACAAAACAGACAAGATATGCTTATGCCTCGCGTGTAACACCAGAAACCATTGTTATAGAAGATGACTCATATGAAGAAGTTGTTGGTGAAGAGGCAGATAAAGTTGTTGGAGAGGATAAAGAAGAAGTCGTTGCTGCGATTCAAGATGATGCGGTAGAGGTAGAGGTTGTTGTAGAGATTAACGATGATGCGGTAGATGAAGTTGTTGTCGAAGAAGACGTAGATGTTACAGAGGAGGTTGTTGTAGAAGAAGAGGTTAAAGAGGAGGTGGTTTTTGCAGAAGAAGACGTAGAGGTAGTTGAAGAAGAGGAAGATGAGGTGGTCGAGGAAGAGGTGGTTGAGGAAGAAGACGTAGAGGTAGAGGTAGTTGAAGAAGAGGAAGATGAGGTGGTTGAGGAAGAGGTGGTTGAGGAAGAAGTTGTCGAGGAAGAGGTAGAGGAGGTGGTCGAAGAAGAAGTTGTCGAGGAAGAGGTAGAGGGGGTGGTCGAAGAAGAAGTTGTCGAGGAGGAGGAAGAGGAGACAGGAGTATATGAGATTGAAATCGACGGCACTCGATATTATACAACGGGTGAACAAAACGGTGTTGTATATGCATTATTAGAGGACGATGATGTTGGTGATGAGGTAGGCAATTTTGTAAATGGCAAGTTTGTGCTTAATAAATAATGCCCTGTCGCTCCAATTCGGACAATTCCGGAGAGAGACCGGTATAATATCTATTCAAGTCGTTTCTTCGTAATTCGACCCCGCCGTCGGTTTTTATATGTTCCGCCAATCTTTTTTGCTTCCGGGACATTTTCCTTAACTGCCGTCTTGGCAGCGTCCACCACTTTAGCTGCATCATTATCAAACACAAAGTCGCGAAATTTACTCAATACATTATACGTTTTATTACGAGGGTCGACTAGATATAAAAGTTCCTGTTCCATTTCTTTATCGACTAATTTGCATGGTGCTCGTTTTGTTTTATCATAGGAGTCAGCATCTACCAAATCCATACCAACATACACTTCATATACATTTCGCCGGACTTCTGTATCGGAATTTTCTTCACTAACTATCGATTTCGCTTCATCCACCCCAGTATACAAATAAGACTTAATAATGTCTGTGTTTATTTTCTTATTTTGGACGTATCTATCATACACATTTTCAAGTATATTCCGGTATTTGTTGATATCATCATCATTCATACCATACTCGCGTTTTATAACCGCATCGCCCATCTTAAATAGTTTCAGTACCATATATAAATCTTTATTGGACGTTTTTCTTATAGGTTCGAATACATTGTTTACATTCGACGACAATTTATTATTAATACTTGCTTCTGTACTAAAAAAATCAAGTATGTGTTTATTTATCCGCTGGGTTACTTGTGATACGTCGGACCCGTCCGGTTTTTTGCCAGTCAAATTCATCGGAATATTGTTTTTAGCAAAATTCAATACAATTCTTGCAGATTTTACCTCAATTGCCATTTTAAGAAGACGGTCAAATAATACTTCATATTCCCTTTCCATAAAAATATTAATTCCTTCGCCTTTATGCAATTGTAAGTGATTGTCGAAATCTTCTCGAATGGACAATATTATATCTGCCTTATTTTCGCCAGTTACATTTGATAATTTATCCAATTTGTCCGCAACTGAATTCGCGGTATTTGTTCTATCTATATTCATATTGATTACACTACCGGTAGTTGGAGTGTTCGAGCGTATCTTAGATAATATATGCATACGCATCATAAATAACCCGTCTACCTTTAAATCTTCATACATTTGACTAATTATCTTTTTCGTAACATAATCAACTGGATCATCGTAGTCAAACGAAACATCCGAAAAATGCAGATATTTATACAATGAATCCGATTCTAACAACCATTCACCATTGAATTCCTTGAAATCTTTATTATCAAGAAAACGATCAATATTGGGGAATTCCTTATTTATTCTTTGATATACATCATAGAATTCTTTAAGATATTTTTTTATCTTACCTGTGTTTCCAGCAGCTTGATCTATTTCACCCAATTCTTGAATTGTCTCTTTACTCAATTTGTTTATTGTATCCTTGAAATAATAATGATGAACTAAAAATTTTATTCCATTCGTAAATTCTTTTCCACTTTTTACGACATCTTCTAATCCATTAAATTCATCAATACTCATTTTTTTCAACGAAGTCTTATAATAATTATACGCATCCATTTCATAAGTCGTGCTTTTACAATCTGGTGTTCTTCCTGGTGTTCTACATACAATCTTATAAAAATCTTTTTGTAAATTTTCCGTATTTAATAGTGAAGAAATTTCGTCTCTTAATTTTTTCAAATAAATATCGTATTTTTCTTCCACGTCGCCTACTGACTTGGCGACTTCTTCATACGTCTCTCTCTGAGAAGACAAGAACTTACTATAAACCGGATGGTTTATGATATCATTCCGCCATACAACATCATCGACAATATACCGTTTTCCATTTACATTTATAAAATATTCCTCTCGTTCTTTACTGATTATACCGAATTTGTACATAAATCCGAATATATTTACAGCATTACGTATACTCAAATCGTAAATGATGCGATTATTCGGTTCGCCCATAATCACGTGTTGATATGAGTTCTTAAGTGCCTTGCCAAACATATCAGGTATAGGAAATAGTGCACGTAGCGTCACCATTACATTGTGAATTTCCGTCGCACTCATCCATTCATACAATTCTTTTTCCTCATCCTCTGTTGCGTCCTTCTTCGGTATCAACTTATCCCTATAAATACTCGGATTCGCATCGATCTCCTTTCGCAACCTCTCAATAAACAATGGACGATTAAAGAAGAATTCGTATTTTGCTTTCCAATCCGCGCCTTCAATGGAACTCGGGTATCGCACATTTTTCGTGAAAAACGGATATTCGCTAGTAATAATCGGTTGTGTATTCATTTTCGGCATCTTTATCATACTGCGTTTAAACAATTGTATATTTCGTCCATCTTTCTTTTCTCCTACATTCAGGTCTAATTGTATGTACAATAGAGAAACTGGAAATATAACATTACTTGATGTGGACATTTTACTATATACTCATATATAATTACTGCAATTATATACATTCTTACTGCATAATATCCAGATGAGGATATTATCCAGATGTATTTATCCAAATATATGCATTAAGCCAACGATTCTTTGGTCTTTTCTTTCTGTTTCTTTGCATTCGACAAGAGTGCAACCGCGTCTGATATTTGCTGTTCCGTTATTTCTGGCATATCCGGCGGTGAATCAACGAATCCTGCCTGCTTTTCGATAAATGACTCCGGCAAACAGCAGAATCCACTCTTCTCATTAAAGAAGAAATTCGCACATAGTGAAAACACTGCCATTATTAACAATGCAGTGTAAATATCACGCGTTCCCATCCATGCCATTGCAAATACCAATATGTCGCGACTAAATGTATATTTCAGATACCCCTCCATCGATTTACTCAACCGTATTGTTACGAATTTAGACGATATATTCAGAATAATAATAATGATACCTGCAAATAATTTACTCTGATTCATCGCCAATACCTGTTGATTTATGTACTCTATCATATCGCGCAACGTCTGGACTCCTCGATCAGACCGTGTCTTTGAACCCCGTTTATTTGCCATATATGCTATATATTTATCCGACCTTAATGTTCAGACACAAGGAGTAAACTCATTACCTAAGGCGGTCTGTAGTGCCGTTAACGTCTGGACTCCCGTAGGGCGCGTTGATGTCCTGCGCTTCGCAATGGCATCAACGTCCTCCCGCAGGGAATACAGCGGTTATGTTCACATATGGAGTTTTACTCCTTATGTCTGGACATTAAGAAACAATCGGCATCACTTTATCGCGAATCAACCCGAACATATTCTCTTCAAACGAAAATATATCATCTGCCATGCTTGTTATCGGTTTCACTAAATAGTGTCCGAATAATTGATTCCAGTCAATCGGTTTGTCTTTAGAAGACTCCGGACGAAGTTTCTCCTCTCGATTTAACCGTTCTTCTATAATAGAAAACTCGCAGGATTCGTCGCAAGGATTACATTTAGCAGAATTCGAGGGAAAATGGATTTCCCTAAATACGTGGTCTGCCATTTCCGGGCGGACAACCCCACCGCTACTCTTTAGTCGTTTCTTATCGTCACAATTCGCTTTTCTGAAATTATCCAACAATTCTTTCTTGCGTGAACCATTCATTATTGTCATTTCATTTGTATCCTTTATATCCGAGAATGGCGTATATGAATGGACGAACGAATCACCCGAAACGTACGACTCATACTTCTTCTCTGATTCCGGTTTCAACGTAGTCATCGACTCACGCATTTGTACCATATTTTCACTCAACAGAGTATCGCGATGCACTGCAATAATACTATTATATAGGTCGAGTTGATAGTATAATATGACGATACTGCAAGCAATTACTCCATAAACTGGGTCAACCATCGAATAATAGGCAATTATGAATGCACAATATAGTTTCCCTAAACTTGTTTCGCTCAATTGTACCATTTCATATGGGAATGATGCAAACAAGAATATAGTTATGATTGTGACCCATTGAATAATATATTCATCCTTGTATCCATTTTTAACATTCATCTTATAAGATATATATTTTCATACGATTCTCCTTCGTCGTCGAATTCGTGTTTGATTCAATTCATCCTATTTAGCAATCGACATTTATCCTCTCAATGCAACAATTCCGGAGAGAGGATGTAACGTAGGAGTTGGATGATTATGCCTACTCTCGTTTATCTATCCTGCTCTTCGTATCTATCATCCAAGTTCCTTATGGGCACAGATGGTAGAATCGATGAGAATAAAAATCTGAGGATTTTGTAAAGTATTTCAACATATAATTCATATTACAATGTCATCTTCCCTATTAAATTATGCATCTCCATGGACGAGTGACAGTAATGACAATGGAGTTTCTAGGAAACGCGTGCCTACAATGGGTGGTATTCAAAACACAACGGCGAGAAAAACCGTCAAAGTTCGCCCAAGCAATGATTCGTCTTCTCAACAATACGTCTTTTACACGCCAAATCGAGAAGAAGGCGAAGAAAAAGAAGGATTTTCCAATTCACCGAACAACAAACCCCAAATGATGCCAGAGTCGATTGATGAACATATCGAGAAGCAGAATGAAAGAACGACGAAAATAAATAGTATATTGAACAAAATAACCAGTTTTAACACGGATGACAAACTCGGCGATTTTAATCCAATGCCATATCCTACCAATATTACAAAAAGGAATTCCGACCAAATAATAGCGGCAGATGAATCAGTTGATAATGGAATCAATCCTCTTATGCCTAAAAGTGGCAAACCTTCATTTGAACCATCAAAAGATCAACCAAAACCCGCTTATTACCGTGCATCCGATTCCGGTAAGACGGAATACGCCAGTTACCGGGCAGCATACGGTCGCGAAGGACTGTCCTCTCCTAAAGAACCATATTATTCGCGGATGGGGATTGGAAGCGGCGACAAAGTGATGGACCGTCTAAATTATATGACACAAATGCTCGAGTCCATACAGATGGAAAAAACAAACCACGTAACGGAAGAATTTGTGCTTTACTCTCTTCTCGGGGTTTTTATGATTTATATCGTCGACGGGTTCTCGAGAGGAGGCAAATATATTCGATGAACCCCCCCCCATCCCCTAATGTCCAGACTTATGGGTTAAAAACCCATAGGATGGCATTTACACTGTAGGGAGGACGTTGATGCCATTGCGAAGCGCAGGGCATCAACGCGCCCTCCAGATGTTAAACCAATATATTTACTTCTTCTGCCTTATATGGCGACCGCGGCAATATAAAATTGCTAAAGTAATAAGCACATCTCGTTTTGAGTATAACATCATGTGTTGCAATCCATCGTTGTGCAATACCTCTCTGATGTCCAATATCATCTATCATAACCATCTTGGTTTCTTTTCCACTTAGACTCGTTCTCGCCTCTCGCATTGCCCATAAATATCCAGTAAAGAAGAGGTCGACATTGTTTGTATTGCAAAACGCCGCAACCGAATGCAGTGTATCACCGCCTTCTAAATCCTCGTATTTCATATGCGCATTGCGAAAAAAATACATCGCATAAATTGTACTAAAACGTGCACCGGTATCGATATCTGGACCTCTCAAAGCATAAGCATACATCTGATTCGTTTGTAACAAATGAATCAAATCGCCAATCTCTGCCGTAATAGAAACGCGAAATCCGATATCGTCTTTCAATGATGCTATCCTCTCCGTAAAATCGTGCAAATGTTGCGTGTGTTCTTTCTGGATACGGATAATCTGGAAAGTCGAAGGTAATTTAGCAGGTTGTATTGTATGCCGCAAATAAAACGTAAAGGAGTCGTATTCTACGAGAGGAACAATCGCATCGCATAATTCGACCTCTTTTTTAAACAGCATTATATTGCGGTCAATCCAGATTTTCCGACTATTATATTCGTGGGTATGGAACAGTTTCCGGTATTTCATTGGAGAAGCGGAATCACGACGGAAACAAATATAATCCAATAATGCTGCTTGTTCCTGAACAATTATCCTCTCCTCCGATTTTCTAGAAGAGAATGCGAACAGGATTTTACGAGAAGACGCGACTCCTTCTATTTTACGGACCGTTTTCGTCCTCTCCACCTTTTCCACCTTTTCCATAATATTGTCGCCTTCTGATAGAAGAACAATGTCCTCTTCTATCTGGTTAAATGTCGACACCACCGCACCAGCAAATTGTGCCTCTAAATCATTGAATTGTACGGAACAGAAAACCCGGTCGCTCGGGAAATAGGAATTCTGCAACAATTTAGCGATTTCCATCTTCTCGTCAAATGTCCGGTCACTAAACAATTTCGTATTTACAAGACTGGATTCGTAATATTTCGTCTTTTTAGGCAGAAGATGTACAATATATGGCATCTCGGAATAGACGAATCGGCGGTGCCAATCATATATGTGCAATGCCGGTATTTGATTCCAAAACGGATACTTCATTTTGATGTATAGAACCAAAAACACGAATAAGAATACGAATGCTACCAGCAAATAATTTGGATGAATAGTGGAGAGGATATCACCCGTTCCTACAACTACACGGCGAAAAGACGGTAATTCTCCTTTGTATAACCAATATGCATTTTCCGGGTCTACTACTCTAGGCATAGCATCATTTACCATATTTACAAGTCCCCCTAAATATGGTTTGCAGGTCTCTATGACCGATTTCGCTGTATCCATTACGCCTCTCATGACTGTTCTTCTAATATTATACCTACAAGGATAATCATCCAATTCCTACGTTCGTTACATCCTCTCCGGATTTGTCCAAGATACGATGAAGAATTGATGAGAGGTTCGTCCGCTTCTATTCATTAACATCTGGACTCCCGCAGGGAATACAGTGTTTATGTTCACATATGGAGTTTACTCCTTATGTCTGGACATTAAATGCCACATAATACAAATGATATCCAATCACCGAAAATCCCAACATCAAGAGTATTTCAAAATACATTCTTGCCGTATCTACTCCATAGTATCCGATGTAAATCAACAGCGGACCTACGAGAAGAATATGCAGCATATTTATCCAATATGATTTTTGCTCTTTACTTCTCAAATATGATTTGTAAGAATGATACAGAACAATCACAATTCCGAGAAACAGTAAAATAGGGAAAAATACTTTAGGAATATTCGTTCTACGAATACCGACGTAGAGGAATAATGCACCAATCACAATAATATGCAGTAAATGAACTAATAAATCTTGATTCATATATATTTACTATACGTATTATGAATTTAAACATATTCAATGGAGTATTATTCAATCCATTTATGAGAGGAGAAGGAGGAAGAAGTGGAAAAAAAGACACCGCAAAGTATGAATATGATGTGGTTATCGTAGGCAGCGGAATCAGCGGTTTATATGCAGCATATAAAATTAAAAAACACTCGCCCCATTTATCCGTGCAGATTCTAGAGAAGCATAAAAAATTATGGGTCGGAGGTAGAACAGGCAATGAGACATTTTATGGAACAGAAGTTGTTACTGGTGCGGGTATCGGTAGAAAACACGACAGTCTTTTACGTAAATTGATGCGAGAACTCCATTTCGATTTAGAGGAATTCAAGGTTACGCCTTACTTCTCGCACAATTTCACACCAGTGGATATTAATAGGACAATGGATATGCTGAGAAGAGAATATCAGAAATCCATTCTACCTACGAAACAGACAATTACATTTAAACGATTTGCTAAACCTTTTTTAGGAGACGATGTCTATGAGAGGTTCTTATTGACATCTGGTTATACAGACTATGAAAACGAAGACGCTCACGATACGCTTTATAATTACGGGATGGAAGATAATGCATGCTGTTTAGCGGCATTCCGAGTGCATTGGCGAAAACTCGTTTTGGCACTCGTGTCTGTAATTGGCGAATCGCATTTCCACTTCTCAACGAATGTAACCACGCTTTCGAGAACAGAAGATGCAATACATCCGATTTTAATAGAGACCGAGAATGGACGCAAATATGGTTGCAAACAAGTCATTTTAGCAACGACAATAACAAGTCTCCGTAATTTATTGCCAAATCCGATATATAAAGAAATCCAAGGGCAACCGTTCTTGCGTACATATGGGAAGTTCTCGAAGCAGTCGATTCCCATCATAAAAGAATACGTAAGAGGATATACGTGTGTGCCTGGTCCTCTCCAGAAAATAATACCGATGAATCCAGAGGACGGAATCTACATGATAGCATACAACGATAATGCCAATGCAGTAAAAATGAAATCTTACGGAGAAAATACGGAACCGAATCGAGACTATTATTGCAGATTGTTTGAGAAGTCATTAGGCATTCCATTAGGGAGATTGCATTTGATTGGAATCCGGTCTTATTATTGGGCGGTAGGAACGCATTACTATAAACCTCTCAATACGGATAAATACAAAGACCGCGATGAATTCATTGCAGATGCACAACATCCGGAAGATGGCGTCTTAGTAGTAGGAGAAGTCGTTAGCAAAAACCAAGGGTGGGTTGAAGGTGCGTTGAAAAGCGTCGATGCCGTAGTCACATCCATTATTCCTACAAAACGCCGTAGGCGTTTCTCCGGCACTTCGCATTCATCATCCAATTCCGGAGAGAGGACGTAACGAAGTCATAACGAAGTCACAACGAAGTGAAGGAATGTAGGAATTGTCCCAGATGGTTGAACTCTATCAAATAGAATTATTTTGTTACTGCAAATATATAATGTACTCGAATACAGAAGTCAAATACGATAAAAATGGTGAGAAGATAGTAAGAGAAGTCCATATTAAGGGGGGTAAAGGATACAAAAGCATTACGAATTATAAAGGCAAAAGAAAACATCACACAGTCAGAAAACCCATCAAGAAATCGCATATAAAGTTGATAAAGAAGGGGTGTTTCGTTCCTGGACTATTTTCGGATTGCATACGGAAGACACATAAAAACAACCGCGTATAAATAGCAAAAGAATGTGGAATGTTTTGCTATTTACTCTATTTACTGTTTTCGTGGAAGGGTTAGTGAGAGGACGTATATTTTACATTCTCCATACTACACAACATAAGGATTCATCTTCGAACATATGCGAGTCCGGTGTTATTCGAAAATGCAATCTATTGTTGGAGATGTCGTATTCAAATTACCGTAAACGGAACGGAATGGATTATAGACACATATCAAATTCGACACAACATATGGACGAATTGCATAGAATATATAGGATATTCCAGATAGATAAAACACTGCAAATATTACGAAATCCTGCTATACCGGACCATATAAAACTCGATCTTATTGAGAAGCACGGAATTACTCCTGCCAATATTTCAGCGGGCGGTCTAATGGACGACTTCAACGGTATTGATTTCTAGACATTTAGAGTGCTTTCAATATGTAGACTTTCTGATACTTATCTTCGGAGGAAACGAATTCACCTGTTAATAAAAACCCGCAATATCGTGCGTCTTCTAAGATAGACCGCGACGGTGCCATATAGTATGTATGCTCGTTCTGGCGCACATTATTCGAAGTGGCATCGGTGAACTTCTCCACTTGTACAACCACTCCCGATTTATCATACTGACTAAAATCGTACGAAGAATTGTACTTAAAATCGATAAAGTCAATTGCAGTATTCGTAATCCGTTTTCCGTTTTCCATCTTTAGGTCGTCCGTATCTTTTAATAGTCCTTTCGGTTGTCCTAAAGGAACGATCGCATTGAATTCGGTGGGTTCGACTAAATGCAAAAACAAATACCCGCCGGGTAGTAACCAATGTTTGCAGTTACGCAAAAATGCGATTTTATCTTCAAGTTCATAAATGGTACGGTCCATGCATAGTATATGTGTGAACATCCCGCGTTCAAACGACATTGAATCCGTGACATCGCCACATTTCATATTCGATTTTATTGCCGGGAGTCGGTCTTTTCCGGTTTCAATCATCGCAGACGATTTATCTATGCCAATTACGTGGTATCCTCTCGTTTTTAATGCATTGACTAAACATCCGGTTCCGCAACCGATATCTAAGAAATGGGAATTCGATTTGTCGGGTTGAGTCGCGTTTATAATTTCGACTGCTTCTTTCTCCGACCGAGATTCCGTCTTATATAATCGGTCATATATCTCGGAATAAAAATTGTCATATGCATTCTGTCCTCTCTGAACAGTAAATGGTTCTTTTTGTTGAAACCCTTCATACTTTACTGTTTTTCGCGTTGTTTGGAGGATAAACAGCAATATAATTAATACGATTGCCGTGACTAACCATCCATTTTTCTTAGATAATAGGAATTTCTGCATTTTTTCTATTATCGGCATTTCTTCTCTTGATGAAAATGTATATAATTTAATCATATACATTTACATCACTGTCTGTGTGTATTCTACCTACGAAACAGATTCTATGGTCGTTTCTCCGGCGAATCATCCAATTCCTACGTTCCTTCACTTCGTTATGACTTCGTAATGACTTCGTTACATCCTCTCTCCGGAATTGTCCCAATTTTTTTATAACTAGTTACATTTTTCTTCGTTTTTTTTCGATTTTTTGTTTTTCCTTTACGGTTTTACACTGTTGGGCATTTAAAATGCCCATATTATATTATAATATGCATTTTGTATATAAAAAAAGAATTAATGTAACAAAAAACTCTATTTTTTATTCATTAATAAAGCATAATAATGTAATTGTTGCTTTTGGAAGAAGACATTTCGGGTCGGAAAGAGTGATAAAAAAAATAACGTTAGATGAAAATTTTGATATAATTGAAGACAATAATATTACTTTTAGAGGTGAAGACCCAAGATGCTTTGAATATAATAATAAAATATACGTTTTAGACAATTATTTAAACGATATGTTTTTAATTGATTGCGAAAAAAACATATATACAAAAATTAATATTTCAGGTAAAAACATTTCTTTCATAAATCATAATAATAAGTTATATTTTATACATTATATAAAACCATTTGAATTATATACTTTTGATGTAGAAACTGGTTATATTACAAAAATAGATGTTGATGATGATAAACATAATTATAATTATGAATATAGAGGTGGAACCCCTGGATATAAATTAAATGAGAACGAATATTATGGTTTTGGTCATAGAACATATATACAAGATGGCATTTTGAAACACGATATTTTTAAATGGATTGTTTCTTTTGATAATGATAAATTGCCAAGAATAAGTCATCATGATATTGAACAACCTTATAATTCAAAAAATATATGTGACCCAACAAGTATGATTGAAATTAATAATAAAAAATATTTAATTACAGCAGAGGCAGATG
>Ga0214917_10003729_pt1 | contig 17422 bp, 16 predicted proteins | sample LL_1208_BB_MetaG_FD_177983 | JGI IMG/M metagenome (GOLD analysis project Ga0214917, IMG submission 177983) | Freshwater microbial communities from Lake Lanier, Atlanta, Georgia, United States - LL_1208_BB | ecosystem: Environmental > Aquatic > Freshwater > Lake | place: USA: Georgia | collected... | reverse complement strand
GAACAGCCCCCACCGGGAATGGACACCAGTTTGGTTCTGCAGAACCTGCTCACCCCACCGGTTCTGTTCTTTTTCCTGGGGGTGATTGCGGTGCTGGTGCGCTCGGATCTGGAGATCCCGGCGCCTCTGCCGAAATTGTTTTCGCTCTACCTGCTGCTGGCGATCGGCTTCAAGGGCGGCCTGGAGCTGCAGCACAGCGGCATCAGCGGCCCGGTGCTGCCCACCATCGCTGCGGCGGTGGGGATGTCGCTGGCGGTGCCGCTGGTGAGTTTTGCGGTGCTGCGCCTGAAGCTCGATGGCTTCAACGCCGCCGCCATCGCCGCCACCTACGGCTCGATCAGTGCCGTGACCTTCATCACCGCCGAGAGCTTCCTGGACACCCAGAAGCTTCCCCACGACGGCTTCATGGTGGCGGCCCTGGCGTTGATGGAGTCGCCGGCGATCATCGTGGGCCTGCTGCTGGTGAAGCTGGCCAGCACCCAACAACGGCCCGACAACGGCCGCATGCGCTGGGGGGCGGTGCTGCACGAGGCCATGCTCAACGGCTCGGTGTACCTGCTGGTGGGGAGCCTGCTGATCGGCTACCTCTCCGCGGCCAACAGCCCGCTGAGCGTGGAGAAGATGCTGCCCTTCACCGACAAGCTCTTCTACGGCTCCCTCAGCTTCTTTCTGCTCGACATGGGCATCGTGGCGGCCCAGCGCCTGGCGGACCTGCGGCGGGCCGGCGCCTTCCTGATCGGTTTCTCAGTGTTCATGCCCCTGTTCAACGCCGTGCTGGGGGCGCTGATCGCCCGGGGGCTGGGGCTGGGGCCCGGCAATGCCCTGTTGTTTGTGGTGCTCTGCGCCAGCGCCTCCTACATCGCCGTGCCGGCCGCCATGCGCATGACCGTGCCCGAGGCCAACCCCAGCTACTACATCTCCACGGCCCTGGGGCTCACCTTTCCCTTCAACATCATTGTGGGAATTCCGCTCTACATGGCGCTGGTGAACAAACTGGTGGCACCCGCAGGTTGATCGAATGAAACGCCTCGATTTGATCATCAGCGAGCGGGAATTGGATGCCGTGCTCAAGGCCATCGATGCCGCCGGCTCACCGGGCTACACCGTGATGAAGCACGTCACCGGCAAGGGGCCCCATGGGTCGGTGTCGGAGGCCATGGACTTCAGCGGCCTCGGCGCCAACGCCCACGTGATCGTGTTTTGCCAGCCGGAGGTGCTGGATCGGCTGCGCCAGGGCATCCAACCGCTGCTGGGTTACTACGGTGGCGTGGCGTACGTGTCGGACGCTGAACCCCTGTGAGGGCGGTGGCAACGGCGACGCTTTTGGCCTGGATCATCGAACCAAGACAACAGCAACTCCAAAGTTTTGTGATGCACTGATCAGCTGCGGTTATCAGTGACAGCGCAGACGGTGATGGCACAAACGCCCCAAAACGCTTGACGGGGGGCTTGCCGCGAGAGCAAGGTTGCAGGCGAACATTCCACCCCTCCTCCAGGAGCAGGTAATGGCTAACGAAACCATGGGCATCGCCCTCGGCATGATTGAAACCCGGGGCCTGGTTCCCGCGATTGAAGCGGCTGATGCCATGACCAAGGCCGCCGAAGTGCGCCTGATTGGTCGCGAGTTCGTCGGCGGCGGTTACGTGACCGTGCTGGTGCGCGGCGAAACCGGTGCTGTGAACGCTGCCGTTCGCGCCGGCGCTGACGCCTGCGAGCGCGTGGGCGACGGCCTGGTGGCTGCCCACATCATTGCCCGCCCCCACCGTGAAGTGGAGCCTGCTCTGAACAGCAGCGCCGGCTTCGTTGGTTCGAAGGACTGAGGTCTTAGCCGCGACCCTGAAGGCCGCGCTCGCCTCTAAATCTTTTTCCCTCGACCCAACCGGAGATTCTCCATGGCTAAGAAGTACGACGCTGGGGTAAAGGAGTACCGGGACACGTACTGGACTCCTGATTACGTCCCCCTCGACACCGACCTGCTGGCTTGCTTTAAGTGCACCGGCCAGGAAGGTGTGCCCAAGGAAGAAGTGGCTGCCGCCGTGGCCGCTGAGTCCTCCACCGGCACCTGGTCCACCGTGTGGTCCGAGCTCCTCACCGACCTCGACTTCTACAAGGGCCGTTGCTACCGCATCGAAGACGTTCCTGGCGACAAGGAATCCTTCTATGCGTTCATCGCCTACCCCCTCGACCTGTTCGAAGAGGGTTCCGTCACCAACGTGCTGACCTCCCTGGTTGGCAACGTGTTTGGTTTCAAGGCCCTGCGCCACCTGCGTCTGGAAGACATCCGCTTCCCGATGGCGTTCATCAAGACCTGCATGGGTCCCCCGAACGGCATCGTGGTCGAGCGCGACCGGATGAACAAGTACGGCCGTCCCCTGCTGGGTTGCACCATCAAGCCGAAGCTCGGCCTGAGCGGCAAGAACTACGGCCGGGTGGTGTACGAGTGCCTCCGCGGCGGTCTCGACTTCACCAAGGACGACGAGAACATCAACTCGCAGCCCTTCCAGCGCTGGCAGAACCGTTTCGAGTTCGTGGCCGAAGCTGTGAAGTCCGCCGAGATGGAAACCGGCGAGCGCAAGGGTCACTACCTGAACGTGACCGCTGCCACCCCGGAAGACATGTATGAGCGCGCTGAGTTCGCCAAAGAACTCGGTCAGCCGATCATCATGCACGACTACATCACCGGTGGCTTCACCGCCAACACCGGTCTGGCGAAGTGGTGCCGCAAGAACGGCATGCTGCTGCACATTCACCGCGCCATGCACGCGGTGATCGACCGTCACCCCAAGCACGGCATTCACTTCCGTGTGCTGGCCAAGTGCCTGCGCCTCTCCGGTGGTGACCAACTGCACACCGGCACCGTGGTGGGCAAGCTCGAAGGCGACCGTCAGTCGACCCTCGGCTACATCGACCAGCTGCGTGAATCCTTCGTTCCCGAAGATCGCAGCCGCGGCAACTTCTTCGACCAAGACTGGGGTTCCATGGGCGGCGTGTTCGCCGTGGCCTCCGGCGGTATCCACGTCTGGCACATGCCGGCCCTGGTGAGCATCTTCGGCGACGATTCCGTGCTCCAGTTCGGTGGTGGCACCCACGGTCACCCCTGGGGTTCTGCCGCTGGTGCTGCTGCCAACCGCGTGGCCCTCGAGGCCTGCGTCAAGGCCCGCAACGCCGGTCGCGAAATCGAGCGCGAAGGCCGCGACATCCTCACGGAAGCCGCGAAGCACAGCCCCGAGCTGGCCATCGCCCTCGAGACCTGGAAGGAGATCAAGTTCGAGTTCGACACCGTCGACAAGCTCGACGTCAACTGATCGTCGGTTGAGTCATCGACGAACACGATTGGGGGGATGCCTTGGGCATCCCTGAATCGGGTTCATTCATTCCATCCACCTCAAGGAACCCCATGCCTTTCAAGAGCACCGTGGGTGACTACCAAACAGTCGCCACCCTGGAGACCTTCGGCTTCCTCCCGCCGATGACCCAGGACGAGATCTACGACCAGATCGCCTACATCATTGCCCAGGGTTGGAGCCCGCTCGTTGAGCACGTGCACCCCAGCCGTTCCATGGCCACCTATTGGTCGTACTGGAAGCTCCCCTTCTTCGGTGAGAAGGACCTGAGCGTGATCGTGAACGAGCTCGAAGCTTGTCACCGTGCCTACCCCGACCACCATGTGCGTCTGGTGGGTTACGACGCCTACACCCAGAGCCAGGGTGCCTGCTTCGTGGTGTTCGAAGGCCGCTGATTTCAGCGCGCTTTTTCTCAACCACGGGCATCCATGTGGTCCCGACACTGTCGGGACCACGCCCTCTCTTATCCGCCGCTGGTGATGGGCAACCCCATCGCCAACGGCAACCCCCAGAACATCAATCGTCGGGCGGACATGGCCACACAATCGAGTCGCGAAGCAGCCCTGGAGCGCCGCAAGGCCCTCTCCGATGGCGGAAAGAAAGCTGCCAGCCGCTACAGCACAGGCTCCAGTCGTGTGCGCAGCGCCACCGACGCCCGACCCACCCGCACCAACACCCCGGTGGCCACCGCCGCGCCCGCGGCTGAGGCCAGCCCCGCGGCAAGCCCCGCCCCCCGCGCCAGCCGCAGCCTGAGTGCGCCGAGCTCGGCCCCCCGCAGCACGGGCGCGCGCCGCGTCAGCAACCCCAGCCGCGACCTGGTGCTCGCCCGCCGCGAAGCCCTCTCCCGCGGGGGCAAGCGCGCCAACACCTCCAAGGACCGCACCCGCAGCGACCTGGGCGTCACCACCACCGTGGCCAGCGCCGCCGCGCCCGAGCCGGTTGCTGCCCCCACCCCCGAGCGGCCCGCCCGCAGCGCTGGCGCCAGCCTCTCGCTGGGCAGCCGCAGCGGCGGCAGCACCCCCGTCCGCGCCACCGCCCGCAAGGCTTCGGCCCAGCACAACCCCAGCCGTGCGCTGGTGCTCGCCCGCCGCGAGGCCCTCAGCAAGCGCGGCAAAGCCGCCAGCAACAGCGCCAAGGGTGGCGCCGCCGCCGTGGCCCGCCAGATCAACCCCGATCTGAGTGCCCGTGAGCTCTCCCAGAAGGTGCGTGAGCTGAAGAGCAAAACCGGCGCCGCCGGCACCCCCCGCAACAGCGGCACCCGCCCCAGCGGCCCCAACCGCCACGGCGCCAAGCAGGCCGCCGCCGCCGATGCCGCCTGGAAGGTGGGCGTGAGCGAAACCCTCGCCGGCCAGACCGTCACCGGCACCCAGGCCAACCGCTCGGTGAAAACCACCGGCAACGAAGCCGCCACCTGCCGCACCATCACCGGCACCGAATACCTCGGCGCCGAGGTGTTCCAAACCTTCTGCGGCACCCAACCCGCCGCCCCGATCCAGCCCGCCAAGGTGCGCGTCACCGCCACCAGCCACGGCAACCGGGTCACCGGCAATGAGGTGGGCCGCAGCGAGAAGGTCACCGGCGATGAGCCCGGCACCTGCAAATCCGTGACCGGCACCGAATACATCTCCGCCAACCAATCCGCCGCCTACTGCGGTGGCAGCACCCCCGCGGTGCGCAAGGTGGGCCGCAGCCAGACCCTCGGCGGCCAGGCCGTGAGTGGCGTGCTGGTGGGCCGCAGTGAGAAGGTCACCGGCGATGAGCCCGGCTCCGGCCGCCAGCTCACCGGCGACCAATACCTGGGCGCCGAAGCCCCCGCCGCCGGCCGCGCCCCCACCAAGGTGAGCAGCCTCAACACCCTGCGGGGCACCGGCGTCACCGGCACCGCCGTGGGCCGTAGCCAGCAGGTCACCGGCGATGAGCCCGGCAGCTGCCGCAGCATCACCGGCGACGAGTACATCGGCAGCCAGCAATTCGAGGGCTTCTGCGGCAGCCGCCCCGCCCCCGAGGCCGCCAAGGTGGGCTTCAGCATCACCAACCGCAACCAGGTGGTGAGCGGCACCCGCACCGGCCGCAGCGAGAAGGTCACCGGCGATGAGCCCGGCACCTGCAAGGTGGTCACCGGCACCCCCTACGCCGGCCTCGAGCAGCCCGGCGACTTCTGCAACACCAGCGCCGTGCGCGCCACCCGCGAGCGCACCCCCGTGCGCAACGCCAACCGCATGACCGGCATCCAGCCCGGCATCGGCGGTGTGATGACCGGCGCCGAGCGCGGCGCCTGTGAGGACGTCACCGGCACCCCCTACGTGGGCGCCGACCAGCAGGCCGCCACCTGTGGCACCGCCCCCAGCCGCGGCGCCGACTTTCCCCAGCCCCTGAACGCCGCCGCCTGGCAGCAGTTCAGCGTGCAATCCCCCGCCCGGGCTGCCCAGGTGCAGCGGGAAACCACCGGCGGCGTCACCGGCAGCACCTACGAGCAGGGCGGCCGCATCACCGGCCCCTTTGACATGGCCAGCGGCAAGATCACCGGCACGGAGCAGTTCCGCTTCGACCGCCGCCCCGCCGCCACCCCGGCCCCGGCCCCGGTGAGCATGGACGAGGACCAGCGCCCCGTCTCCCGCGTGACCGGCGAAGGCAATGGCTCCCGCATCACCGGCGACGACTGGGACCGCGGCGATCGCGTCACCGGCACCGAGGGCCGCTCCGCCCGCCGCCGCAACCCCACCCGTGTGGGCCCCATGGGCGCCATGCCCGGGCTGCAGCGCAAGCGCAACGACGAGATCCCGGCCCCCAACAGCAAAATCACCGGCTCCAGCGGCAGCACCGACCAGGGTTCCCTGATCACGGTGTCCGGCGGGGCCCGCGGCTGAGGCCCTGAAGCATGCGTCGACGTCCCGCCACGGTTGAGCGGCCCCTGGCCCCCACGGCACCGCGACGTCGACCCGCTGCGGACCAGCAGGGCGACCCGGCACCGCTCAACCCGGTGTCCGGCCTCTCCAAGCGGGTGCGGCCCGTGGCCTCACCGGTGGTGATTCGCCCCGCCGGCCAACGCGGTGGCGCCGGTCTGCACCCCCTCAGCAACGGCCAGGCCAACGCGGCCCTGCGGGCCTACGAGCAGCGCACCCTCGGTGCCTTCGACCGCATCGTGCCGGTGCTCAAGCGGCTTTCGGCCCTGCAGCACGAGGGCGACTTCGTGGCCGAAGCCCAGCGGCTGGCCCTGGCCGAATTGGGCCACGAGCTGCCATTGCCGATCCTCGAGCAGGCCTGGACCAGCCAGCTCGACATGCGCACCCTGTTCGCCTGGTGCGTGTTTGAGGCCTACGAGCAGACCAGCCTCGCCTTCTACAACGACGATCCCCTGGCGGGCCAGGCCGGCAGCCCCGATGCCGACGCCTTCGATGCCTTCCTGCTCGACTGCGGCTTCCACCTGCTCGACATCACCCCCTGCGCCGACGGTCGCCTGGCCCACGCCATCGCCTACGCCCTGCGCCTGCCGTTCAGCTCCGTGCGCCGCCGCTCCCACGCCGGCGCCATGTTCGATGTGGAGAACACGGTGGACCGCTGGGTGAAAACCGAGCACCGCCGCTACCGCGAAGGCCTACCCAACCCCGCCCACAGCGACACCCGCTACCTCAAGGTGGTGGTGTATCACTTCAGCTCCAAGGACCCCTGCCACGAGGGCTGCGCCGCCCACGGCAGCGACGACAAGGCCGCCGCCGCCCAGGGGCTGCAGCGCCTCAAGGATTTTCAGGAGGCGGTAGAGAACAGCTTCTGCTGCGGGGCCTCGGTGGATCTGCTGCTGATCGGCATGGACACCGACACCGACGCCATCCGCGTGCACGTGCCGGGTGCCGATGGCAGCACTGACCTGGACACCTGGCTCGACGCCCGCGATGTCTACGACGCCACCCGCGCCCTCACCGCCGACCAGGCCCGCCAGCGGCTGATCGAGCTGGTGCAAGCCGCGGCCGCCGCCAGCCCCGATGCCGGCATGGTGCGCCTGGTGGCACGGCTGCTGGAGCACAACCTCTCCCAGATCGACTACGTGCGCCAGTACCACGGCGGCAGCTACAGCGATTTCGGCCACGCCGAGCGCTTCATCGGCGTGGGCATCGGCTTCAAGGAGGTGCACCTGCGCAACCTCACCTACTTCGCCTACATGGACACGGTGGAGGAGGGCGCCCCCGACCTCGACGTGGGCGTGAAGATCTTCAGCGGTCTGAACGTGTCGCGCGGGCTGCCGATCCCCGTGGTGCTGCGCTTCGACTACCACGGCGCCGTGCCGGGCGCCCGCGAGCGGGCCATCGCCCATTGCGGGCGGGTGAAGACCGCCATCGAGGCGCGCTACCGCGACCTCTGCCAGCAGGGGCTGCTGCACACCCTGCTCACCGTGCGGGATCGCGACCGGCACGTTCCGGCCGAGACCGTAAGTTCCTCAATCACGTTCAACACCGGAGGCGGGCACTGAGATGTTGATCTGCAAAGTGCTGAAACCGCTGGTTTCCACCAATCGCATCGCCGATTTCCAGCACAAGCACCTTCAGGTGGTGCTCGATGGCAGCACCCAGAAGGTGGCGGTGGATGCCGTGGGCGCCATCCCCGGCGACTGGGTGATCTGCGTGGGCAGCTCCGCCGCCCGGGAAGCCGCCGGCAGCAAGTCGTACCCCAGCGACCTCACGATCGTGGGGATCATCGACCACTGGGATCCGGAGGCCGCCAAGGAGATGGCCGCCGGCAACCCCGCGGCCAATCCAGCCAACCCCGCCAGCCCCGCCAAACCACCGGGGGGTGCCGGCTGATGGAAATCATGCAGGTGATGGGCTCGCTGGTGTGCACCAACCGGGTGCCGGGCTTCGCCCACCAAAACCTGCGCGTGCTGCGCACCCCCAAGGGCAAGCTCAACGTGGCCTGCGACCCGGTGGGTGCCTCCCCGGGCAACTGGGTGTTCACCGCCAGCGGCTCCGCCGCCCGCTTTGCCACCGGCAACGGCGACCTGCTCACCGATCTGACGATCGGCGGCATCATCGACCACTGGTCGCCCGACGGATAGGGGATCCTCTCCCCCCTCCGTTGTTCAGCGATCACCTCCGGGCTCCGCCCATTCCCGTCATGGCCACCCCCAACACCCCCGCCAACCGCAGCGCCGCCAAGCCGGTCACCCCGGTGACCGCCATTCCCGCCGCCGCGGCCAAACCCGCCAGTGCACCGGCCCCCGCCGCCGCACCGGCAGCGGCCGTGACGGTCACCGCCAAAACCGTGGCTTCCAAGGCCGCCCCGGCCCGCAAACCGGCCAGCACCCGCACCGCCGCCTCCACCGGCGCCCGCAAGGCCGCCGGCAGCAGCGGTGGCGGCGGCGCCACCCGTCCCCCCTCATCCCGCAGCACGACCCCCATGGCTTCCTCCGTTCAAGGCATCGCCCTCGGCATGATCGAAACCCGCGGTCTGGTGCCCGCCATTGAGGCCGCCGACGCCATGACCAAAGCGGCTGAGGTGTCGCTGGTGGCCCGCGAATTCGTGGGCGGTGGCTACGTCACCGTGATGGTGCGCGGTGAAACCGGCGCCGTGAACGCCGCCGTGCGCGCCGGCGCCGATGCCTGCGAGCGCGTGGGCGACGGCCTGGTGGCCGCCCACATCATCGCCCGCCCCCACAGCGAAGTGGAGCCCGTCCTGGCCGGCACCCAGACCCGCCGCGCCTGATCCCCATGGACGCCGTTCATCCGCGCGTCCTGGGTGATCTGGGCCGCGCCCTCAGCCTCGAGCTCACCGCCGTTCAGCAGTACATGACCCAGGCCTCCCTCGTGGAGCTCTGGGGTGATCAGGCCTCCGCCGACCGCTTCCGCAGCGAAACGGTGGAGGAACTGCAGCACGCCGAGCGGATCGTGCAGCGCATGCTGTCGTTGGGGGTGGCACCGGCCGCCTCCCAGCTGCAGCCCGCCACCCACGCCGCCGACCTGGTGGGCCTGCTGGAGCAGAACGCCGAGCTGGAACAACAGCTGGTGGACCACTACAGCCAGGCCAGCCGCTTCTGCACCCTGATCAACGACCGCAGCAACGGCGACTTCTTCGCCGCCCTGCTGGAGGACGAGCAGCACCACAGCCGCGATCTCGAGGCCTGGCTCAACGAGCTGGGGGGCCGCCGCAACCGCGGCTACCGCCGCTATGGCGGCCGGGCCAGCTTCTGAGGCTGGCCCTCAACCCAACCCCAACCCAACCCCAGATCACAAACAGGCAAAACGCCCGTCGTGGCAGGGGTGTTGCTGCTTAGAGTCCCGGTCCTTGCGGCCCACCGTTCGGTTCCCCTTTGAGCGCCGCCCTCCCGCTTCCGCTGCAGCTGATCTGGCTGGTGCCGCTCTACGGCTTCAGCGGCATGCTGCTATCGCTGCCCTGGGCCACGGGCTGGATCAAGCGCAACGGCCCCCGGCCCGCCGCCTACCTCAACCTGCTGGTGACCCTGCTGGCCGTGGTGCACGGCAGCCTGGCGATCCGTGAGGTGGTGAGCATCGGCCCGCAGCACCTCGAGTTCGCTTGGTTCCAGGCGGCCGACCTCAACCTGCGGCTGGGCTTCGACCTCTCGCTCACCAATCTGGCGGCGCTGGAGCTGGTGACCACCATGAGCCTGGTGTGCCAGGTGTTCGCCCTCGGCTACCTCGACAAGGAGTGGTCGCTGGCCCGCTTCTATGCCCTGGTGGGCTTCTTCGAGGGGGCCATGAGCGGCGTGGTGCTGAGCAGCAACCTGTTCATGAGCTATTTCCTGCTGGAGATGCTCACCCTCTCCACCTACCTGCTGGTGGGCTTCTGGTACGCCCAGCCGCTGGTGGTCACCGCCGCCCGCGATGCCTTCCTCACCAAACGGGTGGGGGATGTGCTGCTGCTGATGGGGGTGGTCGCCCTCTCGGCCTGGGCCGGCTCGATGGAATTCACCGACCTCTACGCCTGGGCGGCCCGGGCCAAGGCCGAGCAGTTGATCAGCCCCCTGGCGGGCACCCTGCTGGGGCTGGGGCTGATCGCCGGCCCCATGGGCAAGTGCGCCCAATTCCCCATGCACCTGTGGCTGGATGAGGCAATGGAGGGGCCCAACCCCGCCTCGATCCTGCGCAACTCCGTGGTGGTGACCTGCGGCGCCATCGTGCTGCTCAAGCTGATGCCGGTGGTGGCCGTCTCGCCCCTGGCCACCACAGTGCTGCTGGCGGTGGGCTCGATCAGCGCCATCGGCGGCGGCCTGGTGGCGGTGGCGCAGGTCGACCTCAAGCGCGCCTTCAGCTACTCCACCACCTCCTACCTGGGGTTGGTGTTCATCACCATCGCCCTGCAGATGCCGGGCCTGGCGCTGCTGCTGCTGTTTGCCCATGGCCTCGCCCGGGCCCTGCAGTTCATGGGGGTGGGCAGCGTGATCGCCACCACCAACTGCCAGGACCTCACCGAACTGGGGGGCCTGGGCACGCGCATGCCGGCCACCTCCCTGGCGTTTCTGGTGGGAAGCGCCGGCCTCGTCGGCCTGCTGCCCCTGGGCTGCTTCTGGTGCTACGGCCTGGTGATCGACAACCTGCGCCAGTTGGCCCCGGGCTATGCCGCCCTGTTTCTGCTCACCAACGCGCTCACGGCGGTGAATGCCACCCGCGTCTACCGCTCGGTGTTCCTGGGGCCGGTGCTGCCCAAAACCAAGCGCACCCCCGAGGTGAACTGGCTGATGGCCCTGCCGATGGTGAGCCTCACGGTGATCGTGGTGCTGCTGCCCTGGATCATGCAGCGGATCGACCCGGTGCCGGGCATCGCCTCCTTCCCCCTGGCGGTGGGGCTGGCGGTGGCCGCCAGCGGCCTGGCGGGGGTGGTGATCGGCGCCCTGCTGCCCCAGGACCAGTTCTGGTCGCGCTCGGTCCGGCCCACCCTGCGGGTGCTGCAGGACCTGCTCGCCTACGACTTCTACACCCCGGAGATTTACCGCCGCACGATCGTGACCCCGGTGGCGGGCCTGGCGCGCTTCACCCGCTGGTTTGACATCACCGTGGTCAAGGGCCTGGTGGATGGGGTGGGCCGCCTGTCGCTCACCACCGCCGAAGGCCTCAAGCTCAGCGTCAGCGGCCAGCTGCAGAGCTATGTGCTCACCTTGATCGTGGCGATCGTGCTGCTGCTGGGCGGGCTGCAGGTGCTGCGGGGGGTGGGCTGAACCGATGCTGCTGTCGCTGCTGCTGCTGATCCCCTTCCTGGGGACCCTCACCCTGCTGCTCTGGCCGGGCAGCCCCAGCCCGGCGCGGCTGCGGCTAATCACCATCGCCATCCTGGTGCTGCAGCTGGGCGCCAGCCTGGCCGTGGCCATCGCCTTCGATCCGGCCCTGCCGGGGTTGCAGCTGCAGGAGCTGCACCGCTGGGTGCCGGGCATCGGCCTCGATTACGCCCTCGGCGTGGATGGGCTGTCGCTGCCGTTGGTGTTGATCAACAGCGGCCTCACCCTGGTGTCGGCGGTGATCACCCGCGACCTCGACAAACGCCCGCGCATCTACTTCGCGATGCTGCTGCTGATCAGCGGGGCGGTGAATGGCGCCTTCCTGGCCAACAACCTGCTGCTGTTCTTCCTCTTCTATGAGCTGGAGCTGATTCCGCTCTGGCTGCTGGTGTCGGTGTGGGGCGGCGTGAACCGCGCCTACGCGGCCACGAAGTTTCTGATCTTCACCGCCGTGTCGGGCATGCTGATCCTGGGGGCGTTCCTGGGGCTGGCCCTGCTCACCGGCAGCGTGGATTTCAGCCTCTCGCCGGTGCTCAGCGAGCGGCTGGCCATGGGCGGCCAGCTGTGGCTGCTGGGGGCCCTGTTGATCGGCTTCGGCATCAAGATCCCGCTGGTGCCGCTGCACAACTGGCTGCCCGATGCCCACACCCAGGCCTCCACGCCGGTGTCGGTGCTGCTGGCGGGGGTGCTGCTCAAGCTCGGCACCTACGGCATGTTGCGCTTCGGGCTGCAGCTGTTCCCGGAGGCCTGGGCCAAGCTGGCGCCGGCGCTGGCCATCTGGGCCGCCATCTCGGTGCTCTACGGCTCCCTGGCCGCCATCGCCCAAACCGACATGAAGCGCATGGTGGCTTACAGCTCCGTGGGCCACATGGGCTACGTGCTGCTGGCCGCCGCCGCCGACACCCCGGTGAGCCTGCTGGGGGCGGTGTTCCAGATGGTGAGCCACGGCCTGATCTCGGCGCTGCTGTTCCTGCTGGTGGGGATCGTGTACCGCAAAACCGGCACCCGCGACCTGGAGGTGCTGCGCGGCCTGCTCAACCCCGAGAAGGGGCTGCCGTTCACCGGCACGCTGATGATTGTGGCGGTGATGGCCAGCGCCGGCCTGCCCGGCATGGCGGGCTTCATCTCCGAATTCCTGGTGTTCCGCGGCAGCATCAACGTGTTCCCCCTGGCCACGCTGCTGTCGATGGTGGGCTCGGGCCTGACGGCGGTGTACTTCCTGCTGCTGGTGAACCGGGCCTTCTTCGGCCGCCTGGCGATCACCCCCCCCAGCGGCGATCCGGTGGAGGATGCGCGCCTCGATGTGCAGCTGGCGCCGGTGGCGCCGCGGGAAACCTTCCCCGCCATCGCCCTGGCGGCGGGGGTGGTGCTGCTGGGGGTGGTGCCCAGCAGCCTGGGGCGCATCAGCGAAGTGGCCACCACCGCCCTGGCGGCGATCACGGCCGTGCCTGGGGGGGTGGGCTGAGATGCCGATCATCCCCGCCGAGCTGGTTCAAGCCAACCTCTCGATCGAGCGCAACGAGGTGCAGCGGCGCCTGCTGGCCGGTGAAACCCTGCTGAGCGACACCCCCGACCACCTGCTGGAGGTGGTGGATGTGCTCAAGAGCTACGGCGAGGTGCTCGACGCCTACAGCATCAACCTGATCTACCAGGCGGAGCAGCAGTTTCTCAATCCGCTGCCGATCTTCAAATACCTCGACGGCGACCTCAGCCCCGCCAAGATCTGGCGCCACCTCAACCACGACCGCATCAATTTCGAATACGCCGAGTACTGCCAGAAGGCGATGTTTTGGCATGCCACCGGCGGCATGGATGCCTACCTGGATTCCGACGCCTTCGCCGCCAACTGCCGGCGGATCATCGCCGCCAAACGCCGCCGCGATCCGCTGCTGGCCCTGCTCAATCCGCTGTTCCCGGGCTTCCTGCCGGAGCTGATCCGCTCCGCCGCCACCACCCATGCCCTGGGGCAGTTCTGGCGGGTGATGAGCGATCTGTTCCTGGATCTGGCCGCCGCCGAAGCGGATGGGCGGGTGCGCAGCATCCCCGCGGTGGTGGAGTTCATCAAAGATGGCCTGGTGGCCGCCGCGGCCAACCCGATCACCTACGCCGTGGAGATCGGCGGAGAAACCCTCTGGGTGTTGCCGCCGGAGGCGGGGCTCACCTTCCTGGTGGATGTGGCGGTGCCCTACGTGGAGGCGGTGTTCCTGCGGGGCATGCCGTTCCTGGGCACCGTGAGCTTCAACGCCCAAGCCCAGCAGATCGCCCCCGACCAGGCCCAGTTCACCTACGGGGCGCTCTACGCCGATCCGCTCCCCAGCATGGGGGCCGGCATCCCCCCCAGCCTGCTGATGCAGGACATGTACCGCCACCTGCCGGAGCGGCTGCACCAGTGGTATCGGGAGCGCACCCGGGGTGAGGGCGATGTGCGGGTGAAGATCTGCATGAGCTTCCAGAAGTCGATGTTCTGCGTCACCAACGCGGCCATCAACGGCACCATGCCCCACCCGCTCGGCAGCACCGATCCCGCCGCCCAGGCCGCCAACACCGCCTACGCCGGCGCCTGGGCCCAGCGCCTGGGGATCGCCCGCACCGACTGCCTGGCGGCGTAAGGTCAAACCCATGGAGCACCAGTGGAATCCGCGCCCCAAACCCGATCGGGTGGAGTGGCTCGAGCGGCGCGTTGAATTTGAGGATTACGCCAGCAACCGGGCGTTTCTGGATCGCCTCAACGACTTCTGCGAGCAGCAGGGCCGCTACCCCGACATCAGCTTCGGGCGCACCTACGTGAACATCACCCTGCGGCCGGAAGGCGACGGCGCCGCCATCGGCGAGGCTGACCACGCCTTTGCGGTGGCGATCGATGGACTCGTTTGATCCCACCCCCCAGCCGGACAACACCCCGGTGAACCTGGAGGCCGCCTTTGAGGGGGCCCAGGTGCATGAGGTGCTGGAGCAACTGGATCAGGACCTGATCGGCCTGCGGCCGGTGAAAACCCGCATCCGCGAAATCGCCGCCCTGCTGGTGGTGGACCGGGCCCGCAAGCAGGTGGGGCTGGCCACCACGGCCCCCAGCCTGCACATGTCGTTCACCGGCCGGCCCGGCACCGGCAAAACCACGGTGGCGGAGCGCATGTCGCAGATCCTGCACCGCCTGGGCTACGTGCGCAAAGGCCATGTGGTGACGGCCACCCGCGACGACCTGGTGGGCCAATACATCGGCCACACCGCACCGAAAACGCGGGAGATGCTCAAAAAGGCGATGGGCGGCGTGCTGTTCATCGATGAGGCCTACTACCTCTACCGCCCTGAAAACGAACGGGATTACGGCGCCGAAGCGATCGAGATCCTGCTGCAGGTGATGGAGAACAACCGCGACGATCTGGTGGTGATCTTCGCCGGCTACAAGGAGCGCATGGATGTGTTCTACCAGAGCAATCCAGGCCTCTCCTCACGGGTGGCCAACCACATCGATTTCCCCGATTACAGCGCCGACGAACTGCTGGCGATTGCCCGGTTGATCCTGGCGGAGGAGAACTACCGCTTCAGCGAGGAGGCGTTGGCCGCCTTCGGCGACTACATCCAACGGCGCATGCAGCTGCCGTTTTTCGCCAATGCCCGCTCGATCCGCAACGCCATCGACCGGGCCCGCATGCGCCAGGCGAACCGCCTGTTCAAGGGCATGGGCCAGGGGGGCCTCACCAAGCTGGATCTGATGACCATCGAAGCCGAGGACATCACCGCCAGCCGCGTGTTCTCCGGCGAGGTGGAAGGGCTCGACCCCAGCCAGCCGATCACCGGCTGAGGCGACGCCCCTCGCAGACACCGGGCAAGCAATACACACAAAAACGATAAGCTTTACACACGAGCCCTGGCGTGATGCGAACCAACATCGTGATCGACGACGTGCTGATGCGCGACGCCCTGCAGGCCTCGGGCGCCCGCAGCAAACGCGAGGTGGTGGAACTGGGGCTGCGAACCCTGATCCAACTCAAGCAACAGGAGGCCATCCGCGCCTACCGGGGAACACTGCCCTGGGATGGCGATCTTGAGGCCCTGCGGAGCGCGCGGTGATTGTGGTGGATTCCTCGGTGTGGATTGACTTCTTTAACGGTCACACCACGCCCGAGGTGCAGCAGCTGGACCAGCTGCTGGGCACCACCCCCATCGCCGTAGGGGATGTGATCCTGGTGGAGGTGCTGCAGGGCTTCAGCAACAACCGCGATCACGCCACGGCGGAACGGCTGTTCCGCGGATTGCCGGTGCTGGAGATGCTCGGCACCGCCAACGCCTACAGCGCGGCTGCCCTCTACCGCCAGCTGCGTCAGCGGGGCATCACGGTGCGCCGCACCATCGACGGCATCATCGCCACCGCCTGCATCAACGCCGAATTGCCGCTGCTGTTCAGCGACCGCGACTTCCTGCCCTATGTGGAGGTGTTCGGCCTGCAGCGCCCCTAGCGGGTGCGGCGGCGGGAGTCGATCTGGAGCAGATCGCGCACCTGCTGCACCTGCCGCCCCAGCAGCGGATCGGCCCCCAGCTTCTTCTCGATCTGATCCACCGCGTACATCACGGTGGAATGGTCCTTGCCGCCAAATTCATCGCCGATGCGCGGCAGCGAGAGGTTGGTGCCCTGGCGCATCAGGTACATGCCCACCTGGCGGGCCTGGCTCACGGCCCGTTTGCGGCTGGGGCTCTTCATCTCCTCCACCGCCACACCGAACACCTCCGCCACCTTGCTGAGCACCTGGGCGGGGGTCACCTCCACCTCGCTGCCGGCGGGGTCGAGCATCGGCGCCACCGATTCCACCGTCATCGGCAGGCCGGTGATTGAGGCGAAGGCCACGGCGCGGGTGAGGGCCCCCTCCAGCTCGCGGATGTTGGAGGTGAACCGGCCAGCCAGGTATTGGATCAGATCCCGCGGCAGGCTCACCTGCTCGTGCTCCGCCTTCTTGTGCAGGATCGCCATGCGGGTTTCCAGGTCGGGCGCCTGGATGTCGGCGATTAGGCCCATGGAGAAGCGGGAGATCAGCCGCTCCTGCAACCGGGGGATCTGGGAGGGGGGGCGGTCGCTGGCGATCACGATCTGGCGGCCCGCCTCATGCAGGGCGTTGAAGGTGTGGAAGAACTCCTCCTGGGTGTACTCCTTGCCCTCGATGAACTGGATGTCGTCCACCAGGATCAGATCGGCGGCGCGGTAGCGGTCGCGGAACTTCTGCATGCCGTCCTTGCGGATGGCCTGGATCAGATCGTTGGTGAAGGTTTCGGTGCTCACGTAGGCCACGCGGGCATCCGGATCGATCTCGAGCCGGTAGTTGCCGATGGCCTGCATCAGGTGGGTCTTGCCCAGGCCCACCCCGCCGCAGATGAACAGCGGGTTGAACTCACGGCCCGGGGCCTCCGCCACCGCCAGGGCGGCCGCATGGGCCATCCGGCTGTTGGAGCCCACCACGAAGCGGTTGAACACGTAGCGGGGGTTCAGCCCCGGCGCCAACTTGCGGGGCGGTTCGCCGGTGGCGGTGCCGGCGGCCGGGCGCGGTTGGGCGGAAGCAGAGGCCTGGCCGTGTCCGTTGCCGTTGCTGGCGGCCGGCGGCGGCGGCTCCCCGGCGATGGGCTGCAGGCCCTGGATGCCATCGGCCCCGTCGGCGCCGTTGGCGGTGTCCACGCTCACGGTGATCGGCCGGCCGGCGATCTCGCTGGCCACCGCCCCGATGGTGGTGAGGTAGTTCTTGCGCAGCCAGCCGCAGGCGAAGGCGTTCGGCGCCACCAACAGCAGCTGATCACCGGCGAGCTCGGCACAACGGGCCGGCCGGATCCAGGTTTCAAAGGTGGGCTTGGAGAGGTTGCCCTGCAGGGCTTCCTG
>Ga0214917_10003728_pt1 | contig 17426 bp, 18 predicted proteins | sample LL_1208_BB_MetaG_FD_177983 | JGI IMG/M metagenome (GOLD analysis project Ga0214917, IMG submission 177983) | Freshwater microbial communities from Lake Lanier, Atlanta, Georgia, United States - LL_1208_BB | ecosystem: Environmental > Aquatic > Freshwater > Lake | place: USA: Georgia | collected... | reverse complement strand
ATCTGCGGACACTTTGGTGTTCAGCCATCTGAAATTGGTTTTGCCCCAAAGGGCGGATTAGGTGGCGCTGGTTATTCAGAAGGACAAGCAGAGAACGCAGAAGCGCTAGGCATTGGGCCTCTTGCTAACTGGTTATCAAAGCAAATTACAAACCTTTCTTACACATACTTAGGTATGCCGCGTGAACTTGAGTTTAAGTTGCTTACATCAGAGCGCAGAGACAATGAAGAAAATGCGCGCAAGAACGAGATTGAAGTTCGCTCAGGCGGTAAGTCAATCAATGAGCGCCGCTCTGAATTAGGTTTGCCTTTACTTGATACACCGCAAGCAGACATGCCAATGCTTGTAAGCGGTTCATCTGTTTACTTGTTCTCACCTGACGGAATGATTGATGCATCAACTGCTTCTGTTGCTCCAACATTGAGCGGCCCTGATGCAACACCTGATGCACCTGTAACTCCAAATACTCTTGAGGAAAAACCTGCAACTGAGGTTAAGCCTGAAGAAGATGAAGTGACAGAGGTGAAAGCGTTTATGAAGTGGGCGGCTAAGGGAAAGCGCGCACGACTTTTTGAATTCAAATCGCTAGATCCAATTGTGGGAGATGCTCTTAACCGTTGTGCTTTTGATGGCGATTTGGAAACCGCTAGAGCGCTGGCTAAGGCTTATCTAACATGATTGAGGGCGCTCTCAAGGCAGATGGGCGCATAGCGGCAAAGAACGCAGTAAAGATCAGAGCGGCACTGCGAGAGTTAGCGGACTACAAACAAGTCTTTAACGCTTATCAGGAAACACACCCAATAAAAACAGACAATCTTGCAAAAGATCGCGCCCGCGCTCGCGCATGGGCAATTATGAACATGACTCAACTGCGTACTGAGGCTCTTGCTTCTGCATTGTGGCGCACATGGGCTGAGGCTTATGTTCTAGGTGATGTTGCCGCTGGCGAGTGGATACAAAGAGCCACAGAACTTAAAAAGGCTGATGATGGTTACATTGACTGGTCTAAGTGGCAACCAGGAGACAGAGCCGCGGCATTGATGTTGCGCAGGCCGCAGGCATTTCAAAAAATCTTAGATCAAACAAACACCTCAATCAGAGGCATGACTAGAACAAGCATTACAGACATTGGTAACGCCCTGGCTGACTCTATAGATCTAGGTTTAGATGCAGAAAGAGCGGCTGTTTTAATTGGCAGACATGTGGCAAGCCCTGCAAGAGCGCTGACTATTGCCATTACAGAGCAGAACCGCGCCATCTCTGCGGCAACAATTGCCCGCTACAAAGAAGCAGAACTTGAAAAGATGGAATGGCATGTGTCAGATCCATGCGATAAGTGCGCAATGAACGCCAATGTTGAGGTACAGATTGGTGATACTTTCCCATCAGGTGCTACCCAACCGCCTGCTCACCCACACTGCCGTTGTGTTTTGCTACCTGTAATTCCTGGCATGAATGAAGAACCATCACTAGCCCCTACTGCACCTGTTATTACCCCTGGCCCTACTCCTGCTTCTACTGGCACATGGGCAAAAGTTACAGAGCAAGCCTGGGTAGATCGGCAGATTGCTAAGCGAGCGCAAGACAAGCGTTTTAATGTGCCGTTTAACGAAGTGCAACTGAAGATCTTAAGAGATCAGGCTAAAGATGCGGACATTTATCAAAAAGGCCCACATGTTTTGCGTGTAGATAAAAACATGAAGAACCCGCCTAGCCAACAAGACATAGAACAATTTATGATCCACTTTGATGAAGTGTATGAAAAATTACCTGAATGGCGTAAGTTTGACCCTAATGGATTTGAGCGTGGTTACAACTTAATTATTAATGGTGAAGCCGCTGGTAATACTTTGGCTTACACTTATTTAGGTCATGACACTATTTGGTTCTCAATCAAAGACATTAAAAGCGCTACTGATGCGCCTAAAGATTGGAACGGCTGGTTTATGCCTGCGGCTAACACCACCAATGAGAACCTTTACACAGTGGCTCACGAACTAGGGCATACCGTAGATAGCCCCGCAAACTTTGATAGAGGTAAAATTTCAGGAGCATTAAAGCGTAAATACCCTGATCTTTTCTCTAAGTATAGTAAGAGAGATTCTGAGGAAACTTATGCGGAGGTATTTGCTCAGTATCTTTTAGGAGAACAAAATGCTGTAACGCTGGCTTATGCTGAAAAATTTGGTTGGAATTTAAGTGCAAAAGATTACTATGAACAGATTGATAAGTGGAAACCAAACCTGCGTACAAATTTGGCAAGCAATTAAGGAGGCGCAATGAAAAGCAATGAACCGATTGATGAAGTCCTGGATTGGGAAGATTACGCAATGATGCCCAAATTTGAGTTGCAAGAACGGGCGTTGGCTGATGATAAGAAAGCCCAAAAGATTTATTTAGAGCGTTACGGCAAAGAGTAACTTGATACAGTATGCAGTAAGGTTTTGAGAGGATTGTTATGCCATACCACATTGGAGACAAAGGAACACATGGGTGTTCAGGTTATCCCGTGGTAAAAGATAGTGATGGCGAAGTAATGGGTTGCCATAAAACAGAAGCAGATGCAAAGAGACAATTAGCGGCTCTGTATGTCAATGAGCCTGAAGCAAGCAAGAGCGCAGACAGTGGATTTGTTCCACCTCAAGAAGTGCGCAATAACGCAAAACGCGGATTAGAACTTAGAGAAAAGTATGGCCGTGGCGGAACAGCAGTTGGTGTTGCTCGCGCCCGCGACTTATCAAACGGAAAAGCATTATCATTAGACACATTAAAGAGAATGAACTCTTACTTTGCCCGCCATGAAGTTGATAAAAAAGGCAAAGGCTGGGGCGTAGATAGTGCAGGCTACATTGCTTGGTTGCTTTGGGGCGGAGACGCTGGTAGAGCATGGGCTAAAAGAATTACCAGTGAACAGGAAAACAAGGAGAAATCAATGGCAAGTAATCTAACAACCACCTCATACTTTAGTATTGAGAAGGCTGACCGCAATCCTGACGGCACAATGACCGTTTATGGAAAGGCCACAGATGACTCCATTGACATTGATCAACAGATTTGTGATGGCGATTGGTTAAAGCGCGCAATGCCCGCCTGGTTTAAGTCAGGTGGAAACATCAGAGAACAACACAGCAACATTGCCGCTGGCGTTGCAAAAGAGTATGAGGCTAAGGCTGATGGGCATTACATTGGTGTTCTTGTTGTAGATCCTGTTTCTGTTAAGAAGGTAGATGCTGGCGTACTCAAGGGTTTCTCAGTAGGTATCAAGAACCCACGCGTTGTAAGAGATGCAAAAGCGGCAAATGGCCGCATTATTGATGGGCAGATTGTAGAAGTTTCTCTTGTGGATCGCCCTGCTAACCCTAACTGCCAGTTGGTTTTGGCTAAGTCTGTTGAAGGTTACAGGGATTTGATACGGGTTGAGGAACTAATTGAGAAGAAAGAAGATGAAAAAGATCCATCTCAAGTAATTAAACCGCGTAAGGGTGAACCTGCGGATAAAGAATTATACGCAGAGGTTATTAGAGCGGCTAAAGAAAAGTTTGATGTGTACCCATCTGCCTATGCAAATGCCTGGGTTGTCCGCGAATACAAAAAGCGTGGCGGCAAATACAAGGCAGAGAGTAAGAAAAAAGGTTTACAATCTGATAATAATTTAATCAAGGAGAACCCAATGGGAACAGAAACAATTGCCGTACCTGAGTCTATCTTGGGCGATCTTTTTAAGTTTGATAAAGATGAGTATGAGCGCGCCCGTGAAGCGTTAGCAAATCTTATTTCTATTGAAGCGCAGGAAATGAAAGAGGGCCATAATGAAATCCGCTCTATTTCACATTTACTAGAAGCCGTTGCTCATCTCCATGCTTGGTATGAGGGCGAAGAAGAAGAAGGAGAAGTAATGGAGGAGACAGAAATAGAAATGGCGGCTAAATCTAAAAAAGAAATGATGCCTAAAGAGGGCGAGTCACTCAAAGAATTCAAAGCGCGTTGCAAAGAAGCGGGCATGCCTGATGATTATGCTGATAAGTGCTATGACAAATACATGAGCGCTCATAAAGAAGCAGACGCAGACGCTTGCCCTGCATGCGGCAAGATGGGTTGCAAATGCACAGCCGCAATGAAGGAAGCGGCTATGAAGAAGAAGAAAGAAGCAGAAGCAGATTTAGAAGAAGATGACATGAAAGATGATGCGGCTAAATCTGCCGACATTGCTAAGTGCTTAGAATGTGGTTGCACACAGCCAGGCACAAATCATGGAATGACAACAACAAATGATTTTGCAAATGTTGCAAAACCATCTCATGTTACAACAGCAACAATGATTAGTGCAGGACAGACCGCAGGTGTTCCATTTAGCGCAACTGTTACTGACTCACAGGCATTGATCAATGCACAACTTGGAAACAAGTCCGCAGAAGGTGAAGAAGTCCCTGCGGCTGAAGAAGAAAAGACAGAAGAAGTTTCTGCTGATGAAAACTCAGCGGAGAAGTTAGAAGCCATAGTAGAAGAAGTGGTAGATAAAGCAACAAAGGCTCTCAAATCAGAGATTGCTAACCTTGTGTCCGCAAAAGAGGCGGCAGAAGCACAAGCAATGAGTTTGAAAACTGAGTTGGCAACCGCTAAATCTTTGGCTCTAGGCGGAGGCCCAAAGCGAACAGTAAACCCAGTAGATGTGAAAGCAACTTCTGACCTGCTCACAAAGGCCGCTGTTTACAAAGCGAAAGCACAAGCAACAACTGACCCAGTTCTTGCTAAGGGATACAAGCAACTTGCAGATGAATTTTTTGCAAAGTATGACGAAACCCTTAACAAGAGCAACTAACTCAAACAACTTATCTCTGAAAGGATAACAATGGCTCTCAACGCTCCAAAGGTCGCTGACCTTTTTAGTGATGCAAGTCCAAAGGAAGCCGCAGAGCGCTTTGAGGAGTTCTCTACAGAACTCACAAAGAGCCTCTCACGCGCTACTAATGTTCCAGGACAAGCACCACAGGCTGATCCACTAGCACAGATGGAAGCACTTGCCGCAAGCAAGTCACTCACCGCTGATGCCGCGGCTGGATTGAACAATGCACTTGCCGCACAACGCATGGCAATGCAGGACATTCAGAAGGAAATCACACTTACCACACCACTTACAAGTTCTTTTGCGGCATTTGACCTAGAAGCACCTGCTAAGTTGCTAACACCACGCCCAACTCCATTGCGTAACCGTATTCCACGCAAAAAGGGAATTGGTACTTCACACCGTGTCAAGAGAATTCTTGGTTACACAGGTACAGGTACAGGCGGACAAGGACAGATTTGGCCTGGTATTACAGAAACTACTCAGAACAACTTTGCACCAGGAGCATCTAACCCGTTCTATCTAGAGCGCGGCCCACAGATCTCTTACACAGCAGATGATCTGATCTTGCCTTACAACTCATACTCACTATCTGATCAGGTTTCATTTGATGCAAACTTCTCAGGTATGGGCTACGAAGATCTCCGCCAGTTGTCATCAACTTCTACTCTATACGCAACAATGCTTATGGAAGAACGCATGATGCTTATGGCTCGCGGAACAGCATCAGGATACTCAGGCACAATTGCCGCTCCTACTTACACAGTTGCTTCACCTGCCGCTGTCGCTGGTCAGACAGGTTTTGCCGCTGGTGATGCTGGTACTTACTATGTTGCTGTTTCATCTGATGCTGGTATTTCAGCAAACGGTTTTGGTGAGTCAATTCTTGGTTCTGTACTTTCAACAGCCGTTGCTTCAGGTGATGTTATTACCGTAACTGTTTCAACTGCCGTTACTGGCGCACTTGGTTACAATGTTTACGCAGGTATTGTAAACAGCGCATCATCACTGAACTACATTGGAACACTCAAGGGAACAGGTACATTCACCATTCAGGCCGCTGGTACAACTGGCCTAACAGGTAACAATGCGGCATACGCAACCACAGGTGCTTCATCTGCTCGTTGCGCATCAACAAACACATCTGCTTACGCAACTGGTTATGACGGAATTCTTCCTACAGTTCTAGGCCCTAACACTGGTTACAACAACGCAATCAACAGCGTATTCAATGTAAATAACCCAGGTGTAGAGTTCCAAACAGTGTTTGCTAACCTCTATCAGAATGTTAAGGGTGACCCTGACATTGTTCTTCTCAACGGAAATGATCGTAAGCAACTTTCTGATGCGATCAAGAACGGCTCAACAGCCAACTACCGTTTGGTTATCAATGATCCAGGTGAGGGTGGAACTACATACGGTTCTATCGTTACAGGACTTCAGAACGAAGTTACAGGAAAAGCAGTTGATCTCATGGTTCACCCGTGGCTCAACCAGGGTGTTGCCCCAGTTCTTTCATGGACACTCCCAATTCCTGATACACAGGTTTCTGATGTTTGGGCGAACTTCATGGTTCAGGACTACATGGGTATCCAGTGGCCAGTAACTCAGTTCACTTACGACTTCTCAACCTACTTCCGCGGAACTTTCTTCTGCACCGCTCCTGCATGGAATGGCGCAGTTTCAGGTATCGTTTCAGCGTAATACAACTAAATAAGAAGGGAGGGGTGCGGTGTAATAGCCGCACCCTTTCCCAATTTACAAGGAGGCAAAAATGGCAAGATGGGTAGCACCTGACAGAGGCGTAAAAGAAACTGTTATTGGCGGTAAAAGTTATTACACAGACCGCCAGGGAATTTATACTGTAGAAAACAAGGCACATCAGAAGGCAATGAAGGCAGAAGGTTTTTTTGAAGCGTCATTAAATCCGATTTCTGCTCAAGACCGCATGCGCGGATTTACTTGCGTAGAATGTGGCTTTGAGGGCTGGTTTCGCAAATGTGGGCGTTGCGGATACGAGTCACAAGAAACACAGCGAGATGGAGAATAAATAATGACCGTTGGTATTACGCCCGATACAAGTAATGAAAATCCCTACATCACCGTAGCGGAATACAAGAACGCTCCAACAGCATTAAACATTGACATGCTTGTTGTGGGAGGCAATGCCGCGGCTCAAGATGCAGAATTAGCGCAGGTTATTTTGCGCGCTTCTTCATACATGAATGAATACTTTAACCAAAATCTTGTAGCAGATGAATACACGGAGACACAGCGCATACGGTTTTCAGGTTCTAGCGGTTACTACGCCCTACACCCATACAACGCGCCTATTATTTCTCTTTCATCATTTCAATACGGTTCAGACCCCAACCAGTTATACAGCCTACAAGACTGCTCTGTAGCCTGGTTTGAAGGCCAACAAATCATTATTCCTAGCAATCAAATTGGCTGGCAATTTACTTCACAAGGCCCATTAGGTTTTGGCGGCCCAACTGGACAATACCAATGGACATTTACCAAATACACCTATGTTGCAGGTTATGTAAATACAACCATGATAACAACGACAAATGCAGGCGCAACTTCACTAACTGTTGATGACCCAACAGGCATTATTGCAGGCCAACATTATCGGATTTATGATGGGGCTAGAAGCGAGCGCGTAACAGTAAGCACAAATTACACATACGGAAACCCAGTTGTTACTCTTGTAAACCCTATGATTTTTGCTCATGGAGCAGGAGCGGCTTTTGGTAATCTGCCTAATGCGCTTAAAGAGGCTTGCATTTTAATTACAAGCGCTTTCATCAAGATGCGCGGAGATGCATCAACAACTATGGCTTACACAACCTCACCATCAGGAAACATTCCTGGTTCTACCCGCTATGGAAGTGACATTCAGGTAGCCCTAGACATGGTAAACAAGTTCCGCAGGATCAGATAATGACTGCCGTACCTACGCTTACAGGGCGCAATGCTGTACGCAAAACCCTTTCATTGTTTTTGGCCAATCCCCAAATTCAAAACTTAAATCAGGTTTTTACATCTTTTCCTAAGATTATTAACTATCAAGTTAATGCAGAGCCAGGACAAGCAACACGCGCCGTAGCAGTTGTTTACATTGCTGATGAATACGAAACACGCCTAGCAATTGGTGGCGCGCATGATGGTTGGAAGCGTATTGATTACACCGTAATTGTTCAGGTATTTTGCATTTCTTTCCACAGAGAAGCAGAAGATGTAATGACTGACTTTGATACAGTTATTGATAACATCAAAGAACGCTTGCGGTCAGATCATAACTTTGGCGATCCAACAGGCAACCTTGTTTGGCAAGGTGCAGAGCCAGTTATTCAAGCCCGTTATGGCGAACCTTCTACAGAAAAAGAAGGCGTTACAGAAATCTTTGCTGAGATACAATTTCCAGTAACACAGATGATCCAAGCATAGGAGCATGATGAAATACAAATACAACGGAACTGATGAACGCGTGTTCCCTAGCATTGGGGTAACTGTAAAACCTGGTGATGAGTTTGACGCACCTGAAGATTTTGTTGCAGTAGATGTAACTTCTGCAAGCGCAAAACCATCAGTTACAAAACCAACAGAACCAACAGAAACAACAACCGTGTCTGCCGCGTCAGACAAGAAACTAGGAGCGTGAAATAATGTCTGTTCAACAGTCCGTACGCTCGTACTTGGGAATTGCTAAAGAAGTAACCCGTGGTACGGTAGTAGCACCAACCGACTTCATTCCAGTAATGAAGGATAGCCTCAAGCCAGTGGACATTGTTGATCCGCTTTATGACACAGGTTTGCGTGGCTCAAATGCTCTCAACTACAACTACATTCAGGGCCGCACACGCTCAACTGTAGATTTTGGTGGAGCAGTATTTGCCGATACAGTTGGTTATGCAATTGCAGGTGTTTTAGGATCAGTGGCAACTGTTGGTGCTTCAGCACCATACACCCACACAATCTCACTATTTAACAGCCTTGCATCAGGTGGAGATGTTCAGCCAATTTCTTACACACTGACTGACTTTTATGCTGTAGATGTTCGCTCATACCCAGGTTGCCAATTCTCTGATTTCTCATTGAAGTTCAACGCAGATGGCATGCTTGAGTATGATGCAAAAAGCACTGGTTGGCAGTCACAAACAGTTGCAGATCCAACACCATCATTCTCTGCACTTCTACCAACACCAGTTTGGCGCGGTACTGTTTTAATCGCTGGATCTGCGGTATCAACTGCAATGACTGGCAACATTGACATGAAGCGCCCTGCAACACCTATCTATGGCATTTCAAATACGCAAAACCCATACCAGGTTTTCTTAGGGCCACTAGAAGTTACAGGAAAAGTAACATTTGTTATGGACAATGACTCACAGTTACTTAACTTCCTTAACAATTCACAACCTGCGCTTGTGTTTAACTGGAACTACGGTACAGGTTCTAATGAAGTTCAGATCCAAGCAACTCTTACTAAGGGCGCTTACACCACTGGTGTGATTGAACGCGGTGAAGATTTTGTACAGGTCACAGTGGACATCAACGCTCAGTCAAATACAACTGATGCTGGTTCTTCAGGCGGATACTCACCTATCAAGTGGGTTCTCAAGAACGCTAAGGCTTCAGGTACATACGCATAAAGTAGATCAGGGCGGTGGTGTGGTTGTAGAGCGATTGCCTTCCCGCTCTCCCACACCACTTGCTCTCTTTTTAGGTATGATTACAGGAAGGCAAACTAACAGGAGGCAACATGTCTAAAGAAGTAACACTGCCATCAGGGGCAAAAGTAACCCTTAAAGATCCATCAACATTGCGTGTAAAAGATCGCAAAAATGTTATGCGTTCTGCGGATAATGCAACAGGTGGAGATCTAACAAAAGCGCTTGCATTAGGTGATGCCCTAATTGCCATGCTTGTTGAGTCATGGTCATTTGATCTTATTCCACCATCAATCAAACTTGAGTCATTAGATGAATTAACAATGGCCGATTATGACGCTTTGGTAGAACATACAAAAGATGCTCAAAAGTATCTGTTCCCTAATTTGGCTGAAACGCCACAGACAGAGGCAGACCCAAAAGCGCCTGGCGAGAACTCCAACGCTTAAAATGGTTACTCAAGGGTGGGGAACGCCATGAGGCGTTCTCTTACCCTGACGAGCATTGGTATTACTACCAAATGGCAGAGCGGTTTGGTTGGACACCTGAACAGGTAGATAACTTGCCCGCTGATACGGCAGATTGGTTAATAGCAATTGCTAGAACCGTTGATGAAGTGAAGGCAGAGGGATTGAGGGAGTAAATGAGCGGCATCATTATTAAGAACCTCTCTGAAGTTCTCGCCGCCGTTAAAGGAACTGAAACAAAAATTGAGCAAGGTGCGCAAATTGGAATTATGCGCGCTGGCCTTGCAATTGAACGACAAGCAAAATTAAACTTTCAAGGAACACGCAGTTATGAAAAGCGTGTAAGCAAAAATGGCAGAGGTTATTTAGTTATTACACCGCCAAAACATGTTGGTGGATCAGGGCCAAATACAGTTACAGGCAATCTTAAACGATCTATTAGAACTACATACCGTACTGGTTTTGGCAGTTACATTGCTGAGATTGGCCCAACATTAATTTATGCTCGCCAGGTAGAAAAAGGCGGTGGCAATTGGCGTTCAGGGGTAAAATACCCATACTTAGAACCTGCGGCTTTGATGCTATTGAGAAATGGCACAATCAACAGAGTATTTTTAACTGCTATTAAAGAGAAGTTGGGGAAATAAAGCATGGCTGATTTAATCCCCCCAATGTTAATTAAATTACAGGCAGATGTTAATGATCTAAAAGTTGGTTTAGCACAAGCAGAAAGTGCGCTCAAAGGCGTAGATGACTCTGTAAAAACTGCCTCAACTGGCATGACAAGTTTCATGAACAACATTAAAAAAGTTGGCGCAACAATGGGTGTTGCGTTTGCTGGCCAACAGATTGCTCAGTTTGGTAAAGATGTAATTATGGCCGCTAGTGACATGAATGAGTCACTTGGAAAAGTCAGTGTTGTATTTGGTCAAAGTTCTAATGAAGTTGTTGCTTGGTCAAAAACATCTGCTCAGGCTATGGGTTTATCAAGTCAGAAGGCTCTTGAAGCCGCTGGCACATACGGAAACCTTTTTCAAGCATTTGGATTAGGTCAGGGTCAGGCTAAGGACATGTCCACAAGCCTTGTTCAGTTAGCCGCTGACATGGCCTCATTTAACAATACATCTATTGATGATGCAATCCTTGCATTGCGTTCAGGACTTTCAGGTGAAACAGAACCGCTCAAGCGTTTTGGTGTTGCTCTTAATGATGTGCGCTTAAAAGAACAAGCAATGAGCATGGGCTTGATAAAAACCACAAGCGGTGTTTTGCCAGTAGCGGCTAAGGCTCAAGCGGCATACGCACTGATTTTGCATGACACAGCGCTTGCTCAAGGTGACTATGCGCGTACCGCAGATGGTGCGGCTAACACCATGAGATCTTTGGCGGCTGAATTTCAAAACGCAAAAGTTGCTTTAGGTAATGCGTTGCTTCCTGCTTTTAGAGCGCTTCTTTCAATTCTTAAATTGATTGTTCCTTTATTAACGGCAATTGGTACATTCTTTACAGAAAATGCTGATGCAATAAAAACATACGCAACATTTCTTTTAGCCGTGGCTGGTGCTTATGTTGCTTTAAGAACAGCAATAGTTACAACTAAAGCAGTTATGGTTGCATACAATACAGTGCAAGCCGCACACAACGCTGGTATCACTATTGGAAAAATGCTTACCGCTCAATTTAGAGTTCAAATGATGTTGCTTAATGCAACTATTAAAGCAAACCCAATTGGTTTTCTTGTAACTGCTCTGACAGTTTTAGGTGCGGCTTTTGTTTGGGCGTGGAAAAAGAGTGACACATTTAGAAGTGTTGTTGTTGCTGGCGCTCAAGGAATTATGTATGCGTTCTCAGGCATTTTGGGCGCTATCAGTAAAGTGCTTGGTGTTATTGGCAAGATCCCTGGCATGGGTTGGGCTAAAGGTTTATCTAAAGGCGCAGAAGATTTTGCAAATAAAATTAACATTGCTGGCAAAAATTTAGTTGATCTTAAAAACAAAGCCGCAGGTTATGGTGAAGGCGCATTTACTTATGGTTCAGGCGGCGCTGGCGCTGGCACTGGCACTGGTACTGGTACTGGTACGGGAACTGGTACAGGCAAAGGTGGCTTAGACTCAAAGGCAAAGAGCAAACTTGAAGGTTACAAGAAAGATGTTCTTGCCGTTTACAAGGACATGAATGATGCTATTGCTGAGGCTCAAGATAAGGCTCAGTCCGCTCTTGATGATCGCAATGAAAAGATGCTTAAAGCGCATAAAGATTATGATGAAAAAGTTGCTGACCTTAATAAGCGTTTTAATGAGTCAATTGTGGCGGCTCAAAAAACTTATGATGAAAAAGTTTTTGACATTGAAAAAACTTACAGCAAGCGCAAGATTGAACTTGAAAAAGATTTGCAATCTAAACTTACTGACCTGCGGGAAAAGGCGGCTGTTAAATCTGCCGATTTAACTAAGGCCGCGGCTGATAAGCAGATTTCAATTATTCAACAATCAGTAGATCGCTTGCGTAATGCGTTTGCTTCTAAAACTGGTTTTAGTATTGCTGATGCTTTTGGCGGCGGGGCAAACGCAAAAGATGCTTTAGAGGCTTTGAAGAAATCTTTAGGAGCGGCCAAAGAATTACAGGCTAATGCGGCAACTCTTGCTGGTATGGGATACAGCCAAACCTTTATTGAAGAAGTTGTTAAGCAAGGCCCTGAAGCGGGTAATGCAATTGCTCAGGCTCTTAAAGAGGCTTCTCCTGAAGCAACCAAAGAACTTCAAAGTCTTTACATAGACATAGTAAACACTTCAGATCATGGTTTAGACGCTTTGGCTAAATCAATGAATGTTGGTGGCAAACTTGCTACTCAAGAATTGATGGACGCATACTCTCAGGTTGCAGTAGATCTCAAACAATCTTTGGCAACGGTAGATGCTGAATTGCAAGCAAGTTTGGCAGATGCTAACCAGGCTTATTCAGAAGCAATGACTGAAGCACAAATTACCCGTGATGAAGGATTAGCAGATGCTCTAAAAGCCTTCACAGAGGCTAAGGCAGAGGCACAAAAGAACCTTGATGAAGGACTTGCGGACGCGGCTAAAACCCTTCAGGAAGCGCTTGTAGAGGCTCAGAAGTCCTATGAGAGCGCCATTGATGAAATCAACAAATCTACTCAAAAGAAACTTGAAGATCTCAAGGCTAAGTTGATTGAGATTGCGGCGGCTATGGCGGCAATTAGTGCGGCTTCTGCGGCTAATGTTGTAAGCAACGCTCCTAAATACACACCAATTATTCCAAGCACAACACCTGGCGGCGGTAGCACTACAACTACTCCTCCAACCGTAACCAACATTAACAGCACATTTATTGCTCAACAAGTAGATCCCGCAGATGTTCACTTAGCAGTTATTAGCGCAACTAAATACGGGCAAGCAGTTACAATTCCATCTAAATCAGTTAATACAACAACTCTTGCTGGCATTATGGCGGCCAGTGGTACAACAGCCTCAACGCCAACGGCTATGTCTTTAAGTTCTGCATTAAGGGATAGATAATGACCACGCTAACGCAAGTTTATTCTTTTTCATTTAACGGCCAAACATTTGGTGGCGCTGGCTCTCCTTATCAAATTCAAAGCGTTGATGGCCTTGAGGCTCTGCCTGGTATCCGCAACCAAGATGATAACCGTGGCTACCATGACGGCATGTTTACTGGCCGTGACTTCTTAAACGGTAGAACTATCTCAATCATTTTTAATACTTTTGGCAACAACTTAGGATCTGCGCAAACAAATTACAACACAATCCAACGCACACTTTTGCCACAAACTTCAGGCACTACACCGCTTTATTTTAAGATGCCTAACATTCCTACATCTGAGCAGTTTATTCAGGCTCGCGTTCGCGCTTTGCGCACAACTGTAGATCCTAATTACACATACGGATACATTACATCTCAAGTTGATTTCTTCTGCCCTGATCCAAATTATTACAATAACAACTTGCAATCTTCTGTTATGGCTTATACCTCCGCATTGGGTCGCACTTACAACAAAACATTTAACTACACATACGGTGGCGGATCGGCCACTATTACAACTACAATCACAAACATTGGTTGGGCTACAACTTATCCAACCATCACAATTACAGGGCCAATCACTAACCCTATTGTTGGAGATTTAACTAGCGGCAATGCGCTTTATTTTACAGGCACATACAGCGCTTTAGATACTTTGGAAATTGACCTTTACAATCAGTTAATCACACTCAATGGCGCACCTGCCCGTAATCTTTTAATTACAGGAACTTGGTTTGATGCTCCACCTGGAAACTCACTTTATTATTTTACTGGCACTGGCACATTGGCAGGAACTACTCAGGCTACCGTTTCTTGGTATTCTGCGTACATCTAAGGGAGAATAAATGACACTACAAACGCCTCCATCATGGCTTCAAGCAGGCTCATACCCTGCTCAGTATGACCGCCTAACAGCGCAAGCGCTATGGGCTACTACTGGCATCATTGGTAGTTCATCTTTGGCTGTTACCGCTAACTCTCCTGCAGGTATGTCTGTACGCGTTGCTTCAGGGTGGGCCGCAATTGTTGGTACGACAACAAGCAACATGGGTGTGTACACAATTTTTAATGACGCTACAAGCGTTCTTACGATTACAACAGCCGATCCAACAAACCCACGCATTGATCTTGTGTGCGCAACAGTGCGAGATGCTTATTATTCAGGCGCAAACAATGATGTAATCTTTCAAGTAATTGCGGGAACTCCTGCGGGATCTCCTGTTGCACCTTCACTTCCTGCCAACTCAATTTCTCTTGCAACTGTTGCAGTAGGCGCGGCTGTTACTCAGATTAACTCAGGAAACATTACAGATACACGCGTAAATGTAACAACAAACATTCCTGAAACTGGTGACATTTCTGCGGTTATTGCAGGAGCAGGTTTAAGCGGTGGCGGTACAAGTGGTTCTGTAACTTTGAACGCAAGCGTTGCTACAAATGCACAGACAGGAACTACTTATACATTGGCTTTAGCCGATAATGGCAAACTTGTAACACTTGCTAATGCTTCATCTATTGCAGTAACAATTCCCACAAATGGTTCAGTAGCATTACCTGTAGGCGCTGTTATTATGTTAGCGGCTTATGGATCAGGCGCAGTAACGGTTTCAGGAGCAGGAGGCGTAACGGTGGTTTCAGGCGGAGCAACAGCGGCAAGCCCTGTAATTCGCGCTCAGTATTCATCAGTTGGTTGTATTCAAACTTCAGCAAATAACTGGTTAGTAGTAGGAGATTTAATTTAATGTCAATCATTGCAACCATCTCTAGTTCAGGCCCAGTAAAACCTGATGCTCCTACCATTGGAACAGCAACAGGTGGAAATGCAAGTGCATCAGTTACTTTTACTGCGCCTACTTTTACAGGGCGTAGGGCTATTACCACTTACACAGTTACATCATCACCTGGATCAATTACTGGAACAGGCGCATCATCACCAGTAACAGTTTCAGGATTAACAAACGGAACTGCATACACATTTACTGTAACTGCAACTAATGCGGCGGGATTAACTTCTGCGGCTTCTGCGGCTTCTAACAGCGTAACCCCTGTTGCTCCGTTTGCCGCAACTGGTGGAACGATTGTGGACTCAGGTGGATTTAGGTATCACACATTCCTTGCAAATGGAACATTCCAGGTAACATCAGGTTCAAAAAATGTTGAGGTTCTTTTGATTGCTGGTGGTGCATCAGGTGGAAGAAGTGACTTCTCTAACTATCAAGGTGCAGGTGGAGGTGGTGCAGGTGGAGTTCTATACACAGCATCACAAGCGGTATCAGTAAATAGTTATCCAATTGTAGTTGGTGCGGGTGGTTCAGGAAGAAGTTCGGCAGGATACGGCCCTAACGGTTTTGACTCAACATTTAATTCAACAACACTTGTTGCAGTAAAAGGTGGCGGTGGTGCTGCTGTTCAAACAGTAGGCGGCGCTCAGGGCGCATCAGGCGGTTCAGGTGGTGGCTCAACTAAGGCTCTTACTGCTAGCGGAACTGCGGGTCAAGGCAATGATGGTGGTCAAGGCGTTGCTTCAGCCTCGGACTCTGCTGGTGGCGGTGGTGGAGGCGCAGGTGGCGCTGGAATAGCCGCATCAAGTAAAACAAATGGGGGCAATGGAGGTTCTTCAACAAGCGCATACTCAACTTGGGCTTCTGCAACAGGCACAGGAGTAAGTGGGGCTTATGCAGGCGGTGGTGGTGGTCAAGGCGTTTTTTCAGTTGGTACAGGTGGCGGAGGGGGAGCAACTGGTGGAGTTAGTAATGGTAGTAGCAGTAACGCGACCGCTAATACTGGAAGTGGATCAGGTGGAGCAATGAGTAAATTTGGGGCGCCTACGACAGGCAATGGTGGTTCAGGTTTGTGCATTATTAGATACACACTTTAAGGAGAAACTATGAGTCATTGGGCAGAAATTGATGAGAACAACATTGTTGTTCGCGTAACAGTTGGTGACAATAACGATCCAAACGGTGATGAAGGTTATCAATGGTTAATAGATAATCTTGGTGGAACTTGGATTAAAACTTCCTACAACAACAACATTCGCAAAAGGTATGCAGGTAGTGGTTTTACTTATGACCCAGTTCTTGACATCTTTTTAGAACCAAAACCTTATCCATCTTGGACGGTAAGTGCAGAAAAACTTGATTGGGTTGCACCAGTTCCTAAACCTGACTCAGGATTTTGGAGTTGGAATGAAGAATTGTTAAGGTGGGAAGAACAAGAAAGATGAGAAAAAATTTAATTACTTGCGCTTTTCCAAGAAGCGGTCAAACCTTTCTTAACTATGCACTAAAACATCTCTATTATACAGATGAAGTTAATGTAAATTATCATTCTGTAAAGTCTTTGATAAACATAGAAAAACCCATTGTTGCATTACGCAACCCTTTAGATTGTATTACATCTTGGGCTGATAAAAATAATGACAATCTAATTGATGACATAAATCATTATCTGCGCTTTCACAATGCAGTTTTAGAAAACAAAGACAAATCAGTTGTTCTTGAATTTGATAAATTTACAGTTGATGGCAACTATGTTATTGATAAAATTAAAAAAGCCTTTGGTGTTGATCCTATTAACGCTTGGGATTTAGATGCTATTAAATCTTCTATGCTAGAACACGAAAAAGAACAAAACCTTCCTTTTGGCAACTATGACAACATCAATAGATTAAAACAAGAATTACAGTCCATGTTAGAGTTTGAGAAATGTGAAGAACTCTATGTTACGCTCAAATTATGATTATTCAAATAATTGGCTTGCCAGGATCGGGCAAAACCGCTCTTGCTACCGCCCTTGCTGACCGCATAAACGCAATTCATTTTAATGCAGATGAAGTACGGGCTGATTTAAATTCAGATTTAGGGTTTGCGCCTGAAG
>Ga0214917_10003727_pt1 | contig 17426 bp, 26 predicted proteins | sample LL_1208_BB_MetaG_FD_177983 | JGI IMG/M metagenome (GOLD analysis project Ga0214917, IMG submission 177983) | Freshwater microbial communities from Lake Lanier, Atlanta, Georgia, United States - LL_1208_BB | ecosystem: Environmental > Aquatic > Freshwater > Lake | place: USA: Georgia | collected... | reverse complement strand
GTCGACCGTGATGCCAGGCAGCGTCCCGCGCCCATTCGACTGCACCTGGCGAACGTAAGATCGAACCCGCCCCTCGCCCGCGTTATAAGCCGCGATCATGAGCGCAGGCTGACCGAATAGTCGAAGGTAACGCGAAAGAAGCGCAGCCGCCCCCGCAGATGCCGAATAAGCATTATCTGGATTGTGGGTCATTCCCGTGTCCATTTTGATCTGGGCGAGCGCGGTCGGGGTCAATTGGAATATTCCCCTCGATCCCGATCCCCCAGGCGCGTCTGACCACGTCCCTCGGGTCTCCCACCATGAGACGGCGTACAGCGTCCCTTTCGGCAGCCCGTAGGCTTGCTCGAGCGCGGGCCATACGGTCGCCCGCAGCCGCTCGAGTGTTGCCTGGTCGACTGCCATTATTAACCGGCATTCGCCGCTTGAGCCGCCTGGAACGCTGCGACGACCTCGGAAGTCCAGGCAGCAGAGCAGATTGCCTGCACGTTTACTGGAACGCTTGAGACGTCCTGACCAGGCGTCAGGCTAGAGCGATGATAGGTTTTTGACAATTCCACGCCGTCCTCAAAAATCCTAGTCGCCTCTCGAAATAGCACAATGCCGTTCTCGGTGACGGTGATTTGATCAACAACGACTGATTTTGTAAGAGCCATTTTAATTTCCTTGAAGTTTCCGACAACGCTAATCTGGCGTTGTTAATTTGAAATATAGCAGCCATACCACCAATCAAAGTTTGATGATGCGGTCAATGCGCTAGACGGTGTTTGAGATGCTCCACTTCTAACGTCCGAGGAGCTTTTTGTAAAAAATGTCCAGGTTGTTGAGGATTCATTAAAAACTCCGGTAAATGGAACCGATGTAGAGCTAAAATTTCCAAGCCCACCGCCGAAAACTACGTTACCCATATAATAATTTGCCGTTTGAACCACAAACGGCAAACCAGTCATGTTAAGGTTGCCGGTACCCGATGACCCAATCGCACTAACAAGAGTACGACACCAAACATGGACAATAGAACCGACTTTTCTGTAATACCCAGTATTTGACTGGGTGACTGTCATGTTGCTATTGGATGAGTTGTACGCTGGCGACCAAGTGCCTTCTTCGTAATCGTCGAGCGTATTGGCGTCGGTTGATGCCGATTGGGTTGCTGGGAACGCAATCCCAGCACCAGATGCTGACGGGGTTGTCGATCCGACGCCTAAACTTGTAGTGATTGGACCGTTTGCGTTGTACGTTAAAACTGACGCCCCGCCGAACGATCCCGAGTTGTTGTACTGGAACTGCCCGTTTGTACCGCCAGGCGACCCGCCGCCGCCAGCTGGCGTCGCCCAAGTACCATCGCCGCGCCAGAACGTAGTGCTCGAGGCCGACGTCCCGCTGTTCAAATTTGTCACGGGCAAGTTGCCAGTCACGTCAGCAGACAATGACACCGCACCGAACGTCGGAGCGCCCGAAGCGTTGCCGTGCAACACGGTTGTGGACGTCCCCAGGCTTGCGAGCGGGGCCGGGGCTGCACCAGCGCCGCCGCCGACAATCAGAGCGTATTGAGTGAGCGCCCCCGAGCTCGCCCAGGTCGAAGCACTCGAGAAGTATGGAATCCCGCCCGACGTTCCCGCAATCGTAAACGCCGGGGTTGTGGTCGCCGTCGCGACCGAGACAATGCCGCCCGTCCAGCTGACCGATGTCACCGTACCCGTGCCGCCCGACGTCCAGGTCGGAGCCGCGCCCGAGCCGCCGCTGGTCAAAAATTGTCCAACAAAGCCGTAGGACGGGCTCGATCCGACGCCGATTGCCTGAGTCGCATTGATGGTGACTGCAGTTGTGCCGCCCGTTTGCAGAGCCAATACAGCCGTGCCGTCGCTGGTTTCGATCAGCCCCGAGGTGGATGCGTTAATTGTGGTTGCCATTGTTTACCCTTAACTGTAGTTGACGATGACCCACTTCGAGCCAGATGGCACGGTCACAGAGCCGCCTGGGGCGATCGTAACGGGGCTAATTGAAAAACCGTTGTAGCCGCTCGTAATCGAGACGGCGGTCGTAATGTTGTATTGAGTCTGAGCGATTGGGCTCGAGACAACAGGCGTCGAGTAGAAACTCATTTTTGACCTACCTTTGACAGCGCGTCGCTCATCGCCGCCGTCTTATCTTTAGAACCCGAGCTCGAGCCGAAATAGTACGAAACGACCTGGTCGGCTTTCGCCGAGACGTACCCGATCAGCGTGCCGATAATGCCCACGATCGCCGGGTCGGTCAATCCTTGAACGTACCCGGAAAGCACCGCCCAGACAGCCCAGATAAACGACAGCAGCGTCAGGCCTCCGATAACCCTGGGCGTCCAGTAGTCGCCCGTGCTGGCCTCGCGTTTTCGAGCCGAGTCGCGATCGGCAGCGGCAATGCGATCGACGTCGATCTCGAGCTCGCGCATCCGAATCTGAAAATCGGCCTCAGCTTTTTTAATCTGAGCCAGGGTATCGGGGGAAGCCGTACCGATCGCCGCCGCTAGATCGCTCTCGGAGCCGTTTTCGTGACCGAGCAGGACACCTGACAAGGTCTTGACCGCAGCGCCCGCCAGCGGCCCGCCGAGGGCCGTCGCAATCGTTGGCGCGACTGCGCCGATGACGTCCTTCCAGTCGACGCTAAAGCTCACGTTTTCGCCTTGTTGATCAGATCGAACGCGGCGCGAACCTTTTCTTCCAGCACCGCGACCCGCAAGTCGAGCTTTGCCAGGACAATGATCAGAGTGATCAATGCCAGCAGAACAGGCCACGCCTTAAACAGCAGGTCGATCGTGTCCATTAAGCCGCCGCCAGTCCTTCGTCGAATCGGTTTAGAGCGTAGGCGAGTGCTTTGGGGTTTTGCTGCGCCGTCGAGCCGGGCAGGGACGCCCAGATACGGCTCGCCTTTTTGATTGCGCCCTCGATGTCGCCCGCGTAAATCAAATCGAGCGCCCCGGCTTCATCGAGCAGCGCGACTGCGGCCTGATCTTGCGAGAGCGGCGAGAAGTCGGGCAGATTCAATTTAGCCTTCAGCCTGGTCCAAGTCCCTTTGATCAGCTGATAAGCGCCCGCAGCCGTTGAGACGCATCCGGGCTTGAGCCCTGCAGCCGTGCAAAAGTGATCGGGCAGCGGGACGCCTTTTTTCTCGCCGGTCAATACCGGATGATCGGCAAAATTCGAGAACTTCGAGCCGCCGTAGAAAATCGAATATGCCGCATCGTTGAGCACGTCCCTGGGGTAGACGTGCTCGGTTGAGCGGATCATAAACAGAAACGCGTTTAGATTGGCCTGGGGGTCGGTCATGCGTTGCACCTCGGCAGGTATTGGGGCCAGATTGTAAATCGGGTTTGTGACCAGATTACTCGCTGCAGCCGATGGCACGACCGAGACGTCATTCTCAGCCGCGTCGACCTGGATCGCCGCAGAATCGCGCGGCCTTAAAAGCAGCCAGGCCGCGAGCCCCGCGAAAAGTAGGGCCTGGCCTTGTTTCACCAATCAGCCCGGATATGTCGAGTAGGCGTAAGCGAACGGCGTCGAGGCCGTGTCGCTGATCACATAAAGATCGTCTTGGCTAACGACCTGGTCGAACAGAACAATCGCGCCAGGCGTGAGCTTTAACCAGCTGTTCGTGCTGGCCTGACTCGCGAAGTCGATATAGATGTTCGCCGACGTCGACGGGTTACGAAACCCGAGAAAATTGCGCTTGCCGATCGGGGCATCGAGAAACTTAAACGATGTCGTTCCGATCGTAAGCGATACGGTCGTAATCGACGCGTACTTGAAAGAGTCCCGCACGTCCTGCACCAGCCCGAGCGGGGCTGCAGGGGTAGTTGACGCCCGTTGCTCGGGCGTGGGCATTTTGAACTGCGGCGGGACGTCTGAAATGGGCCTGGGCAGGTTCCGGGTAAAGGGAACCTGCGACAGGTTGTGCGGCGTGGGCGGGATGTACTGCGGGCTCGCCCAGGGCTCCCGGTCGCCCAGCCATTGAACAGGGGTTCCGAGATCGCTCATTTGATCAGCCCGTGAAAGCGCGTACTAAAACACCTTCGAGCGACAGGTCGACGTTGATCGTCGCCGATGCCTCATAACTCGAAAGCTGAATCGTCAAAGTTGACCGCCCCGACACAATGCGCGGGTAAGGCAGATCGTTGACGATATTGCCGTTGGTCGAATAGTTTTCCAGATCGACCGCAGCGTTCGTAAATTGCTCGTTTGTGCCGGAGTCGGTGATCAGGATCCGAGCCAATGGCGCGATCTTGGTCGACACGGTTTGTCCAGCATAGGCCGAGCTGGTTGCGCGGTGATGCATCATCGTAAAGATGAAATCCGCGTTTGCCGTAATGCTCAGCGTTTGGGTTGCCGACGTGTTTGCAGCCAGGCCGCTAAACGTCAGAACGTACGCGTAAGGCGTCAGCAGTAGCGGGCGTCCCTGGTAGAACTTGCTCGCGTAGCTCTCAATATCCGATATTGAGTAAGTCGATTGACCGTTCATCGTTGTAACCTCGAAGTTTAGAGCGCCCTGGGCCTTTTGAGCCCAGGGCAGTCGAATCGCAGGATTACTGCGAAGCGCGCATGAAGTAGCCGTCGAGGATCACGCCGACGCGAGCGTTAAACGCCAGCGCAACAGCTGCGGGCCACTTGATCACGACCTCGAAGTTGACTGCGGGCTGCAGCGAAATCGAGGGGTCGATGTAGTAGGGCCGACCAGCTGCACGAGCTTGCGCCAATGCCACTTCAGCCGTGGTTGCCGAGTTGCTTGCAACAGCGGCGTCCAGGTTGTAATTGGTCTTGGGCGGGAACGCCAGAGTAGGCGTTTCGCGCAGGTAGTTTTTGCTCAGAATGTTGAGCTCGAGCATCCCCGACTGGTAGAACGTGTTGACGTCATTCAGAGCGGCGTTGACCGATGCGGCTGCGGTTGCGTTGAATACCGACATCCCGATCGGGGTGTAGGTGTTAGAAGTTTGAACCGAGCCGGGGAAAAACACGACCTCGATCGACTCGATCATGTAGGCCTGGCCGCTCGGGAGCGTCCCGCCCAGGGTCATGTTCGTGTCCCATAGGGTCTTAACTGCGCCAACGGTCGAGCCGATTGCGCTGGTCAGGCCTGAGCCGACTGGTTGCTGAAAGAACGACAGCTGAGTCGTACCAGCGTACGCGTAGAGCTGATAGTCATATAGCCGCTGGCGAATGATTTCGCTTTGGCCTGGGTTCGTGACACGGCGACTGTTAAAGTCGGCTGCGGTTGGCATCATGGTGCGATTTCCTTTTGGTGAGGGTTTGATTGCCCCGCATTGCTGCGGGGCGTGTCAATTAACGATAGAGGCTCGTGCCTTCGCGCATCCGAGCGCCCGAGCCTGAGAGCAGGGGCGAAGCGGAGCCGCTAGACGTGTAAGCAGACAGCAGCGGGGTCGCGCCTGGGGCCGTGTAAGCGCCCATTTGGCCGCGAATCGGGCCGATCCGAGTGCCGCCACCAGCTGCGACGACTGCGGGGCTCATGTAACCGAGGCCGCTCAGGTTGCTCGAGATCGTCGAAGGCAGAACCTTCTTCATAATCTGATAGCTCTGCACCGTAAGCGACGCCTTGGCAGCCTTGCGACTGAATCCACGGGTGACGCCGTTCAGAGCGTTGCCGAGCACCACGGTGAGAACGGCTTTAACTGCATCAGCAGCGCCGACGCTAGTTGGGTTAGGCGTGAGGAACGTGCCAGCGGTTCCTGGGATTGCTTTCGCAATCATGTGGTACGCGTAGTCGATTGCGACCGCGCCGAAACCATCCATCAGGGCCTCGCGGATTGCCATCATGTAGTTGCCGCCGAGCATCGCGGGGTTGCGACGACGCATCACACGACGACGCATTGCGCCGATCGGGTTGTGACGACGTGCGCGACGACGGTGGTGAACCATCGCGAGCGGGTTGTGGCGACGGCGACGGCGGGGGGCCATTGCAAGCGCCAGGGGGTTGTGACGCCGACGACGGCGTGCAGGGTTAGCCTTGCGAGCCTTGCGCCGGGTGCGTGGGTTGATCAAAAGCATCTCAGCCATTACAAAACCTCATTGGTTTGGGTCAGATTCGTCAACAATTCCCCGCTCGGTGAAGTTGTAATTCCCTCCGAGCAGGTATAAAACCTTGCCGTCGGGCGACACCACGAACAGGGGCCGATCCGACTTTCGAAAACGGTGAATGTACTTTTCCAAAACACCGTCTCGAATCGTCGAATAGAGTATCCCATCCACCTCGCCGATGGCAACACCAACGGCGGGCATGGCAGGAACTTTTACGCGACCGAGCTCGACCGCGTCATGCCCGGAAAAACGCTCGTACAGGTCGCGAGCCTTTTCTACCTGGGTACGCGTTGCCTGGCTCATGCCAGCACGCGAGCTCGGCGGCACAGGATTCATTCGCACGCCACGGGCGACGTGCTTAGGTTTGAGCAGAGCAGGAATGTCACAGTCCCATTTTGCGAGCGCCCGGTTGACAGGCGACGCAGGGTCTTTCCTGGCCTTCTCGCCAGCCTTCGCCTTAGCCCCGCCCATGCGAGCGCAGAACGATTCGCGCCTGGCTGCAGCCTTTGGGCTGCGTTTGGCCTGGCGAACGCTAACGGGGCGTTTGAGTGCCATTAGTTTATCGGGCTAAATTTTCGGATCGCAGCGTGAAAACGCTCGGGGCCGGTCGCGTCGATTGCTTTGCGTGTGAATAGCTTCGCCGCCTCTCGATCATTGAGCGCAGCTCCTCGCATTGAGTAGGGGACCGTGCCAATCTTGCCGCCCGTGCCGTATTCGCTCACGACCAAAAAACCATTTTCAATTCGGGCAAAAAACTTCTCGGCAATGTTGCCGACGTACTCGGTAAACGTAAACTCTACCGGGACGCTCATAATCTCGCGTTGCCCGCCAGCAGTCAGCCAGGAGATATTGAGCATCCGCTGTTTTTTCGGTTTCGCCGTCGGGTTGCGCTTGACCTTTCCCGCCCGTTGCTCATTGAGCGCGACCGCGACCGCCTGGCGTTGCGGATAACCCTCATGCACCAGCTGCGAGATTTTCTGCGATACGGTCTTTTTGGCGGGGTTGCTGCGCCGTGCTGCGGGGCGTTTATTGGCCTTGTACCAATCCATCAACCAGGTAGCCGCAGCCGCAGCCGTCGGGAACTCGTCCGGGTAAACCTTTGACCCGGTTGCAGCCATAAACCCGGAGCTCGACTTCAGAATAGTCAGGTCATACTTTGGCTCGCCCTCGCCGCCGACTGTTTTCATGAAAACGGCATCGTATGGCTTCAGGCCGTAAGGATTGAACACTTCAACGGTGTAGTCATCAGCCAAGACAAAACCTCGCGGAGCCCGATGTATCGGATTGCGTTTGACGCCGCCGCTTTTCTTCGCCGCAATCTGACGCTTTCGATTAAGCGACCCGCTGCGTGCCATCTCAGCGAATCGCTCGCGTGCAGCGAGCTGCGCGGGGGTAGGGGTACGGGTTGCCATGCCTGGGTTCTCCTGGTAGCGGGGCAGTCGTTTGTGGGCCGTGAGCCCTTCGTTGCGCCAATCGCGATTCGTCAATCCGAACTTGACCATGCTCTGCATGAGCTCGTTGCGACTGTAACCAATTTCTTCGGCGATCGAGTCGAGCGTCGCCATCGTTTTAGGCTCGAGCCGAACGCAAACCTCGGCAGCACGCGACCGATACGCCGCTTGCCTTTCGGCGTCACTGGCGTACTTGCGCGGGCGAGGATTCTGTTTCGTCACGGGTTACGATATAGAACGGTTTCGGGTTGGTGCGTGAGTGTCAGCGGGTTTTCTGGAACGCCTGGTAAGCGAAATAAGCGACGGCGGCAATTCCGACCCATTTGGCAATGCTGGCGATCGACGTCAGGGGTGACGACTCGCTGGCTTGGGCAGCTTGCTCGATCTCGATCGCCTTTTGCGCGACGATCGCCTTTTGCTCGGGCGTCAGATAACCGTACAGTTGAGCACGCTGCGCGATAACCTGGGCCTTTTGAATCCAGGCGTAGCCCCAGACAATCAGAGCAGCGGCGACCGCGACTGCAGCGCCAATGCCGCCAGCCACGACCAGGGGCGCAATGCCCAGGCCGTTGGGGATTGTCAGCGTCGGAAACCCTGCGCCGACTTTGTTGATCCCGTTGATCCCGAAATTCAGGGCTTCCGCGACTTGACGATAGCGACCAATTTTGCCATCGAGCTCGTCAAGTAACGCCATGAGCTCAGGGCGAACCTCGACAGGGCCGTAATCAATGAGTCCAATGACTGCCTCCTGAGCGCCTTGCAAGTTGTTGAGCAATTGCTGGAATTCGACGACCTTTTGCCGATAGTAGTCGACCGACAGGGGCGACGCCGGTACAGCGACTGGTTCATCCCACCCTTCGCCCGTACCCGGATCGAACGGCGGCAGCGTTGTGACGGGATTGCCTGGCATCGTTACACCGGAAACAGAAAATTGACGACGTCAAACGCTCGCATCGCTTCGGGAAACCCCTGAAGCGCCCGCCCGCCAGTCGGCTCGCTGATTTGGAAGTTGTAACCGAAATCAACCGTTGGCATATTCCAGTCCGACGCGACCAAGGGGCCAACGTAAGAGTTGTAACGCGGATCGGGCTGCGTCGGATCCATTGGCGCGAGAATTCCGAGCGTCGAGCAGGTTGGGCAGATTGGTTGACTCATTTGAAAACACCTCGCAGCAGCAGCACACCGAGCAGACCGATCAGGGCGAGTTTGCCCGAGTCGACGCCGGTTGCTGTAATTGGTTGAGTCGTTGTCACGGTCGAGCCGCCTGGCAGCATAAACGTCCCGCCCGTTGCTGGCGTGCCGGTAACCTGCACAGCAGTCACGGTTTGACCCGTCGCCGCATTGGTTTGCGTTGTCACGCCGGTATTGGTGTTTTGCGTTGTGACCGTGCCGGTTTTGGTGTCGACCGTGGTGATGACGCCGCCCGCCTGAACCGTGCCAGCGCCCGTCACGGTTGCACCGCTCGGGGTTGTGACCTTGACCGCGCCGGTCGCCGCGTTGACCGTTGACGTTGTACCGCTCGTTGTGTCCGTATGCTGAACCGTAGCGGTTGACGTGTCGACGGCGGTTTTGTGCGTGTCAGCGGCAGCGGCGGCAGCTTGTACTGTTTTGACGTAGGCGGCAGTCTGACCAGCGGAGTCGCGGGTCATGCTGCGCGAGCTCAACCAGGGGTCGACACTCGAGCCGCGAGCGACTTCGATCGACGTGCCGTCCTTGAGCTTACCAATGAGCACCGCAGTCCCGTCAGAGAGCACGTCGAGCGTCAGACTGACGGGCTCGCGAGCGGCAGCGGCGGCGGCTGCAGCAGCGGCAGCATCGGCGGCAGCTTTAGCGGCAGCAGCTTCGGCAGCTTGCTTTGCCTGGAACGCGTCGGCGCTTGCGCGGGCGGCTTGAATGTTGGCGACGTCCTGGGCTTGTTGCGTTGCGACAGCAGCTTGTACGGCGGCTTGTTGAGCAGCTGGCGCTGCGGCCTGACTGACAATGCCCATCGAGGCCTGAGCCGCCAGCAGCTCGTTCAGAACCGACACAACATCAGGATTATTTGCCAGACTCGGGTTTTCTGCGATCTGGGCTTTGATCAGGTCAGAGCGCAGAATCAGGCCGTTGGATTGAACGGGCAGGTTTGGATAGCGCGGCAGACCTGCGGCTTGCTCGGCTTCTTTCAGATATAGCGGCGTCGAGCCCCATGAGGGAAGGTCGACCTTAACGACGTCGGCAGCGCCCAGGCCGTGCAGTCGGCCCTGGGGGAATAGCAGAGCTCGACCGTAATCCAGCTGGCCCTGGGGGAACAGAAACGACTCGTCGTAGCGTACTTTCATTTGCGTTTCGCCATATTAAGCAGCACCAGGCCGATCAAAGCAATCCCCGCATAGGTGACCAGCTTTTGCGTTGCGGGGTCGAGTCCGACGTTGACGTAAGCGCCAGAGTAGGCTTGGGCGTCAACAGGCGGCAGTCCTTTTTTGGCCCGGTCGACGTTGATTTGCATCAGCTGCAGCTGTTGCACGCCCATCGTCAGATTCGGCAGGATTCGCACTAGCGTATCCGTCCAATTCTCATTGGGTTTTTGCGCCTGGGCGATCGCAGTCGTCACGCCAGGGGCAGCGTCCTCGAGCGCCATTTTGTAGGCGGCAGGAATCGCGAATGTTGCAGCGTCAGGGGTTGACGTTGCTGGAACGTAAGATTGACTTTCTTCGTCCCACACCGTGTTGGTCGTTGGGTCGTAAGCACCAGCTGGTTGTGGCATGACTTATTTCCTTCTGAGCAGCAGCGCCGCAGCCAGGCCAGCGCCCACCAGCAGCAGGGTATTGGTTGAGACGCCGCCGAACGCGCCGGTTGGCGTGATCGACGTCGACATCGTTGTTTTCGTCCCGTTGGGATAAGTGACCGTCTGCGTGCCGTTGCCGTTATTCACGACAGTCGACCCGTCGGCCTGGCGAACAGGCACGCCCACGACAGGCGGGCGAACCGTCCCATATGGGCTTACCGCACCAGGGCGATACGTTCCATTTTCGACTTGCTTAATGATCGACAGCACGTTCGCAGCCGACCGAGTGATTGTTTCAGCAGCTGCAGCCCATCCAACAGCCTCGGGCAATTTGACGCCGTTGGGATTTGGCGGTGGCGTGCCTGCGGGGCGCACGCTCGAGCCCGCGCCAGGGATAACGGTTTGACCCGCCTGGCTGGCAACGCGTCGCGTGATTTCGTTTGCGATAGCCTGAGTTGGGCTCAGACAGACAGCGCCCAGGCCCGCGACGGTTTTCCATGATCCTGCGGGCGCAGCGCAAGCAGCATCGTTTGCCGCGAGAATTGCGTCGGCCTCGGCTTTGGTGATGATGACGCGATTGTCTGGGCCGAGAATGTTGCCCTTGTCGTCGACGTTAATACCGTTGGCGAACGTCTCAGCCGTATATGCCACCGTTTGGCCTTGCACGTCGACCAGCTCGCCATTGTCAGACACCAGCACCGCATTAGGATCAACGCCCGCAGCAGCGACTGCGGCTTCGTCAATTGTGACCTCGCCATCGACGCCCAGGTCGCCAGGCGAAACAATTACGTCGTCAGGCGCAAGTTGCCAATCGTAACCGTAGCTTGGAATCGACATATTTACATCGACTCCCTGACTACTTTCGCTCGGGAATAAAATATCGTTCATTGTCGACCCTGATGTAATCGCGCCAACAGCAGCGCCCGCACCCGCCGGTATTAGCTGCAATGCAACAGCCTGGCCGACGTCCTTGTTACCGATCGCCGCTACCGTCGCCGAGCGCACGACGTCACCTGCGAGCGCAGAGTCGAACGCATCAGTCACGATATTGTCGACCTGAATTCCGGTCGCAGCCGTCAGCCCGTTCTGCAACACGTCGCCGAGATTACCATTCGTTGCCGCAGCCGTAAATGCCGATTGACCGACAATTTTTGCCGCTTCAGTCCCGGTCAATCCAGTCGTCGAATTGATCGCGTCGACCGCTGATACAAAATCAGCACCGCTCGCAATTTCGGTTGCCGCCAGAATTTCAGTACCTGCAGCCAGGATCACCTCGGGCAAAATCACCGCAGCCGCGACTTTGAGAATATTCTCGCCGCGCCCTAGATCAATACCGAGAAAATGCCAGCTCATACGCTCTCGATCGCGTAGGCCACGGGCCTGGGTGCAGCCCATCCCATTGGGTGATGCTCGGTTGGATCCATGTCGATCCATTGCCCATCGAGCCAGGCCTGCAGATAGACGTGCTCGAGCTCGCCCGGAATGTTGTAACCAGCGACGACAAAACGCGTCGGGTAGCCAACAGCCTCGAGCAGCGTAGCTAGCAGCACGACCTGGTCGTCGCAGTCGCCGATTCGCCCCTGCAGGGTCATGAGCGGGGTTGATATTGTTTCGACGCCGTTTATATCGCGGGTGTAGCGAATCCCATCGCGCACCAGCTCGAACAGCGCATTGGCCTCGGCGAGTTGGTTTTTTTCAGGGGTCAGGAATATGGTAGCGGTCGCCGTTTGGCGAATGTCCAGGTTAGTCCTGAACTGATTCACCAGGCCCCGCATTGTGCCGAGCGTTTGCTCGATGCCGCGCATACCGTCGGCGAGCGCGACAATCTGGCCCGAGAGCCTTGGGGTGGGGGCGAGCATCATGCGCGGTTTGTACCGCGATTAGCTCGCCCGTGTCAATTAGTCAGTACCGCCAACTTTTGGTGCAGGGGTGTCGACTTCGTCCTCATCCTCAAAATCAAGCATTGAGAGCGCCATATCGCGAACTTGCCGAATATATGACTCATGCTTGAGAACCTCGGGCGCAACAGCCGATAGTTGCTCAAACCAGTTTGGCAGCTCCATGATCTCGAGCAGCTCGTCGGGCAGCTTGTCAGCGACAAACTGAGCAGCGGTTTCGACTGGCGCGACCTTGATCGCAAAATCAACCAGGGCCGACAAATAGGCCCGCAATTTAAAAATGTATTTCATATGATTCACTTCGTTCTCTCCCTCGGGTTGTTGGTCGGTTTGGATTGGGTTTGGGGCTGGTGCAGCTGGTTGTGGGGTTGGCTCCTGGGCTGATTGTTGCGCTGGTTGTTGGGATTGATAAAACGACGGCGGCAGCTGCACGGGCTCGAAATGTTGCTCGAGCTCGGGCTGCGGCTGCGCCTGGCCTTTGCTCATGCCCGCCGACACAATGTCGAGCACTTTGGGGAGCATTGCCATCATTGTTTCGGGTTCTTCCCGTTGAGGGGCGACCTCGTCGGCTGCGGAGCGCAGCTCGCGAATGGCCCCGACAATTTCCGAGATTGACGACCCGGCCCGCGACTGGTTATCCATGCCCATCGCCTGACGCATCATCGTCATCATGCTGAGCATCTTGGTCATTTCCTCCATCGGGTCCTTTTGAGGCGCTTGCTTCATTTGCACCAGGGCGTCGAGCATCCTCTCCTGGCCCTGGGCGATCGTGCCAAGAACCTGGGCAAGCCCCGAGGGCAGCGTGTCTGACACCGCCGCCTTATTGACCTCCGACATTTTCACGCGCAGCTTCGACCGGATGCCGAACTTGCGCGTTTGCGGGTGCGTCGCGTAGAGCCGCAACTCGAACTCGCCGTGACCGAATCGGTCGCGCAGCAGGTCAAAATTTCCCTCCTCGAATTGCTCGGGCTTAAATCCCTGGCAATACTCGAGTGAGCCCTGATTGAGTTTGTAGACCTTGAGCTCGGATCGCTCGAGCCCGTTGATACCGGCGAGCATCGACGCGACGCGATCGGTCGCGGTTTCCTCAATTTCCTCGGGAATTTCAGCGGGCAGGTATTGCTGCGCCGCTTCCTCCTCCTCGAATTGCTGAATTTTTTGCAGTCGGGTAGCCATGTTTTGACCTATAAAAAAGGGGGGCGTGTTGCCCCCCGATGTTAGCGTTTCAGTTGAAAAGCTCTTAATTTTCCGTTCGCGGCAGCTTGACCTCGGCCTCGAACTCGCCGCATTTTGCGCCGTCCTTGATGGGCGGGAAAACGCTGTGAATCTGAACCGAGACTCCCGTCGCCGTTGGAACAGTTACCGGGACGGCGATCGGCGGGTAGCGGCGGCAGACCATGCCGCCATTTGCTGCCGGGTCGCCCATCAGATCAATGTGGGAATGGGTGCAGTCGTTGCACGTCATGCTAGGCCTCAGAGAGTGTAAAAAAGGAACAGGGCGAAAACGACGCCGACCACGATCACGCCGAGCCACTCGAGGGGCGAGAGCTCGGCGTTACGGTCGCCGGTATTTTTCGGCGGCAGCATGATCAGGCCGCGATCGCTTTCGGCGTGGTTGCCATTGCGATCGAGATCAGTTTCTGCATCGCGTCCGAGGGTTTTGATTCGACCAGCGGGCGGCAGGTGTACTCGTACCCGGTCGCCGACTTTGCGCCCTTGACGCCTACCTGGATGCCGAACTCCACCTCGCCAGCCTGGTCGAGCGCACCGACCAGCGTGTCAGAGATAAAGTTGGGCAGCAGGCAGGTCGCCGACTCGAACGCCTCGCCCGTGTCCAGGTTGATGCCGTAGAACTGGCCCTGGAGCTTGACGTATTCGCCGAGCGCCGTCTGACCTGGCGTGCTGCCCGTGATCTTGCCGACGATGTTCGCGACGGCGACGTTATGCCCGCCGCTGGCGTCGACTACAGCCTTGAGTTGCGACTCGGTCAAGCCGAGGGATTTCAACGTCATTTTTCTTAAAATTTCAGCCATTTCGTTTGCCTCTTAATGTTGTGAGGGTTGTGATGCAAAGGCGCATCCTTGAGCCCCGCACGCGGGGCTCTGGGATTAGTCTTTGGCCTCGAATTCGACGCGGCCCTCGGGGTCGATGTAGTAACGGTCGCCGTTTTGATGCCCAGGCCAATACGCATAGAGCGGGGCGTTGGCCTTGAGCCTCATATGCAGAACGCAGCCGCTCGGAATGTCCCCGCGTGCCTGAGCCGCCAGGTAGAGCTCTCGATCGCGGGCGTAGCGTTGATTGAGAATTCCAGGCATGGGTACTTCCCCTTTTCGAACGGCTTTGGCGTATTCGCTAATTCGCGACATGATCTCCCCCGCTCGTGATAGCTGCGACGTCGGCCTCGGGGTCGCGACTGGTCACAACGCAAAACTCGGTTTGGTAATAGCCGGTCGTAATTACCACGGTATCGAACCCGCCAGCGAGAATGACTCGCTGGTTCACATAGGCGAGCACAATCGCCTCGACTTCAGACTTGGTAAGAATCACTCTCATGTTTGCCTCATAGTTTTTTTGCCGCCGACTTGCGGCGAGAAAAGTGTCGCGTGTTTTGTGCGCGATTGTCAAGCGACTTTTGCTTCGCGTTTTCCTGCGCCCGTTCCGCGACGGGTTTGTGCGCGATACATTTCAGCGCCCGCCATGACCTCAGAAAAATTTCGGCGCTGCACTTGGTGTTGCTCGGGCACTTCCCCGTCATACCAGGCCCGAAAGTCTGCAGCCGATAGCCGCCTGACGTTCATGCCCTTTGCCGAGCCCTTGCCGCTGGCCTGGTTGAAGTAGACTTTTTTCGCGATCACCAGGTGGCGCTTTCCTTCCTCCTCGACTTTCCAGGCCCCGTAACGTCGCTGGTCAATGTCGAGCAGGTGACCCATCGGCTCGCTGTACATCACGCAGTCGGTGTCGGCGTATAGCCAGGCAGCGGGGTTTAGCAGGGCGGCGCGGCGCACGACCATGCGAACGTGAGCCGTGATAAACGCGCCCAGGTGCGGCTGGTGGTAGGGCTTGACGACTTGGTCGCCATAGCGAAACCACACGTTCTCGATCGCCTCAAAACCTTCGTAATAAGGTTCGTACCCGTCGGGCTGACTGGCTGCGAGCAGGTATTCAACGCCGTCGAGAACCTCGACCGTTTTGCCGTAGCTCGAGTTACCAATGGCCTTCATCATTGTCCCGATCGGCCCGCTCGGGCCTCCCTCGGCAGTCGTCCTGATTCGCTCGAGCTTGTCGACGTAGTCGCGCATATTGAAGTGAGAATCGAATGCGTGCGACTCGTGGATTTTGATTTTCCAGCCCTCGGCCTTTAACTGCGCGACCTCGATCGACGTTATCCAGGTGGTGTTTATTTCGTCGGTCGCATAGACCGAGCGCAGCCGATCGTCGACCAGCGTGCGGTAGTAAAAGGGGACGCGGTTGTCAGGGTTGTATGCCGTCACCCTGGCGATATAGATTTTGGCGTATCGGTTGACGCCGCCAGGCGTCCAGAGCGTGCGACCTGCGGGTAGCCTGGCCTCGCGCATTGCGGCAGCGTAAGCCTGATTAAGATCGTATTTCCAGACCGGCCCTTCGTATCGGTCGACGCAATAGCAGAACCCGCCTCGCATGACGTACTGGCGAACCGTGTCGAGCACTTCATCGGGTAGGTGCGGGATAACGATTTTTTCGGGAATCTGGCTGCAAAATATCTTGACGCAAGCAGCGCCGAGCGTGACCTGCAGCGGCTGGTTGAACGTCTCGAGCATGATCGACTGCGCCCGCTGCATCGCGTGCCATAGGCCCTCGGAGTCGCGCATCGCGTAGAACTGATGATCTTGGTTCTTCGGGTCGAACTCTTCGTTATCCCAGTCGATCGTGCCGACCAGCTTTTTGTAATCGGGTGCGAAGTTGGCGAGCAGTTTCTCGAGCGATAGGCCTGGCAGACCGAGCATTGCCATCCCGTCTAAAAATTGCCAGGCGCGTTGCTTGTCATGGTGCAGCTCGACGTCCTCGCGGTGGATGACTCGCAGCCCTCGCAGAGCTTTGCTCCTGGTCATAAACGGGCGCAGCACATAATCGTCTCCGTGCAGCAGGGCGGCGGCGACAAAGTAGCTATCGAAATTGTTTGCGTTCCATGCGACGTAATTCACGCCCGCGAGCTCGGGATCGAGGAACCTGGTCGTCAGCACGTCCCGTAAGTGCTCCATCGACCTCAGCGGGCCGTCATAGTGAAATGCCGGGTTCTCGCCGTAGGCGGTCAGGTAGAGCGGCCTGGGCGTGCCGATTGATATGCGCGTTGTCTCGAAGTCGTACGCGACCATTCGCATCGGCTTCGCAGCCGACTTGCGGGTTTTTCTGGTCAGGGGATACCGCTTACCTGCGGCGCTTGGTTTCGTTTCGTTTGGGTTTTGGTTTGGCACGTTTACCTGGCACGGTTGCGAGCTGGAATAAAAATTCTGTTCCCAAGTCCTTGGCACTTGGTGCGTGTTTTTCTGCTAAGTATTTTTCTATTTCGTCGACCATTTTGGTCGCGCCGCCGCGCACGTCGATCGACTTGGTGAATACGGGTAGGATCTCAGGCGACTTGATGCGACCAAGCCGCTGATCGTACTTCTCGCGCATTGACGCCAGGCCCGACTGAGACACCGCTTTGAGCACGTCGATCCTCGAGCCGACGCTCGCCTTTAGGATTTTTTTTGTGGCGATGACGTGGCGCAAGATCGCCTTGCGTGCTGCGGGTCGAAGGTATTCCGTGTGCTGCGCGTAAAAAATTTTCGACTCGTCCCCGTTTCGCATGGGCTCGCCGCGCTTCATGAATACCGGAAACTTAGGATCAAACGGTATTCGATCAGCTTGCGCCTGGGCGGCAGCTGCGCCGACGTGGTTGGCGAATACTCGGTCGATCGGATCAGCGAACGGTTCAGGAATGACCTTAACGCCGCCTGGGAGCCCTTCCTTGAGCCAGCGACCGACCTTTTGATGGGTTACCCCTAGCGCACGCGCTAGAGCTCTCTGCGATCCGTAGGACGTGATCGCGAGCGCGAGTTTTTCCTGATTGGTAAGCATTTGTCTCCTGGGGCCCTGGCACGGGTTGAGCGCCGATTGTGGGGCAGGGATGCAGGGAAACGCAAGCACCCGCCAAAAACCAAAGAAATCGAGCCATACCGCGGCTCTGCAGAATCGTTTGCAGAAGGTTCTGCAAACCCATCCTCCCGCGGTG
>Ga0214917_10003726_pt1 | contig 17428 bp, 6 predicted proteins | sample LL_1208_BB_MetaG_FD_177983 | JGI IMG/M metagenome (GOLD analysis project Ga0214917, IMG submission 177983) | Freshwater microbial communities from Lake Lanier, Atlanta, Georgia, United States - LL_1208_BB | ecosystem: Environmental > Aquatic > Freshwater > Lake | place: USA: Georgia | collected... | reverse complement strand
CGACAATCACCTAAAGAGCAAATCAGGTATTCTTGATGGGCTAAGGGGTAAAGTAGTAAATAACTCTGACTTAGAAAATTTCTTATTAGCAGAGGTAACAATTGATGACTTACAGTACTACACTCAAGATGAAAATACTGGAGAGATGCGCGAAGAGAGAGATTTAAGAATAGTTTCTGGTATTATAAAATCAAAGTCGATAAAGCCTACTAATGAGTTTATCAGAAGAATGAAAGAAGATAAGATACTGTGAACGGTGACTTTAATTCCAGCATAAATCTTCAAAATGTAAGATTTAGGCCAAAAAATGAGTTAATGATTGCAAGTATCACTGTTGGTACTGACGATTCTTCTTCTGTATACTTTTACATAAATCCAAACAGAATATCTTATAACTACAAACAAAAAGTTACCAGAAAAAAAAGTCGTGCTGGCTGGATAGATGAATACTGGGGTGAAGAACTAGACACATTGCAAGTAGAAGCGGTTTCCGGAGGCTTTAAGACGGATTCGAAAGGGTATTCCGGTGTTTCTGACAGCAGAGACGTAACAAACGATGCCTTTCTTAGGCTTGAGCAAATTATTAAAGCTTATAGAGACGGTGGGCTGTCTTATGGCGTAGATGGCTTTGCCGAGTCTTTTGTACCTGTCAGGTTCAAGTATGATAAATTTTTATACTATGGATTTTTTGAAGCATTGAACTTAGAAGAAAATACTGATATTCCATTTATGATGAGCTTTAATTTTACTTTCAAAGTATTAGGTACCGATGTCACTTTCTAACGATGATTCCCCTGAGAGTTTTTATTTAAAAAACACCGCAGGGTTTAACTACCAAAATGAGGGCCATAGACTATCAAATTTTATTAGAGACACGGATAAATTAATAAGATTTAGAAGAGTAAAAGTCGATCATAAAAATGAATCAGGGGTTAAACTATCATCTTTCTCTCCAGATAACAGTGTAGGTGCTTTGTTCTTAGACATTAACCCGAAATCATTCTCTATTGGAATGACAAAAGCAGTCAATGACTCCTCGTATACAAGAGCAGGGTTTGTTCCTCAGTTCTGGGGCGATGAATTGGACACAATTTCGGCTCAAGGTACTACAGCAGCGTTTATACATACCAATGAAGGAGTGACACGGCAAAAAGCCGGTGAAACCGCAGGTTTTAAGAATTTTATAGGACTACTGTTGTTTTATAAAAATAATGGATCTGATTTAAAGAAGTTTTCTGCAACTGACACGAAAAAAACAATTAACAACACAAACATAAAAACAATTGCTTCAATAAAAAGCACTTATAAAATGGCAGCTGCAGATAAAAATCAAGCATTTAACTTCATAACATCTAGCCCTAGGAAAATAGTTGACTCAAGGTATTTGATTGAGTTAAGATATCTGGATTTGCTCTGTTACGGACATTTTGATTCTTTTAGCTACACAGAGTCCTCAGAAAAACCTTTTAATTTTGATTATTCATTTGAGTTTACTGTTCTCTTCTATAATACAGATAATGACGTTAAGATAGAAGGCCATCTAAAGCGATAACTAAATGAAGTTTGGTTACAAAGTAAACAAGCCAGTACTACTTCTAGCACCAGACGCGATCATCACACTGAACCAAAGCATTGGGCTACCAGTTTGCCGTGATTGCGGAGCAAGTTCTAACATAATAGATTTAGTAACTAGGCTAAATGTAAATCTTAGTGTAGATTCCAATCCAGGAACCGCTTCTTTTGACCTGGCTATACCAAAGCACAGCAACTCACAGGTGTATGAGCAAGGGAAAATAAACATACCGCTAATGTCGGAGGTACAGATATTTATCAAAGGAAGATATCTGGATAAGGATAATCAGCCATCGTACTACCAAGTATTTTGGGGATTAGTTACCTCAGTAGAGTTTAACTATAGCGACGGTTTTTATTCTGTACACGTTTCTTGCGAAGATATGCTGAAGTGGTGGTCTATCACAAAGATACTTGAAACAGATTCTGTCCTTAACTCACTAAACACAAAGGGAACATTTAGAGCTTTGGGAAATAATTATTCCTACCTAACAGCCCCAGAGATTATATATGCACTTTCTTTGGCAATGTTTGAGGACATACCTTTAGTCGAACAAGCCCCAGTTGGCAGTCCTGATTTCATACGGCAATCTATCGTATCACAAGATGCGGTCTATGAGAATGCCTTAACTTATTGGAGAAACAGATTTAAATCTTTAGCTGCGGCAGAGGGTAAGAATTTAAAAATTACTGGCCTTGACTACAATGGTGCGCGAGCTAAGGCAATAAAAGATGCTATTCTAAACAAAGTAGCAATAAGTAACGATTCATTCAAAGGAAAAAGCCAAGTCCCATTAGGAAATAGAAGCGCAGAGTCTTTTTTTCAAAATGCTGTTGTTGAATCCCTGCCGCTTTATCAAGAGCTTTCTTCGTCCACATCACCAATGAGCGCTGGGGTTCGTACAGCACTTGAAATTGCAAATGATGTAAAAGAGAGAATAAATTACGAGTTTTTTATGGATACAGGAGGGGTAATTACTTTTAAGCCCCCTTACTATAACGCACAGTCTAAAGAATTTGAGACAAACGGGAACAAAATATATACGATTAGTGATATTGATTTGATATCTTATAGCTTATCACATAATTTAGACAATATATATTCAAGAATTGACATAGAGGGATCGTATATTAGAGACACTAATGCCGGAGGTTCCAAGCCTTCTGTATTTTACATTGACCCTGATAGAGCGAAACTTTATGGAATTAAACAGCAAAGAGTAAGCGTAAACTTTTTAAACAACAATGAGGCTTTGTACAACTATGCCGTAGCAGAGCTAAACAGGTTAAATTGTAAGGAGTATACAGGTTCAATTGAAATTGCCGGAAGGCCGGAATTAAAGTTAGGCATGCCAATTTTTTTGGAGTGCGAAAATATATACCTTTATGTAAAGGGAATTACTCATCAATTTGACTTCGGCCAGTCATTTACTACGAGCCTTACCGTTGAGGCAGTTAGAAGGTATAGCCCGAAGTCAAACAATGGTAAACTCCAGTATGTAACATATACAGCTAAGGGCTTAGATAAAGCAAAAAGAGACGCAGAGTTAAAAAAACTACTTTCTACCAAAGGTATAGAAAGTAAAGAAATAGAAAATTTATTTGTTCAGTTTAAGGCTTCAAATGCGTCAGTAAAGCAAAAGAACGTAAATGAGTTCATAAGCTCAACAGATGCTGTGACAATGGTTGAATTTGTAAAATTTGTGGAAAATAAAGCACAGACAAGTAAAAGTGTACCGATAAGTACAGTAGCAACTGCTTTAGCACCATTAAGCAATGCAATTAAAACGTCAGAGATTGGATTTACCGAGGCATTAGTGCCCAATCCCCCATCATCTAGTAATTCTGTTTATTTTAGAAAGTACGACAAGTCCGGATATGAGCTTGTGTTAGGATTTGCTTATGGATTTAATTTAGATAAGAGTAAGAATTTTGATGAGATATTTACAGCTCCTTCTCAAATAGTAGCGGCTGGGAGTCCTATTTATGGATCTAATTTAAGCTCTAAACAGTGCACTTGTGTCCCCAAAGAATGAAAAGTAGTCAAGTATAATGAGCGATTTTTGGAACTGGTACACATCAAAACCTTCTGTAGTTAGAAGGGACTTACATGCCGGTGATACCTCCAGTAATGTAAGAATTGGTACAATTGTCAGAGTCAATAATGAAAAAATGACTTGCGATGTTCAGTACACTTACGGTGAACAGGGCATTATTGCTGATGTTCCATTTAGCTTACCATTTGCCACACAAAGGGGCTTTATAGGGGGCATGCCAGAAGTAGGAAGTCAAGCAGTGCTTCTAATGGTCAAGAACTCTCAAAATGAAGAATCACCATTAATCATTTCTTACCTCCCTCCGTACTTTCCAGTTTATGCGTATAATAATGACAAGATTTCTTCTGAGGCATCGCAAATTCCTGGATATAGGAGCACCGTACCGTCTAAGAGGCTAAAAAACCAAAGACTTTATCCAGGAGAAATCTTTATATCTAGCGATAAAGGGAGTGATATTCGTTTAGATGAAGATATTATTTTAACAAATAACAAACTTAATGAAATACAGCTAAGAGGCTCAGATCAGAGCATTGTCCTCAACTCTCTTCAGTACTACCGAGCAACAGATGCCTCTATCAAAATAGACGGAATGGTTACCCGGTACATGGAGACAACGTTTGACTATGAGGGAAACTTACTGGATAAAAGCGGTACAGTACATGATAACTTTGGATTTGACCCTAAGTCTGACAAAGAAAAACGACTGAACTATGTTTTAGGGTATTTAAACTCTTCTACCAGCTTAGTTACACCAGATTTAAACCAAAATTTTATCATGCTTGATAACGGTAATTATAGTTGGATAAGGACTTTAAGCGGAAAACTTACAATTGACGACCCATACCTAGTGGCTTATCCGCAAGAGATTTCTTCAGAAGATAAAGCTAGAATTCAAAGAGAAGTCTCCTATTCTTCGCTGCCTCTTACCGAGTCAAGATTTGCAATAAAAGAGATGGGCGATAGTATACTTAACCAGTCATTTCCTTTTCTGCAAACCGATGCAGAAGTAAGGTCTACGGATTATAGCAGGCCCTTAAGCGGCGTACCTAAAGGTGCCTTTGTAGCAAAAAACTTAATTGAATCTGTTCAGGGTACTCTTGTTGGCTATGACTTTGAAGGAAAACCAGAGCTTTATGGTAAAGTTTTACGGCATCAATTGTTTTTAAATCAAGAAACCACACAAGTATTTTCAGATGAAATTGCTATTGAAGACGATGCCCTGCCGGACTTTGCGAAAACCAGAACTTGGGCAGTTGCTAGCATGTGGAAAATGCCATCAACTACCAATCAAACGAGATTTTATGTCAATAAGGAAGGTTATATTAGCTTTCATATAGGATCCACAAGGTCAAAAAGAGAGCATATTTTCTTACGTGCAGATAAAGATAAAGTTTACCCGGTAGATGAGAACCCTATCGGCGCAGGACGCAGTGTCGAGGGGAGCTTCGGTGGGAGCGTAAGGCTGCTCATTGAGAAAGATTATAAGGAAGAGTCTTTGGAGCTGACTGCTTTAGGTCGATCATTTATCAATCTCGGCTGCGATGACCGCACCGACTATGGCTATCGACCAAAAACAGTCTTAGATGGGAAAGAAGTACAAGTTGGAGTATTTGAGGCCAACGATCTTACGAATAAAAAAAGTGATAGAATATCACTAGATATGACCACTGATGGCGGTATTATATTACGAGTAGGTAAAAATAGCGGAGGACTTGCCAGAAGATTTAGACATAACGGCTACGATCCAAAGGGGTTTACTCTAAACAGAGAAGCTTACCGTACTTCAAAGAATTTAAATAAAGATAAAAGTTTCTATAGCTCAGGAGATAGCGTATACAGCTTTCATGATATGCAAATGCCTTCCATCAAGCAGGGTTATAAATCTGCTTCTACCCGGCCAGTTATCAGCAATCCAAACCGAATGGCATCCTCGCTAGACGCCCATTTTGGCGGCGATGTGATGTTGAGGGTGGGCGCAGACCCAGTAGACAATAAAAGTGTTGTCATGGACCTAGCAGGGGCATTAGTAGCCGCTATCGGCAAGGACTCCCACGACTCTAGGAGCATCCAAGCAGTGTTGGACGGCGGGATTGAGTTAGATGTTGGTAAAATTGCAAAAACTGGCCACTCGCTTCAGGGTATTTTACGAGGAGATGTTGACTTAAGGATACTAGCCTCTTCGCCTAAAAACACGCAAGACAACTCTAATCCTCAGCACCAGCACCAGAACTCAGGATCAGGCGGATCTACTGAGGGAAACAAAGCAAAACTTCATAAAGGAAGCATCCGTTATAATATAGAAGGCAACAGTCTTACTAAGATAAATGGAAGGCAGGAGATTAATATAGGGGGTGACCGGTATGAAAATATAGGCGGAAATGAGCAAAGTCTTGCTTTAGGAAATTACAAAAAAACCATAGGCAATTCGATGTTAAGTAAAACCGCCTACGAGATGTCAGCTATACAAGGTTCTATGCGTTTAACAACAAACATAGGCGATATAAAGCTCGACACAAAAGCCGGTGATGTTATCATAGATACAATTCTTGGTAAAATGGATTATAAAACAAAGTCCGGTAACATAACTGTTAACACGCTATCTGGTAACTTTGAGGGTTCTTCTATTTTAGGCAATGTCACTATTTCTACATCAATAGGCAACGCCAAACTAGCCACTTCTACTGGAAACGTGGAGGTTAGTACCTCAGTGGGGAATGCATCGCTATCTACTGAGATAGGAACAGCAAGCATAAAGAGTAAGATTCTTGCTGAAATTATTTCAGAAGCTATCGTAAGTGTCAAAGCAAACTTATTTAAGATAGACTCACCTGTAATGTTGCTGGGCGCAGAAAAAGCTACTCATCCAGTACCGTATGGTGACAAGCTGCTCATCTGGCTTTCAACCCATGTACACGGCATGCCAGGAACCCCTCCAGTAATACCACCTACACCAGCATTGCTATCAACAACAACTTTTACTTCTTGATATTCTGCTATAATTAGATATGCAGAATGAATGGAATAAAGTAGAAGTACCGGCAGATTTAGTAAATTTAAGTAATGGATTCGGTGCTTATATTGACGATATAAAGTCAAAATTAGAGTCAGAAAGTAAAAAAGTACAGAATCTTTTAGAGATACTTCTTATTGAGTTGCAAAATCAAGTAGATAAGTCTCAATGATCAACATATTCCCTCCAGAACTGACACTTAACGTGTCAGACCTTCCTTTTCAATTGATAAAGGAAGATTCTGTTGATGGAATTTTTAAATTAAGCGATTTATCATTTCCAGAAGTAGCTACGGTAACAGAAGAAGGTTTAGTTTCTTTACTTTCTCCCGGTACAGTTATTGTAAATTTGGTAAGCGGTAATTCTATCTTATCATCTTGTATCGTAAATGTCATTGATACTGTACCCGCAGTAACTTCTCATTTAAGAATGGGTTACGAAAGCGTTTACCCAATATCGTACAACAAAATAAACAATATACCTTACTCTGGTAGCGTTATCTTTTTTCCTGAACGAGTTACTTCTGACAGAAATCCTAACATTTTGTTCGAAGCAGGCGTTACTGTAAAAATATCAAGAAACGGACAAGACTTTTTTACACCAAATGAGTATAAGAGATTCATACCTGAAGTCAAGCTCGAAAGCAATGTAATTAGCTATTTAGAAAATAGAGTTGGATATCGGCTAACAAATCTTCATTCTTTTGACGGTTCCATTACGGTCAGATTATCGTACAATAATGGGAATAATCAAGATTATGTATTTAATTTGCTTGGCCCAGTAAGTGTATCATATAGTCCAAATTACGGTACCGACAGTTTAGAGCTAGATATTGAGACAGATCTTTCATTAGAGGGAACGGTCAACTATAAAGATGGCTCTAGCTCAGATTTAGTTTCTTACCAGAGCTTGAATGAAGACATACTTTTGGTCAGCCCAGATGGGGTGGTATCTGGCGTAAGGTCTACTTTAACCAGGTTCCCAACATTTTCTAACACAAAAAAAGATTTGAGAGGTTTTGTCCAATTAAAGAACAAAATTTACTCGTCTGCGTTTAATAAAATTTATGAATTTTCCCCACAAGATGGATACGTAAGTTCTTTATATGACATTGGGCAGCCAATAAATATCCGTGGTCTTTCTTCTGTGCCAAATGGTGCAATTTATTATTATATATCTGTAAATCCAGTAGATGGCACATATCCAAAATCAGCAGTATACAGAATTTACCCATCTATCGGAGTTTCCGTTCCTGTAGCGCACATCAAAAAAAAGGCAACCGCATTTTCAATCGTACAAACAGAAGATGGCTTATATTGGGGACTTCTTGGTGTAGAAAATAAAAACAACTCTGAATTTTATTTATTCCCACATGGAGTCGATGATCTTGATTTAAGGAAAAATCTAACTACCGTAAGTGGTACTGTAGTTAAGATTTTAGCGAGCCACAAGGGATGGGCATTTCTTCTGTTTAAGTCAGGAAGTATATTTGCTTTAAATCTAAAGAACGGATCCCTTGTACAAATTTCATCCATAAATATCGGGGCCTCGACAATAGCTGCAGATTACAGGTCAGATACGATAGACTTATGGGTATACGGCAATAAAAATGACGGTAACATCTTCATCAAGAAGATTGTAGTTGAAGATGGGTATATAACTAAAGGCACATTTGATTACGGGAATTTGAATAAAAATACTGGGGTAAACTATATAAAGGATGCTTCAGTCGTTAGCGGTATTCATTATCTTGTTTTTACAAATCAAAATCCTTCTTCTGAGCCTTTATCTGACCCACCACCAGATTCATTTTCAGTAAGACCTTTAGATGTAGAAAGTGGCGATGTATATTTCATTAACGATCATCTTGGGGTTATTGACCTTACTGTTCCAGTTGTCGGCTTTGTGAAAATAATCTCTACCGAGGACCCTTCAGTATCAATCTCTGTTCCTATAAAAATAAACCCAAAGGGAACAAAGAACCCGTATGCGATAGACACTCAAACAGAGAGCCAATTACTAAACTTTGAAACTGGTAAAAAAGAGCAGATACCGGCAAGAATGGTATTCAGTGACGGGACGTTTTCCGGAAGTGCAATTTTTGATTTGTCTTATGTATCTCAAGGTTCAGGCATATCATTATCTACCTCAGGTACATACTTGTACGCATTTTCCGATAGATATAATCAATCAAAATTAAAAATTGAATCTAGTATCGTAAGCGGACTATCTGTAGAGTATGTCGCCAATTTTTATCCAAAACCAATAGCTGTAGGTATTGGTGATAGAAATTTTGTTAGAAGTTCAGTAACTGTCAAGTCAGGCGGATCTATATCTTTAGAGTCTTATATTTTTACATCCGGTAATCAAGTATATCCCTATTCTCTAAATATATCTAGCAATAATAGCGGAATAGCAGTTGCATCTTCATACCCTGAGAAGATTATTATATCTGGTGTTTCAGTTGGCGCAACTCAAATATACTACAATACTCCACAGCCTTTAAGCACGGTGATACAGGGTTACTTTACTGTAAACGTTGTACCTCAGGCAATTCCATACTATATCAGAATACCAAATGAAAGATATGGTTCTATATATTTACCTTACACACCAGCCAGTCTTATAAACCCGCTTAAAAGCTTTCCTGTAGAGATTTCTGGTCAGATTGTCTATACAGACAATAAAACTCTACCTTACAATTCAGGCATAGCTTGGTCTATTGTTTCAGGTTCAGATAATTTTACCATATCAGGCACAACATTAAATTTCTACCCGCCAGAATATGGATCAAACCCTGCAGGAAAATTAAGGGCTTCTTCTGTTCTTTACCCTGAGGTATATAGAGATGTCACCCTCTATGCATTAGAATCTGAGGATACGACGCCATATAGGATAGTATTCCCAGATTACGTAGTTGAGTCAAATAGATTTGTAAAACTAACATCAATACCTAGAAAAATGATTAGTTTTCAAGTTCTGAGAGCAAATAATACTTTAGTATATGGCAATCCCCTTGCAGAATTTTCTGTCAGTGGTACATCTGTTGAGGTAATACCTGATTCTTACGGTTCTTTAGCGCAAGTTGACGGAGAGTTTGGAATTTCTACTTTAAAGATAAAGGTAGGAAGTCTAGAAGACACAATAGATATTCAAGTTGGCGGCCCAGATCAGATAAAGACAAATTTACCATTTTACAAAGTCGATGTAGGGTCAAGACTAAATTATGCCACAGGAACTGCATTTGATTCAGACAAAAATGAGCTTGAAGCAGTAGAAGTCATAACGGAAAGTCCAAAAGAGTATGAAGTTTCTTCAAATGTTTCAGGAATACTTAGGGGCTCTTTGGATTCATACCTACCGAAGCCGGACATACCTTTATCATGGGCATCAGTTACAGAAATTAACACTCTTTCTGTTTTGAATACCGATGGTGTTTTAAAATTTTACAATAGTGATAAAGCTGCGGTCACATTTCCTAGATTTGAGCATGACAACGTTACCGCAAATCTTTTTGATATGCCTAGATCGGATTTAGGTTATGTTGTTTTTAATCAACTACCGTCCTATTCAGGAAAGAGTTATATTGTAAGAAAAGACGGTTCTGCTGCATTTAAAAAATGGGGATATATATCGGGTACAGTTTTAGATATTTGCGTAGTAGGAAACTATGTATTTTTAGCAAGAGAAGTTAACGGCACTAGACAGGTAGGTAAAATAGCCAGAGCATCTTATTCGCCTAGGGATGGTAAGACTTTAGACTACGCTTTTTCAGAGATTAGTGGGATTACCGGGGCTAATAGAGTTACCAGAGATAAAAATTCAGTTATATGCACCACATTAAGCGGTAATTCGTACTTGGCGTATGACACGTCTACAAATATCGTAAATCCAATACAAATTTTTTCAGGTTCTTATTTTGCTTCTTCACTATTTAGTATTTCAGATAAGCTAAATGTATATGACAGGGACTTTAGACTATTCGGAACACTGCCTAGCGGTAGTTCAATACTAGCAGGTGGTCCTGTATTCTATATAAAGAACTCTGACGGTTCAATAAGTATATACAGGCCAACTGTAGTAAATTCACTTAACTTAGAATTTTATGCTAAAAACTTCTCTACGCAGACAAAAAAATCTGTACCTATTGAGGTCCTACCTTCAGGAAGCTCTACCGACTACTATATGCTGACAGAAGTAGATAAAGTAAATGATATTTATATTGGTGATAGCCGAGAAGTACTTACGGAGATCTTTTCAAGCGACGGAACCGTACACAGTAGACGCGATATCTTTCTAAATAATGTAGAACAAAAAGAATCATCTGTAGTATTTAAAGAAGGCGGTACATCATATCTTAAAGTAGTCAGCAAAGATAATAAAAATTTACAGTCCGTAAAGGAAATTAACGTCAGACGTCGAGTAAAATCAATAAAAGTTCAAAATTTTATAGATGAATCTGGTTTTATTTCCATTAATGTTGATTCTACAGTAAATTTTGAAGCATTTGTAGAATACGAAGATGGTTTCGTAGACAAAAATGTTACAATTGAGGTGCCAGAAGAATCTTTAATTTTTATAAAAAAAGAAGGAGATTTAGGCGTAAGAGGACTTAGCGTTACAGAGGGTGGTTCTTCAACAAGAATTAGGTTTATCGCTAAAGAGTCCCAACGAGTACAGGGCGGTACCAACTATATTGACGCTCAAGTAAAGGTATATCCAGCTGGCACCAAAAAGCTTTCGTATTTCTCCCTCCCGTCTGAGGTTGAAGCAGAAGAGCAGTCTTTAGTAGGTTCAAATCAAGTAGAGGCAAAGCTTTTTTACACAGACGGAAGCTTCGACTATTTGTATGAAGAAGGCTTCGTAGAAGAACTTGATGGCCTTCAGATTTTTGATCAAGTAGTAGATTTAACATCTGCTGGTGATAGAGTATTTGCTATTGTTAAAAAACAACAAACCTACTTTTTAGATATTTATAGCTATAAAGGAACTTTAATATCTAGAAAGGAAATTCTTTTATCTGAGCCAAATAAAGTTAGGGTAAATAAAGAAGAAGTATTTTTAAGTAATAAAAACGCAGTATATAGATTAGATGATTACAGCAATCCTATCTATGGACAAAATTCACCATCCGCAGACTTCAACATTTTAGACTTCTCTTTCAGTAAAGATAGCTTATACGTTTTAAATGTAACAGCAGATAGGGCTAGCCTTGTTACAGTTTTACCAACTTTATCAATAAAATTGCTAACAGTAAATGACATATCTGGATTTTGCATTTTATCATCCGGTAAAGTATTCCTTCTTAGTCAAATACGTGGTGTAATTGATCTTGACGGAAACACGCTTTCAGGGCTAAATGACGCAAGTAGCATTTCTGCCTTTGAGGATGAAATTTATTTAACACTAAAGCATAGAATAGTAAGAATACTTCAAGATGGGTCTTTATATAACATAGCAGGAAGCGTATTTTCTGGATTAAACAACGGATACGGGAGCCTTGTACGATTTAATAGCCCTTCAGCTATCTCGATTGACTCTAGAAGAAGGATTTATGTTGCAGATTCAGGTAACTACACAATAAGAAGGCACGTCAATGGGGTTACTACTTCTTTAGCTGGCGGGTTCTGGTCTTCTTCTGACCCAGACGTTGCCATTGGACTTGGGCCTAGCATACAAACACTTAAACCAGGTCAGGCCACTTTATCAGTGTCCTATAAAGGCGTATCTAAAGATATTATTGTTTACTCTCGCCCTTTGTATACCGGTGTAAAAATAAAAAATATACCTTTACGGACTGTACTCGGGTCAAATCGTAAAGGAAAAATAGCATTAGAAGCAGACATTTATACAATTTCAGGACTTGCTACCGGATCCTACATTGAAAGGATCAATTACCCTGCAAAAGTAGAATGGTCAAGTGATTACAACTATTTAAATGGAAATAATTTTTCACCTACTAAAGTAGGAAAGAGTGTAGTCAGGGCAACAATAAGTGGCTCAGATCCAAAAATTAGTTCAGCAGCTAATGTCACTACTGAAACTTTACTATTGACCGGAATATCTTTTAAACAGCCATATTACATCACTGAAGTAAACAAGCCAATTTCATTCCATGATCAAGTCGAATTATTTTATAACGATGGAGTGATACAGGAAGCTCAAGGTTTAGTATTTTCAGGAACCACAACCACTGACGGGGACCTGATAAAGACCTCAGAGTATGAGGGAATTGTGTCCACTTCTTACTCTGGTTTAACGGCGCAAACAGTATGTTACATTTACCCTAAAGATATCGGACTCAGATTTGATACATCTTCTGCTTCTATATATGCAGGAACTTCAAGAGATATATCTGCTGAGCATACAGGCACGTTACTCTTTAAAAACAGATTGATTTCATATACAGTAGGGTCATCTTTATCTGATTATCTTTCAGTATCTGAATCTGGCATAGCCTCAGCTAATTCTAAGTCTCAAGAAATTGTAAGCGGTTCCTTATCTGCTCAGTCGTTAATTATCGGAAATGTATTGGATAAAAAAATATCAGTAGTTCCATACAATACATTCTCTCACTTTTCTAAAATTACACAACCTTATATTATACATAGCGGAAATACCTATCTTAAGCTTAAGGACATATCAGTCCAAGTTTTCGACAGTAAAAATAGTTCAATAAATTCAGTTGTCGATGATAGAAACTTTTCACTACCAGTTGACGCTAAAGCTAGTATATCAAGAGAAGTAGACACAGAAGGCATTGTATTTAATGTAATAAAGTATAAAGATTCTGGGTCTTTATCTTTATTTTCTGGTACATTCACGCATGGACTTCAAGATCTACCTCCAGTAATAAGAAGCCCTCAGTATTTAGACGTGCCAATGCTTTCTGTTGCTCCTACAGGTATAAGAATAGAAATTGATGGTACAGATCTAGAATCAATTTTCTTAGTAGAAGGCTCTGGTGGGACTAACGTTTCTATAAATCTTGAATATAACGATAGCTATTCTGACGTATTTTATGAAATAAATCCAGATTCTAAAGGGTTTTTACTAGAAGGACCGATAAGCGATGGTATTTTTAAAATTTATCCATTATCACTTGGGTACTCTATTAACAGCAGAACTTCGTACTTAGAGATTTCTTATTTATATGACAATAGTATAAAGTTTAAAATTCCAGTTACAGTTACAAAAGTTCCAGTAGTAAGGTCAGTAACTATTATTCCAGATGTTCCTGACATTCTCTGTCTTGATTTATTGCCAATACAAGCGATTTCGGCTTTAGTAAAAATGACAGATAATACAATAAGTAAAAACGGCTATGTTTGGGATATAAACGGCTCCGAGTCCGCCGAGCTAGACTTATTTAACTTAGCTGAAGGTTCAGAAGTACAAGCTAAATCGGTAGATTTAGATGAGAATGGGCTTCAGAAATTAAGCAGAAAAATTAAAGTATATCAAAAATTAATTAATATAAAAAATTCAACAGACTTACAACGTTTAGCTGACCTAGGACTACTAGAGCCAGAGGTAAAGGTAAATTTTGTTCCTGAAATTATAGCAAAATTAGATTTAAATGCAACACTTCCAACGATAATTAAACCTATTGCTACGATCAATGGCATTGAAGCTATTAATAAAACTGAACTGCAAAAAAATAAAGATTTCATGATTGATGAGACTCTTAAGGCGGTATTTGCCAGAAAGATTAAAGTCCTATCTTCAGGATCAAATTTAGTTGTAGGGGATAGCAGATCAAAGACTTTATTCATTGAACAAAATGGTAAAAAGGGGTTATTTTTAGGAAAAGAATTACTTCCTTTACAAGACGGTCACCTAACCGCAGATGCATCAGGGATAGTCCTAGAAAGCGGTTATGCTGTACAGTTTTCTAGCGGAATACTATTTTATGATTCTAATCCTAAGGGAGCAAGATTCCAATTTGATTTACCTATTAACGGAATGTCTTACCAATCTGGTAACTCTCTTATTGCCGTAACGGCAGATAGCATATATAGGCTTACCGCTAACTTCACGAATAAATCTGTAGCTAAACTCAACTTAGGACCAAAGCCTTCGTTTGCCTTTAAAGAACTGATCATTTCTCCGTCAGGAACTTTAAGGTATTTGACAGATCAAGGAATTTCAGTTGCTAAAACTTTGTCCACCTACGAGACAATTTTATCCGGTTCTTTTGAACATTCTTGTTTTATAACTGAGCATAAATACTTTGCTTCCAGCGGATCCGAACTATTTTATCTAGACAGTATTAAAAATGAAACAATTTCATTAGGTCAAGTAGATAATGATTTTGGAAATATAGTGTCTTTAGATCCTCTATCAAATGAATACGTGTACGTAAAAACACAAAATGGCTATTCTCTATCGATATCAAAGTTTGACAACACTACTAAAATTGTTGCAAATCATCTTGACAACAAAAATATAAGTGACTCACTTACTGTTGAAGTGTTAGCTCCGGAACAAGAAATAAACTATATTTTAGCATTTACCCCAAGCTCAGTACAAGTAAAGGAGAGCGGGAGCTTTAAGGCCTCGGCGTATGTAATTAATTCTGACGGAAGTTTTAAAACTTTGCAGGTTAGTGCAAATTCCGATGATAAGATTACTTTTGATTCTTCATTTATTTCATACAATAATGGCTACTTTAAGGCATTGAACCATGGCTCTACTGTAATTTCTGGCGTATCAAGCGGGCTTACCGGAACACTAAACGTAACATCTTCTGCAATTATTACAGGAATTGAAGTATTTTCAGATTTTATTGCTGCCCCTAATGACTTAGCAGTGGTTTCGGAAGGTTATTACTTGCCCTATAAAATCAGGGGGAGAAAGACTGACAATAGTTTGAGTACAGATATTTTAGTTAAGGAATCGGAAAATGTTGTCTATTCCTCAGACCTACTTTACGGTAAAAAATCTACTATATCCCCACAAATTCTTTATGTATCTGCATTAGAGAATAGCTCAATAAAAAAACAAATACCATTAACTGTACTTAACGCAAGCGACGTAAGGGTTTCAAATTTTAAAGTCACAGGACCAGATAGCGCAAGTCTTAGCATAGGTGATTCTTACTTTATTGAGAATAAAGTTTATTACACAGACGGTACAGTAAATTCTTATGTAAAATGTTCTTTAGAAAGCACAGCAAGTGGTATTGAGGTCATTGACACAAACATCGTAAGAGCTACTGGTATTGATGACGGGCATACAGTTACAGCATCCCCAAGAGCAGTAGAAAAATTCCCAACCGACATTGTATTTGATAAAAGAATAAACATAACTGTTTCAGAGAAATATGGCATTGTAAGAAAAGGCTTAAATGGGAGTACTGTTGTTTACATAAAGGTTGAAAATTCATCAAAGATACCTAATCTCTATTTTGACTTTTCAAAATTACTACCAACCGTAACTCAGGTTAACGGGCCGTCAGCTTTCCACTCTTTAGCCCTAGAGATTGATCCTATTGATAAGACAAAGGCAATCATAAAAGCAGAAGCTAGACATAATTTCAGAGGGCAGACTGTACCTATAAAAATCTCCTTAGGAGATTACGAACTACAAGACGGCATTATTGACTATGTAATACCTAAAGTAGATCCTTCACTTGAATTTGAGTTCTCTAGTTATGTATTATCAAGTGATTTAACTAATAAAGTTTACTTAAAGACGTATTTGAAATACGACAAATACTACAAAGAGCTAGTTAAATCAGATATAATCGGTCAATTTGTATCAAAGGACGATAAAGGTAATTATTTCTTACAAATCAATGGCGAAATTGCTTCCAAAGATTTCACAATCACCGCCACGTCTGCCGGAAATTTAACAGCAACTGCTAGTGTTTTTATCAAGTCTGGGCAAGAGTCTAGATTGAAGTTTTTTGACAATGGCAATATCGTATCTTCTTTCGTCATTACTCCATATTACGAGACCGCTGGAAAGGCGTATTTAGTAGATAGTAATTTATTACCAGTTGAGATAAATGGGGTATTTCAACAGGATTTAAATTTTAACACAACTGGATTTTCGGTCAAGGAAAAAGTTTCCAATTACATACCATTCACGGTATCAGGTACGTCAAGCTTTTCAGCAATCGGTTCATTGGTATATCGCGGTTCAGCATTTACTGAATCTATTAAGTTAAATTACATAAATACAAAGGTAAAAGATTTATCTTTGGCTTTATTATCTTCTAATAACTATCCAATTTATTACTACGTAAATCAGCCTATAAACTTCAATTTATCTGTTCAGTTCCATGATGGCTCAAACTTGTATATTAAAGCCGGTTATTCTAATCCAGATTTACTTAATGGCGGTGATAGCAATAGTCCCGTAAAGAAGACTTCCATGATAGACTTGTTTGATATATACCTTGGCGCTACTAAGTTGACCAATCAATTTTCTCTACAGAGCGTAAACACTGGACCAAACGTGACACCAATAGCACAAATCTCCTTTACATCCGCTGCAGTTTCTCTTTTTACCGGAAACAATCCGCTCCCGCTTCTCTTTAAGCTTAAAGGCACAGAAAAATCTACCAATCCTTCACAGACTATAATTTTAAGGGATCTTCCAAAGTTTCTATTGGCAGAAAATACCGAATTAGATAAATACTTATATTAAATCTTGTGCTAACATCTCTAATTGTAAAACAAACTCCGGCAAATGACACCTCTTTGCCCAATGGCTTAGTCCCTCTTCCTGATGGCTGGAACAAAGTTGAGTATCTTTATTCAGCTAATGTAGAGAAGCTCAT
>Ga0214917_10003724_pt1 | contig 17434 bp, 15 predicted proteins | sample LL_1208_BB_MetaG_FD_177983 | JGI IMG/M metagenome (GOLD analysis project Ga0214917, IMG submission 177983) | Freshwater microbial communities from Lake Lanier, Atlanta, Georgia, United States - LL_1208_BB | ecosystem: Environmental > Aquatic > Freshwater > Lake | place: USA: Georgia | collected... | reverse complement strand
GAATCGAATGAAAGATGAGTCAATGTAAATTTTAAGGTTAATAAAGTCAGATTAATTCGGTGAACTAATGTATTCCCGAAGTTAAAGACACGATACTGTCATATTCTTTTTTTAGAGTCTTGAGAAGCAGTTGTAATTTTCAGTCGTTCAAAGTTTTTCAAGGAGAAAAAATGTTTCAAATGAAGTCATGGCTCATTGCCGCGGGTTTTTCAGCAGTGTCCTTTTTGTCGTTGGCAGCAGATATTACAGGCGCTGGCGCTACTTTTCCTTTCCCCGTCTACAGCAAATGGTCTGAAGCCTACAACGAGAAAACTGGCGTTAAGTTGAATTACCAATCCATTGGTTCTTCAGGCGGCATCAAACAAATCAAAGCCAAAACAGTTGACTTCGGTGCAACTGACGCGCCCCTCAAAGGCGAAGAGCTTGAAAAAGAAGGCATGGTTCAATTTCCAGCCGTTATTGGTGGTGTTGTTCCCATTGTTAACCTTGATGGCGTCAAGCCTGGTGAGGTCAAATTGACCGGTGACGTTTTAGCCAAAATCTTCTTAGGCTCCATTACCAACTGGCAAGACAAAGAAATCAAAGATCTCAATCCCACCGTGAAATTGCCCAGCGCTGAAATCACCGTGGTTCACCGCGCCGATGGCTCCGGTACTACCTTTACTTTCACTGAGTACTTGACAAAGGTCAGTCCTGCTTGGAAAGAAAAAGTTGGTGCTGGTGCTGCAGTCAAATGGCCAGCTGCCAGTTCTGTAGGCGGTAAAGGTAACGAGGGTGTTGCAGCCAATGTGGGCCGCATCAAAAACGCTATCGGCTATGTTGAGTACGCCTATGCTAAGAAAAACAAAATTTCTCATGCCAATCTGCGCAACAAAGACGGTCAAATTGTCGAACCCGATGACACAACCTTCTCTGCTGCTGCTGCTGGTATCGACTGGTCTAAACAGCCTGGTATGGCCGCATCTTTGACAGACGCTTCTGGTGCAAAGTCATGGCCCATCACAACCGCAACTTTCATCCTGATGTACAAAGAACCTACCAACAAAGCAGCCTCTGCTGAAGTTTTGAAATTCTTTGACTACGCATTCAAGGACGGAAAAAAGATGGCGCTGGAATTAGAGTACGTTCCTATGCCTGATGCCACCACCGACTACATTCGTAAGAGCGTTTGGACAAGCATTAACTTGAAGTAATGACGACAGTTTCCCCAAGGCGACATGTGTCGCCTTGGGTTTTTATTTTTGGAGTGTTTATTTAATGAATACCAGCCCAGCAAGCGTCTCCACTGCATATGCCCAGAAAATCAGAGCGCAATATTTGCAGGATTTTGGTTTTGAAAAGCTAACCATGATTTTTGCGGCAACAACGTTGGTTGCTCTGCTAGGAATTATTGTTTCATTGTTTATCAGTGCTTGGCCTGCACTTAAAGAATTTGGCATTCCTTTTTTCTACACTATTGAGTGGGACATCATCAACTCCCAATTTGGTGGGTTAATCGCTATATTCGGCACCGTGGTGACTGCCACCATTGCCATCTTGATTGCGGTTCCTTTGAGTTTTGGCATTGCTGTTTTCTTGACCGAAACCTGTCCCATGCGTTTGCGCAGACCGCTGGGAACCGCCATTGAATTATTGGCCGCTGTGCCATCCATCATTTATGGCATGTTTGGATTGTTCATTTTTGCGCCAATTTTTGCCGACTATGTTCAGCCCGCCATTGCCTCTACCTTGGGACAACTGCCCATTATTGGAGAACTGTTCACAGGTGCATTCAACGGCATTGGTATTTTGGCGGCAGGATTGATTTTGGCGATGATGATTCTTCCCTTTATCGCCTCTGTCATGCGGGACGTGTTTGAAATCGTCCCCCCGATTTTGAAAGAGTCAGCATACGGTCTAGGTTGCACCACATGGGAAGTGGTTACCCATATTGTTCTGCCTTATACCAAAGGTGGTGTTGTGGGTGGTGTGATGCTTGGTCTAGGCCGCGCTCTAGGCGAAACCATGGCAGTCACTTTTGTCATTGGTAATGCGCACAAAATTTCTAGCTCACTTTTCTCACCAGGAAACTCCATTGCATCAACTTTGGCCAATGAGTTTGGCGAAGCTGAGCCAGGTCTGCACTATTCCTCGCTGTTTGCTCTTGGTTTGGCTTTATTTTTGATTACCTTTGTTGTCTTGTCTCTGGCTAAATGGATGCTTATTCGAGCTGAAAACAAAAAAGGTTTTAAAACATGAGCAACCCCAACGCCATGACCTCTGCTACTGACTACCCATCACAACTCAATTCAATCAAGATGCAAACACAAGAAACCATCAATATGTCTTTGTACGCCAGTCGCAAACGAACAAACTTGATTGGTTTGTTCCTGTCTATGAGTGCGATGACCATTGGCCTTGTGTTTTTGCTTTGGATTTTGGCAATTCTCTTCTTCAAGGGGTTCTCTGCCTTCAGTTTGGATTTGTTCTTAAATAAAACCCCAGGTCCTGACTCCGAAAATGGAGGCCTTGGCAACGCCATCATCGGTAGCTTGATGATCGTGGTCTCTTGCACCCTGATCAGCACGCCCATTGGCGTAATGGCGGGCATCTACTTGTCAGAGTATGGACAAAAAAGCAAGTTTTCTGAAATCACACGATTCCTCAATGACATCATGCTCTCGGCCCCATCGATTGTCATTGGCTTATTTGTTTATGCATTGGTGGTTGTGAATGCAAAACATTTTTCCGGCTGGGCTGGAACCTTGGCCTTGACGCTGATTGCCATACCCGTTGTGGTTCGAACCACAGAAAACATGTTGAGCTTGGTGCCGGTCAGCTTGCGCGAGGCTGCATTTGCGCTGGGTGCGCCAAAGTGGAAAGTTTCACTGTCCATTGTTTTGAAAGCGGCCAGAAGCGGTGTCATGACGGGTGTGCTTCTGGCCTTGGCTCGAGTCAGCGGTGAAACTGCGCCATTGTTGTTCACGGCATTGAATAACCCGTTTTTCTCTTCCGATATGAACGCGCCCATGGCCAACTTACCCGTCGTGATTTTCCAATTTGCCATGAGCCCTTACCAAAACTGGGTGGACTTGGCCTGGGGTGGTGCTTTGTTGATCACCTTGTCTGTACTGGGTCTGAACATTTTTGCCAGAACTTTTTTCCGAGAAAAAGTTTCAGTCTAATTTCATGTCCTCTTTCAAATTTATTTAAAAAATCAATCATGCAAACAACTGCCGCTCCAGAAGTTTTATCGCAAAATGTGTTAGAAATTCGAAATTTGAATTTTTATTACGGTTCATTTCACAGCCTTAAAAATATCAATTTAGATATCAAAGAGAACTCTGTCACAGCTTTCATTGGCCCTTCAGGGTGTGGCAAGTCCACATTGCTGCGTGCTTTGAATCGTATGTATGACCTTTACCCAGGACAGCGCGCCGAAGGTCAAATCATGTTCAAAGGTAATAATATTCTTGACTCTAAGCAAGATTTAAATTTACTACGCGCCCGCATTGGTATGGTTTTTCAAAAACCGACACCATTCCCTATGTCCATTTATGACAACATCGCCTTTGGTGTTCGCCTTTATGAAGATTTATCCCGTTCCGAAATGGATGATCGGGTTGAATGGGCTTTGCACAAGGCAGCTATTTGGACTGAGGTCAAGGATAAATTGGGTCAAAGCGGTTTATCTCTTTCAGGTGGACAACAGCAAAGACTGTGTATCGCAAGAGGCATTGCTGTCAAACCTGCAATTTTGTTACTCGACGAGCCTACATCTGCACTCGACCCTATTTCAACAGGCAAGGTTGAGGAGCTTGTGGCCACCCTCAAATCCGAATACACCGTTGTGATCGTGACTCACAATATGCAACAAGCTGCTCGTGTTTCAGACTACACAGCTTATATGTATCTGGGCGATTTGGTCGAATTTGGCGAGACCGAACAAGTCTTCTTCAAGCCCAAGCGCAAAGAAACTGAAGATTACATCACCGGTCGTTTTGGTTGAATTCATTGAAAGTAAATATGCCTGATAAACATTTATCCTCACAATTCGACAACGAACTCAACAGTGTTTCTTCTCGCTTGATGGAAATGGGTGGCCTTGTAGAGTCCCAAATTCAGCAAGCGGTTTATGCACTTTCCCTCTTTGTTGAAAATGTTGCAGATGGGGTGATCGAAAACGAGAACAAGGTCAACACCATGGAAGTTGAAATTGACCGTGAACTCTCCATGATCATTGCCAAACGCCAGCCAACTGCCAATGATTTACGCCTTCTAATGGCAATCTCTAAGGCAACAGCCAACTTAGAGCGAGCTGGGGACGAAGCCGCCAAAATTGCCCGTATGGTCAAGTCGATGATGACGCAAGGCGGCTTTCGCGCTTTGCCCTCATCTGAATTGAGACTGGCAACCGAAATGGCCAGCGATTTGTTGAGAAAATCTTTAGATGCGTTTGCCCGACTCGATACTGCAACTGCAGTGACAATATTGAAAGAGGACGACCTGATTGACAAAGAGTTTGATGGCTTTGTGCGCAAACTTATCACTTACATGATGGAAGATCCCAGAACCATCAGTTCAAGCCTTGATTTGCTGTTTGTTGCTAAAGCCCTGGAGCGAATCGGTGACCATGCCAAAAATATTGCGGAATTGATCATTTACATCGTTAAAGGTGAGGATGTTCGACATGCATCTATGGAGCACATTGAATCCACCATCAAATAACTGTAACTATGCGCCATTTACCTAAAGTTTTGATTGTTGAAGATGAGTCATCTATTGCTGAATTGATCTCGGTCAACTTGCGACACAATGGCATGACGCCCATTTGGGCAGAAGATGGTGAGAGTGCGCAAAGAGAAATCGATGCGGTTTTACCAGATGTCATTTTGTTAGATTGGATGTTGCCAGACCAAAGTGGTGTGATTTGGGCGCGCAAGTGGCGCAATGACGCTCGAACAAAGTCTGTTCCTATTTTGATGCTCACTGCGAAGAGTGCTGAGAATGACAAAGTAACTGGCCTGGATGCAGGTGCTGATGACTACATCACCAAGCCTTTTTCCACCCAAGAATTGCTTGCAAGAATCAGGGCTGTTTTAAGAAGACGAACGCCTGAGCAAGCCACCGATAGCGTCACCATCGGTTGTTTGCACCTTGATGGCGCAACACATCGTGTCACCGTCTTGGACGCTCCCATCAAGATTGGCCCTACCGAATTCAAGCTGCTTAACTTCCTAATGCACCATTCGGAACGTGTTCATACCCGATCACAATTATTGGACAAAGTCTGGGGGGACCACGTCTTCATCGAAGAACGAACTGTTGATGTTCATGTCAAACGCTTGAGAGAAGCATTAGGCGTAGCAGGAATGATGGTTGAAACTGTGCGTGGAACAGGCTACAGACTTACTGGTCAAGTGCAACTAGAAGCAATTACTCAGCCAAGGTAATCCTTAGAAGGACTTAATCTGCGGGCGAGCAGTGCTAGTATCGCCAGACATGATTGCCCGTCTTATTTATTTTTTATTTTTAAACCTTCTGGGTTTTCTACTTGGTTTTTTTATTCCCCATGGCCTAGGCGCTTGGCAGGGTGCTTGTCTAGGCATTTTCATCGTATCAATGTCCCTCTTTCTCATTGATACATGGCGTTCACTTATCTTTCTTGGATGGGTTCGTTCTAACGACCTTCTTAATCCGCGAGATCAATCGGGCATTTTGGGTGAATCTGCTGACCGTCTGAGACGTTTATTTCGGCAAAAAAACCTTGAGTTAACTGCAAGCGAAGAAAACTTGCGACAATTTTTATCCGCGATACAAGCTTCCCCTAATGGCGTTGTTTTGCTTGACACTGAATGGCATATTGTTTGGTCTAACCGGACTGCGTCTCAACATTTGGGTATAGATCCAGAAAAAGATGCCTATCAATTAATTGGTTATTTGCTTCGCAACCCTGTTTTCAGTGCGTATGTGCGTTCGGGACTTTACGAATATGAAATTGTGATTGAGGGGCGTGAGAATCGATCCGATCATCCACAAAAAATTGCAGTTCAGGTGTTTCCCTATGGTGATGGTCGTAAATTACTCTTGTCAAGGGATATCACAGCCCTTGAGCAAGCCGAGGTGATGCGCCGTGATTTTGTGGCCAATGTGTCTCACGAAATTCGGACACCTTTGACAGTTTTGATGGGTTTTGTTGAAACCATGCAAAACTTAAAACTGAGTGATATTGAAATACAAGATTTCTTGAATTTGATGTCGCAGCAAGCACTGCGGATGCAGACCTTGGTACAGGACTTGTTGACCTTGTCCCATCTCGACGGCAGCCCACTGCCCAGTGAGACCGAGTGGCATGATTTTGATTCGCTCTGGCAGAGTTGCTATGAAGAGGCCAATGGCTTAATGCATGTTCTGAACCAAAGGGATGGTTCGAGTCACATACTTCAATTTGATTTGCCCGAAGAATTGCAAGCGCATCAGATCTCGGGTTCCTTGGATGAAATTAAAAGTGCTTTTACCAACCTTGTCAGTAATGCGCTTCGATACACCCCAAGCGGGGGGGCAATAACGGTCTCTTGTTCCCAAAAAATGGAATATTTTGAGTTCAGCGTCAAAGACACAGGTTTTGGTATTTCTCCTGAGCATTTGCCCAGGCTTACCGAACGGTTTTACCGAATTGACCGAAGCAGGTCTCGTGACACAGGTGGGACTGGTTTAGGTCTGGCCATTGTGAAGCATGTGATTCAAAGGCATGGAGGGCACTTACGAATTGAGAGCAAGTTGAATTTCGGTTCATGCTTTACTTTGGAGTTTCCGAACTCAAGGTTCAGGCGCAAATCGACTCAGTTTCATTCGCAATAAAAGCAGCAAAGATAGGCTCACAAAGATCAATGCAGTGCTGCTGGACAACCAAAAAGCCGAAGGTGATTGGTAGAAAAGCCATTCGTATTCATATGCGAGCATAAAACCACCCCCTAAGCCTAATCCCCATAGCATGCAACTGTAAATAATGAAGGGGATAAATACAATTTTCAAACTTCTCAAAACAAAGAAGCACATAGTCTGTATGGCATCAAAAAAATGGTACAGAGCGACGAGGCCAATCAACTCAGAGGTGATTTGGAGCACGCTTGTGTCATTGACATAAATGGAAGCTATTTCCGTTTGCCCAAACCATACAACACCTGCCAATACAAAAGCAATAAACAGTATGAGTTCAAAACCCGAGCGAACACTTTGTTTCATCATTTCAACATTTTGTGCGCCTATCCAATAACTGGCTCTGGCACTTGTCGCAATCGAGAATGACAAAGGCACCATGTAGAGCAGCGCTGCTAAATTGGCGGCTACCTGATGGCTGGCTGCGGCTGAGGTTCCAAGCCTGGCTATGAACAATGCCATCATGGTGAAGGAAGTAACCTCAACAGTCACACTCAAGCCGTTAGGTATCCCCAATCTTGTGATGCGGCCAATATCCTTCAGGTTGGGTGGATAGAGTTTTTTCCAAATCCCATAGGGCTGAAAGAACGCGCTGTTTTTCAGCAGCCAAAGGCTAACAAACAACATGCCGAAGTTGACAATCACGGTTGCCATTGCACATCCTTGCAAGCCCCTAGGCTCCAGTACATCAAACCCAAAAGTTAAAAGTATCGATAACGGAATTTTGACTGCCAAGCCTGCGACTTGAATGTAAGCAACTGTCTTTGGCTTGCCCAAACTTTGACTCAGGCTGCTAAACATCCGAAAAAATAAGGCAGGCGCAAGTGCAACAGCCAAAAGAAAAAGATAGTCAAAAATTACTATGTGTAAATTTTCGGGTACTTTGGTCCAGTGCAATATCAGACCTGGTGACAGCAGAACCGCAATTCCAATGAGACTTAAAATTCCCATTAGATAGATGCCTTGATGGAATAACTTCCCCACTTTTTGATACGACTTGGCTCCATGCAACTCTGCAAGCATGGGTAGTAGTGCCTGCAATACGCCCATCAACGCAACATAAACAGATATGTAAATTGCAGAACTTATTGAAAGGGCTGCAAGGGCATGAGGGTCATACCGTCCTGCGACGATGGTGTCTGTGACGCCAAAGGAGATGACGGCAAGTTGACCAAGCAATACTGTGACAGCGTGTTTGAGTACCGATCGTCTCTCACTCATTTGTCTTGGAAGCGGTTCGTTGGTACATCACAATGTCTTCGCGTTTGTCGGCGGGTCTTCGAATGACACGGAACTTCTTCCAAGATGCCGTATCTAGGGTGGCGGGGGTTTTTTGAAGAGTTGCTGGGTTTGCAATAAGCCATTCGCAGGTTGTTGCAGATTTATTTTTTTCATAATCCACCATTTTTAAATTTGCATGAAAACTCAAGCCGGCAATTTGAGCGCGGTTGAGTCCCAAAGAATACACACAATGAGGTTCATGCACCCATGCTTTCACTTGCATCGCTAACGGTTGATAACTCCGAGCGTAATTGAGCAAAGGCATCCATAACGTCATTAGCAGTACCCAGCACAACAACGCGCCACTGGCCGGAAGGACCAAGCTCTTCCAAATAAACCTTGGGTTTCTACCAAGTCGCCATAGGATCAATTTGCACCATACGGCTGTCATGATCAGCGCTACGACTGTTTGAAGCCAGTTAAATTCAGAGACATAACCTGGCACCAATCTGATGACATTGATAGCAGGTTGTGCTGGCCAACCCGTTTGTAGCGAGATCCACACCACCCAAACAATGACTGCACCACCGGTGAAAAATAGCAAGGTGAACCAATCAATCAGTGCCGCGACGCTTCTCTTTAAGGTGGGCAAAGCGAAAGCAGCCAAACATGCCAACGCTGGAAGAGACAGAAGCAATGTACGTTCCGGATTTTTTGTCGTGATGCTGGCAATCAAAACCACAAAATAGATGAAGACTGGCAAAACCAGGTGCTGTTGCCAGATGTGTTCTCTCCACTGATTTCTCCATGTCCAAAGCGTCCAAGCAGCCAAGGGCCAAGCTGGCCAAGTGAACCAGAGCAGAAGTCGTAGCAAGCCTTTCCACTGTGTGCTTACCTCACTCAGGGTGATCAGTTTCCATTGCCATAGATTTCCCCATGTAGCCAGCGCAATGACGCCCAAGCAACCACATATCAATAGTCCAAGGTGTTCAAACCGAACTTGCGCTTGTTTGACAACCAAATAGGCGATTCCGATGCCAAGCATCAAGGCCAGAAAAGGTGCACCGCTCAAAGTCAGCAGTACCAAAGACAAATTAAGAAGCAAAATAGCAAGTAAAAGATGTGTTCTCACCATCGCAGCAGCACAAAAGAGCAGGGCGGTCATGCAAAGCTGCATCGATAGTGGTGTCGTTTCATGGCTAGGTAGTGCCATGCCCAAACAAGCAATCAGCGCCAGAAGTCCGGCATCTGCGATGGATTTCGCGTAGTCCTCTGGTTTGGCTTCACCACCAAATGCAAAAACAACAGGTTGTGCATGGGGATTTTTGGCCAAAAAATAAATCGCGTACCAAGTGGCAATGAGCGTGAAGAGCAAGCCCGCGATGAAAGGAATTCTTACGGCGGAGTCGGGTGAGATCCAAGGACTGAACAGGCTAATTGCAGCAGCGCCAATAGCATAGGTTAATGGCCCTGAAAGCTCGGGCGATGTAGATGCCATTTCAGGTTGCCACACAGCAGAAAATCCTTGAGAGATCTCCCACATATAGCCAAAAGACGATATGTCTAAGGACTTCCAAGGATCACGGTTGACGAGACCGGTGAAAACATAAACCAAGCATATGCATACCAATGCCCAATGCGGCAGGCGATGCGCCGCAGTTTGAGTCACGATAGCTGGGTTGGGTGTTTTCACATCAATAAGTTTCTACAAAAATTTTAATCAATGAGCGAAGGCAAAAAAAAACAGCCTGAGGTCAGGCTGTTTTTCTATCGCTAACAAGGCTTACTTGGCTGCTGTTTTTCCGTATTTGTTACGGAATCGTTCAACACGTCCACCCATGGTATCCACAGATTTTTGAGTTCCTGTGTAAAAGGGGTGTGACTCGCTGGAGGTGTCGAGCTTGTACAAAGGCAGTTCACGACCATCGTCCATTTTGATGGTTTCTTTGGTATTCGCGCAGGTGCGGGTCACAAATTTGAAGCCATTGGACAGATCGATAAAACAAACTTCACGGTATTGGGGGTGTATTCCCTGTTTCATAAGTATTCCTTGTGTCGTTACGGCAGCCACACCGGCCACTCCGATGCACTTTTCGCAAAAAAAGCTATTTTAGCTTAGATTTCTTAGCCGCCCCGACGCATCATGTCAAAGAAGTCAACGTTGGTCTTGGTGGATTTCATATTTTTTAGCATCAATTCCATGGATTCGATTTCGTCTAAGTTGTATATGAATTGCCTCAAAATCCTGGACTTCTGAAGAATTTCAGGTGACAGCAATAATTCTTCCTTGCGAGTGCCGCTTCGATTAAGTTGAATGGCTGGGAACACCCTTTTTTCGTACAAACGTCTATCCAAGTGAATTTCACAGTTTCCCGTGCCTTTAAATTCTTCAAAAATGACCTCGTCCATGCGACTACCGGTATCTATCAGGGCGGTAGCAATGATGGTCAAAGATCCACCTTCCTCGACTTTTCGGGCTGCACCAAAAAAGCGTTTGGGGCGCTGCAAGGCGTTGGAGTCAACACCACCAGACAAGACTTTCCCTGAACTGGGCACCACGTTGTTGTAGGCCCTCGCAAGTCGAGTGATCGAATCGAGCAAGATGACCACGTCTTTTTTCAACTCAACAAGGCGCTTGGCTCGCTCAATCACCATTTCAGCCACATGAACGTGTCTTGCTGCAGGTTCGTCAAATGTTGATGCAATCACTTCGCCTTTGACACTGCGCTGCATTTCTGTGACTTCTTCGGGACGCTCATCAACCAACAAAACCATGACATGGCTGTCTGGATAATTGGCGGTAATGGCATGGGCAATATGCTGCATCATGACCGTTTTGCCGCTCTTTGGAGGCGCTACCAAAAGCGCTCTTTGACCTTTACCAATGGGGGCAATGATGTCAATGATGCGCCCCGTGATGTTCTCTTCACCCTTCATATCACGCTCTAAGCGCATTTGTTCTTTAGGAAACAGAGGCGTCAAGTTTTCAAACATGACTTTGTGCTTGTTGTTTTCAGGAAGGTCGCCATTGACTTGATCAAGCTTTGTCAGCGCGAAATAACGCTCACCATCCTTAGGAATGCGCACCTCACCTTCGATCATGTCGCCTGTGTGCAGGTTGAACCGTCTGACTTGGCTGGGGCTGATGTAAATGTCGTCAGTACTTGCTGTGTAACTGGTGTCGGGGCTGCGTAAAAAGCCAAATCCATCGGGCAGGATTTCCAGTACCCCATCGGCAAAAACTTGCTCGCCTGCACGGGCCCTTTTTTTAATGATGGCAAACATTAACTCCTGCTTGCGCATCCGTCCCGTATTTTCAATTTCAAGCTCTTCAGCTTGCTTTAATACTTCCGACACATGCAGTGCCTTGAGTTCGTTCAGGTGCATAGGGGTACTCCAAGTGGGGAGTGATGATAGCTATCGAGGGGGAGGGAACAAGACCAGTCCTATGGAGAGTCTTGGATTAGTCAGGCGAAGGGCTTGGGGCGCAAATCGCTGAAAGTGAGTGAATTATGACAGGAAAACAGCTCAAGCCAACTGCTGGTCAATAAATTCAGTCAATTGAGCTTTGCTTAAGGAACCCACCTTGGTGGCTGCGAGTTGTCCATTTTTAAAAATCATGAGGGTCGGGATACCTCTGATACCAAATTTGGAGGGGATATCTTTGTTCTCATCAACATTCAACTTGGTTATCTGAAGCTTACCTCGGTAAGTCGTGGCGGCCTCATCCAAAGCCGGCGCAATCATTTTGCAGGGGCCGCACCATTCAGCCCAAAAGTCAACCAAAACAGGCTGGTCTGATTGAAGAACCACGCTTTCAAAGGTGGTGTCAGAAATATGCTGGATGAGTTCGCTAGCCATGGAAATGTCCTTCGTTTTGAGTGATTTTAGAATAAATTGGGTAAGCTCGGTGATTACGCAGTTTCGAGAGATTTGGTCTCTAGAATAGCTTTACTTATGTTTGTACATCTCCGACTCCACACTGAATACTCTGTCGCAGATGGTACTTGCAGAATTGACGATGTGGTCAAACGTGCAGTTGAATTCTCCCAGCCTGCTTTGGCCATCACTGATATACATAATTTGTTCGGCGCGGTTAAGTTCTATACCGCCAACAGACAATCAGGCATTCAACCGATTATTGGCGCCGAAGTTCATTTGTCTTTGGCTGATTCCACTTTAAGTGCTTCAAATTCAAAAATTTTACTTTTGGCCCAATCGCACAAGGGCTACTTGAACTTATGTGAATTGCTCACGCGTTCATGGATTCAACAAGATGCGAAATCTCATCAACCCACGGTTAAATGGACTTGGTTGAAAGAGTTATCTGAGGGTTTGATTTTTTTATCGGGTGGGCAACTCGGCCACATTGGCCAACATTTATTGCTGGGCAATGAAGAGCAGGCTGAAAAAATTTGTGCCGACTTGGCAGGCATTTTTCCCAATCGTTTTTATTTGGAGTTGCAAAGAGCGGGCCGGCTTGATGAAGAGCGTTACATAGCTCATGCTGTAGCCTTGGCTTCGCGCTTGAAACTCCCAGTCGTTGCTACCCACCCGATTCAATTTTTAGAGCCCCTAGACTATGAAGCCCACGAAGCCAGAGTCTGCATAGCCCAAGGCGAAATTCTCGGCAATGCCAAGCGTACAAGAATGTTTACGCGTGAACAGTACTATAAAAGTCCGCAGGAAATGGAGGCTTTGTTTGCCGATATTCCCAGCGCAATCACCAACAGTGTGAATATTGCAAAACGCTGTCACTTGCAACTCACCTTAGGTAAGCCACAACTTCCAGAGTACCCAACTCCTATTGAAGATGGCCAAAGAATTCCCATCGATGTTTATTTCAGACAAGTTTCTCAGACTGGCCTGTCCGAAAGATTGACCAAACTTTTTCCAGACACGAAGCAGCGGATTGAAGTTCAAACACATTATGAGTCAAGGCTTGAGTTTGAAATTCAAACCATCTTAAAGATGGGTTTTCCAGGGTATTTTTTAATTGTCAGTGACTTCATCAATTGGGCCAAGAACAATGGATGCCCAGTTGGGCCGGGAAGGGGGTCGGGTGCAGGCTCGCTAGTTGCATTTGCACTCAAAATCACAGACCTTGACCCTTTGAAATATGGTTTGCTTTTCGAGCGATTTCTCAACCCAGAGCGCGTGTCCATGCCCGACTTTGATATTGACTTTTGTCAAACAAACAGGGACCGTGTGATTGACTACGTTAAAGAAAAATACGGCAGAGAGGCTGTAAGCCAAATCGTAACTTTCGGCACGATGGCTGCAAGAGCAGCCATACGCGATGTAGGTCGAACCCTAGACATGAGTTACACATTTTGTGATGGTCTATCTAAACTCATCCCAAATAAGCCTGGTCAACATATAACGATTGCTTTGGCCATGGAGCAAGAGCCACTTTTAGCTCAGCGTTATGACAGTGAGGACGAGGTAAAGATACTTCTTAATCTCGCTCAAAATCTTGAGGGCTTAACCCGAAATGTGGGTATGCATGCTGGTGGCGTGCTCATTGCGCCAGGCAAACTGACAGACTTTTGCCCTCTTTATCAACAGTCTGGAAGTCCTGCGTCTGTGAGTCAATTCGACAAAGACGATGTAGAAGCGGTGGGTTTGGTTAAGTTTGACTTCTTGGGCTTGGCGACATTAACCATCTTAGAAAACGCCAAGAATCTAATTGTGAAAAAAGATGGGGTGCCAAGTCATTGGTCATTGGATGACATACCTCTGGACGACACAAGCACTTTTAAATTGTTTGCAGAGGGAAGAACCGAAGCCGTATTCCAATTTGAGAGCCGGGGTATGCAGGCCATGCTCAAAGATGCAAAGCCTTCGCGGCTTGAAGATCTGATTATCTTGAATGCGCTTTTCAGACCAGGCCCCATGGCGCTTATACCTAGTTTTGTGGCACGTAAACACGGCCGTGAGCCTGTTGTTTACCCTCATCCCTTGGTCGCTGACGTGCTAGCGGAAACCTATGGAATCATGGTTTACCAAGAACAGGTGATGCAAACAGCGCAAATACTGGGTGGCTATAGCTTGGGTGGCGCTGATTTATTGCGCAGAGCCATGGGCAAGAAAAAAGCAGACGAAATGGCATTGCACCGATCTGTATTTCGTCAAGGGGCAGAAAAACAAAGCATATCTACAGATCAAGCCGATGCCATTTTCGATTTAATGGAGGAGTTTGCAGGTTACGGTTTCAACAAATCGCACGCAGCTGCCTACTCACTGTTGGCATACCAAACAGCATGGATCAAAGTACACCATACCGCTGAGTTTTTTTGCGCCAACATGACCGTTGAAATGGGGGATACAGATAAGCTCAAAATTCTTTTTGATGACGCAGTTTCATTTGGGGTTACTTTTGAAAGCCCTAACGTGAATGCTGGCGAATTTGTGTTTATCCCCCTTTCAACCACATCAATTCGTTATGGATTGGGGGCGATCAAAGGCACTGGTCAATTGGCCATTTCGGAAATTATTGAAGTACGTCGCGAAGGTGGAAACTTCACCAGCCTATTTGATTTTTGTGCTCGAGTTGACAGATCTAAAGTTAACAAGCGAACAGTTGAGGCGCTCATTAAGTCTGGCGCCTTTGACTGCATTTCTTTAGACAGATCTTCTGTTTTGTCCTCGGTTGATTTGGCCTGGGACTATGCACAATCGCAAGCCAACAATCTGCATCAAGTTGGGCTGTTTGATACTGGACATGGAGCGCATTCAGAGGAGCCTCTCATGAGAGTATCGACGCCTTGGACCATACGAGAGCGTTTGACCCATGAGAAGTCTGCGCTAGGTTTTCATTTGTCTGGACACTTGTTTGAAGAATATGCCGCGGAAGTCAGAAAATTCATCAAGAGACCGTTAAGTGAACTGACTGAAACCAAAGACTCGCAATGGGTTGTAGGCATGGTCAAAAACTATCGATTCATCAACACATCGCGTGGCAAGTTGTACATTTTCGAGATTGACGATATGAGCGATGTCTTCGAACTTAGTGCGGATGAACATATTTTCAATGCCAACAGACACAATATAGTGGAAGATCAACTCTTGGTTGCGCAGGTCAAAGTTCAAGCAGACAGAAGGGATCCAACACAACTGCGATTGAGCCTGATCCAGTCCCTGTCCCTTAAAGAGGCGAGATGTCGATTTGGCAAATATCTTCAGTTCAATCTTCGAGAAAACATTCAAGAACTTGAAGAAATTATTCGAAAAGAGCATGTGCACCATCAAGATACTAATGCGGATTTTCAATCTGGGAACACGGTCAAAGGACTTGGTATTCGTGTCGTTTTTCAATTGAAGCACTGCGAAGCTGAAATTGCTTTAGGAGATAAGATGATGTTCATCCCCTCTGAGGAGGCAGTCCAAAAACTGGTTAATGGTCCGCTTCAAGGCAAAGCATTTATTGCTTACGACTGAACCAATGTTTTTTAGCATCCCCAACATCATGACTTGGACGCGCATCGCGGCCATTCCTTTCATCGTCTTTATTTTCGATGTGCCCTTAGACCTCGAAACAAAAAATACAATTGCCACCGTGCTGTTCATACTGTTTGCTATCACAGACTGGTTGGATGGCTATTTGGCAAGAAGATTAAATCAGACGTCCGCTTTCGGTGCATTTTTAGACCCGGTTGCTGATAAATTTTTGGTATGTGCGAGCTTGCTTGTGCTGGTCGATTTGGGGCGGGTTGATGTCATTGTTGCGTTGCTGATCATCGGTCGGGAAATCGCCATTTCTTCACTTAGAGAGTGGATGGCGCTGATTGGAGCCGCAAAAAGTGTTGCTGTTAATTTGCTGGGTAAGCTCAAGACAACATTTCAAATGGTTGCCATCCCTTTTCTATTGTTTGATGGAACCTTATGGGGTTGGCTCGACACCGGAATTTGGGGGACTGTACTGATTTGGCTTGCTGCATTTTTGACCATTTGGTCAATGTTTTATTATCTGAAAAAAGCTGTTCCGCATATTCGGGCTGCTATGAAGTAATTTGCAGGGGCTGATGCTTGTCAAAAAAACGAATTGCAGTCATAGCAGGTGATGGGATTGGGCAAGAGGTCATGCCTGAAGGTTTGCGAGTCTTGGAAACAGTGGCTTCGCGATTTAACATTCCCTTAGCTTTTAATATGTTTGATTTTGCATGCTGGCCTTACTATGAAAAGCATGGAAAGATGATGCCAGATAACTGGCGAGATCTGTTATCGGGGCACGATGCTATTTTCTTTGGCGCGGTTGGTTGGCCTGAAAAAATTCCTGACCACATTTCTTTGTGGAACTCTCTCTTGCTATTTAGACGTGAGTTTGATCAGTACATCAATCTTCGGCCTGCCAAGCTCATGCCAGGTGTGATCGCCCCCGTGGTTCGCCCCGATGGTTCGCCCAGAATACCTGGTGAGATTGATATGTATATTGTGAGAGAGAACACTGAAGGAGAGTATTCAAGTATCGGTGGTCGAATGTTCGAAGGAACCCCTAGAGAAATTGTCATGCAAGAAACTGTGATGACCAGGGTTGGCGTTGACCGCGTCTTAAAATTCGCTTTTGAATTAGCCCAGTCAAGACCCAAAAAACACCTGACAAGCGCCACAAAATCCAATGGTATTGCCATCACGATGCCATATTGGGATGAGCGCGTTGTTGCGATGTCAAAAAACTTCCCAAATGTCCGTATGGATAAATTTCATATTGATATTTTGACTGCCCATTTTGTTCAGCGCCCTGATTTCTTTGACGTTGTGGTTGCCAGTAATTTGTTTGGTGATATCTTGAGTGATCTTGGACCGGCTTGTACTGGCACCATAGCAATTGCCCCAAGCGCAAACATTAACCCAGTAAAGACATTTCCCTCATTATTTGAGCCGGTACACGGCTCAGCACCTGATATTGCTGGGAAAGGAATCGCTAATCCTATTGGTCAAATTTGGAGTGCGGCTATGATGCTTGAGTTCTTGGGCTTTCGAGAGGCTCACGATAAAGTTGTCAGAGCAATAGAAGCATGCTTAGATCCATCAAATCAGGGGCCACGCACCCCCGACCTGGGTGGCAATGCAAGTTGTGAGGATGTAGGTCGTGCTATTAAAGGGTATCTAGAGGAGGTTTAGCAGTACAGCCATGGTCGGCGAACAAAATAAAACCTACTAGAATACAAAAGCGCGGGAATCTCCACGCAACCATCTTGCCTTACTTAACCCAACAATCACACCTGATGTCAAGGGGACTTTTGTGAATAAAACTGAATTGATCGAACACATCGCGGCTGATGCCGATATTTCT
>Ga0214917_10003723_pt1 | contig 17439 bp, 13 predicted proteins | sample LL_1208_BB_MetaG_FD_177983 | JGI IMG/M metagenome (GOLD analysis project Ga0214917, IMG submission 177983) | Freshwater microbial communities from Lake Lanier, Atlanta, Georgia, United States - LL_1208_BB | ecosystem: Environmental > Aquatic > Freshwater > Lake | place: USA: Georgia | collected... | reverse complement strand
ATGCGCACGAGCTCCTGAAACCGCATGTCGATCTCGCACTGCCCTGCCGTGGCCACCTCGTGGTGCTGGGCCTCCACGTCGATCCCGCACTGGATCATCGTGAGCATCATCTCGTTGCGGATGTCCATCAGCTGGTCCGACGGCGGGCAGGGGAAATAGCCCTCCTTGTGCCGCAGCTTGTAGCCGAGGTTCGGCAGTTCCTCACGGCCACGGTTCCATTCCGCTTCCACGGAATCGACGTGGAAGTAGCCCTCGTGGGCGTTCTGATCGAACCGCACGTCGTCGAACACGAAGAACTCGGCCTCCGGGCCGATGAAGCAGGTGTCGGCGATGCCGGTGCTCTTCAGATAATTCACGGCCTTGCGGGCCACGTTCCGCGGATCGCGCGAGTAGTCCTCGCGGGTGATCGGGTCCTGCACATTGCAGATGATCGAGAGCGTGGGGATCGTGGCGAACGGATCGACCACCGCGGTGTCGGGCACGGGCACGAGCAGCATGTCGCTCTCGTTGATCGCCTGCCAGCCGCGGATGCTCGAGCCGTCGAAGCCGAGCCCATCGTCGAACGTGTCTTCCTCGAGCTTGCCGACGGGGATCGTGAAGTGCTGCCAGGCGCCCAGGAAATCGGTGAACCGGAGATCGACCGCCTTCACTTCCTTCTCGCGGCACATCGCGAGCACTTCACGGGGTTTCATCGACGAGGCTCCTGGGGAGCAGGTATCTTAGCCGCTGGCCGTGTGCGAATCCGCATGCGGCGGGACGAACCTCCATGGCGCGTGGTCCACGAGAGCGGTTCGGCGAGCGTGCCCGGCTCGACGACTGTCGCCGGGAAGGGCCGGACAACGCCAAGGAGTTGTTCGTCGTGGAGGGGGAGTCGGCCGCCGCGGCCGTCGCTCGAGTGCGCGATCCGGCCTTCCAGGCCGTGTTGCCGATGCAGGGCAAGCCGCTCAACGCAGCCCGCGCATCGCGACAGAAGGTGCTCGCGCACCCGCTCTTCGGCCCGCTCATCGATGCCCTCGGCACCGGCCTCGAGCCCGACTACCGCGACGAAGCCCGTCGCTACGGACGGATCCTCATGCTCATGGACCCCGACGCCGACGGCATCCACTGCGGCGTGCTCCTGCTGATGTTCTTCCAGCGCTGGATGCCCCTGCTCGTCGAATCGGGCCGGATCGAGATCGTCCGGCCGCCTTGGGGCGAGGTGACCGTGGCCGGGCGCGTGCACCTCGCCCTCTCGGAAGCGGAACTCAACGGCTTGGCGGATCGAGCCCGCGGCGCCGGACCAGCGACGGTCTGCCGTTACCGGGGCCTCGCGGCCATCGAAGCCGACGTGATTCGCGACACGTGCGTGGCACCGTCGACGCGGCGCGTGAGCCGCGTGTCGCCGGCCGACGTCGCCGCCATGGTGGGCTTTCTCGACGGCCTCGGCCCGGCGGCCATGGACCCGCTCGCACCCCACGCCGACGCGCGTTCAACGATCGACCGAGGCGACCCATCCCCTGGATGACCGAGCGAGCTGTAGCCTGAGGCCGTTGATCACGCCGCCGATGACGAGATCCCCGTCGGCGTCTCCGGTCAGGTCGCCGGCGACGAGTGTGAAATCGCCTCTGGCGACGCACCGGGCGAAGCCACGGCCGCCGGACACGTCTCCCGCCTCATGATCGAGCCACGCAAGCCGATGCGGCGGCAGTTCGACGGCCGCGACGGGCTCACCGCCGGACTCGGGCAACGCCGCCAGCCGCCACGTGCGGCACGACTCGCCCGCCTCGACGAGCAGGTCGAAGTGTCTGCCGGACGGGTCGTCCGGGGCGCCGGTGTGCTCGAGGATCGCGAAACGTGGCATCGCCATATAGGTACTTCACCGGCTCGGGGGCGGCAAAAGTCTCGTCGCGGGGCCGGGGCGGCCCACGCTCCTCGAGCGTTCGCCGACCCCCTCGCCTACCCGCTCTCTGCAGGTGCCGAGGTCAGGTCAGTACTCTTCCGAAGCTTGCTCCGTTGCGGCCGTCGCCTCTCCGCCCGGCAGCACGAGCGGCTTCGGCTTGTGACGGACGGCGCGGCGGGCGTTCTCGTCGCGCAGGCGGTCCACCGCGGCCTCGAGACTCATCGCGCCCAGGTCGCCGTCGAGCCGGTCGCGGAGGCTCACGGTGCCGGCCGCCTCGTCGCGCGGGCCGCAGACGACCATCGTCGGAATCAGGTCGAGTTGGGCCGTGCGGATCTTGGCGCCGAGTTTCTCGGCCGCGAGGTCGAGGCCCGTCCGCAGGCCCGCCGCCTCGAGCCGCGCCTTCACCTGCCGGGCATAGGCCTCACTCTTCTCGCTCACCGGGATCACGCGCACCTGCTCCGGCGCGAGCCAGAGGGGAAACGCGCCGGCGAAGTGCTCGATGAGCACGCCCACGAACCGCTCCATGCTTCCGAGCGGCGCCCGGTGGATCATCACCGGCTGGTGCTTGGCGTTGTCGGCTCCGATGTATTCGAGGTCGAAGCGTTCCTTGCTCGGCAGGTTGTAATCGAGCTGCACGGTGCCGAGCTGCCACTCGCGGCCGAGCGAGTCATTGACCACGAAGTCGATCTTCGGCCCGTAAAACGCCGCCTCGCCCGGCTCGGGCTCGCAGCCCGGCAGGTTCATGCGGCGGGCGACGCGCTCGATCGCGGCCTCCGCTTCGTCCCAGCGCTCCGGCGGGCCGACATACTTGTCACTCGTGGGGTCACGGAACCCGAGCCGCACGCGGAAGTTGTCGAATGCCAGGCTTTCCAGGACCTTGAGCGTGAAGTCGATGCAGCCCTCCACCTCCCCTTCCACCTGCTCGGGAGTGCAGAAGATGTGGGCGTCGTCCTGCGTGAACCCGCGCACCCGCGTCATCCCGCCGAGCTCGCCAGACTGCTCGTAGCGATACACGGTGCCGAACTCGGCCAGCCGCAGGGGCAGATCCTTGTAGCTGTGCGGCCGGGCCTTGTAGATCATCGTGTGGTGCGGGCAGTTCATCGGCTTGAGGAGGTACTGCTCGTCGTCGCTCATCACGATCGGCTTGAACTGGCTGTCGGCGTAATACGGATAGTGGCCCGAGATCTTGTAGAGATCGACCTTGCCGATATGCGGCGTGTAGACCGGCTGGTAGCCCCGCGCCGCGAGCTCTTCGCGCACGAAACTCTCGAGCGTGCCGCGCAGCACCGCCCCCTTCGGCATCCAGAGCACGAGGCCGGAGCCGACCAGCGGGCTCGTCGTGAACAGATCGAGTTGCTTGCCGAGTACGCGGTGGTCGCGGCGGCGAGCCTCTTCGAGCGCGGCCAGGTGCGAGTCGAGATCTTCCTGCGAGAACCAGGCGGTGCCGTAGAGCCGCTGGAGCTGGGCGTTGGCGGCGTCCCCCTTCCAGTAGGCGCCCGCGATGTTCGTGAGCTTGAAGGCGCCGATGCATCCCGGACTCGGCACGTGCGGCCCGCGGCAGAGATCGACGAACTCCCCCTGGCGATAGAAGGAGAGCGTGGGGTGGTCGGCGAGGCCCGTCTCGATGTGCTCCACCTTCAAGGGCTGGTTCAGCCCGCGGACGATCTCCACCGCCTTCCCCCGCGGCACCTCCACCCGCTCGAACGCCTCGTCGGCGGTGATGATCCGCCGCATCTCCTCCTCGATCTTCGGCAGGTCTTCGTCGGTGATCGGGCGGCTGGCCCGCATGTCGTAGTAGAAACCGGCGCCGACGGTGGGCCCGAAGGCGAGTTCCACGCCGTCGAAGAGCCGCATCACCGCACGGGCCATCACGTGGGCCGCCGAGTGGCGCATCACCGGGAGGGCCCGCGGATCGCCCTTGAAGAGCACCTCGAGCGCGGGCGTGCCTTCGGTCGGAAGCAGCGCATCGAGCCCCACGGCCCTGCCGTCGAGGAGGGCCGCGATCGGCTTGCCTTTCTTCCCCTTGCCGGCGGCGGCACCGGGCATGATCTCGGCGACGACGTCACAGAGCCGCGCTCCGGAAGCGAACTCGCGGACGGCGCCATCGGGGAGGCGGACGGTGGGCATGATGCGGATGGCCTCGCGAGTGACAATCTTGAAGCCGCGGTCGATTCGCGGCGTTTTCGGCAAAACCCGCACAGTATCCGCGCTCGTGCGGCCCGGGCAAGGCCGCCGTGAGGCACGGCACGGCAGGTTCGCTTGACTCCCCCGATATTCGGCGGGAGACTCATTATCGTCGGTCCGCAGGGCGATTAGCTCAGTTGGTTAGAGCACTAGCTCGACAAGCTAGGGGTCATAGGTTCGAGTCCTATATCGCCCATTCCCACCTCCCTCGGGCCGACACCGGAGCAGCCTCCATGCGGGCAGCCCTCCCCCACCTCGTGCAGCTCGTGGCGGCCGCCGTGGTGTTCGCCCCCGGGTTCGCCCGGGCGGACGCCGCGGGCGACTTCGAGAGCCGGGTCCGGCCGCTCCTCGTGGCGAAGTGCCAGGAGTGCCACGGCGAGAAGGTCGCTGAGGCGGGCCTCCGGCTCGATAGCCGGCGGGCGCTCCTCCAAGGCAGCGATGCGGGCCCCGTCGTCGTGCCCGGCGACGCGGCGAAGAGCCGGCTGATCGCGGTGGTGCGGCACGCGGGCGACGTGGGCATGCCGCCCACCGGCCGGCTCACCGACGCCGAGATCGGGGTGCTCGAATCGTGGGTGGCCGCCGGGGCACCGTGGAGCGGTCCCGGGGGCGACGACAACACCCCGCCGCCGAGCCGCGCCGAAGAGATGGCGCAGCGGATCGCCACGGCCCGCGCATCCCACTGGGCGTTCACGCCCCCCGCCCGGCACGCCGCGCCCGATCTCGCCCCCACGCTCCCGGCCGACGTGCGGGCAGCGTGGCAGGCCGCGCCGATTGACCGGTTCATCGCCGCCGGCCTCACGACCGCCGGGCTCGCGCCGTCGCCGCAAGCCGCGGCGCGCGATCTCGTCCGCCGGCTGTTCTTCGATCTCACCGGCCTGCCGCCTCCCGCTGCCGCTGCCGAGGCGTTCTGTGCCAATCCATCCGAGGATGCCTACCGGGCGCTCGTGGAGCGGCTGCTCACCTCGCGGGAGCACGCCGAGCACTGGGCGCGAAAGTGGCTCGATCTCGCCCGCTACGCCGACACGATGGGCTACGCCTTCGACAATCAGTCGCCGCTCTATCCGTTTGCCTGGACCTATCGCGACTGGGTCGTTCGGTCCCTGCACGCCGATCTTCCCTACGACCGGTTCGTGACGCTGCAACTCGCCGCCGACGAGGTCGCGCCGCCGGCGCCACGCGAGGATCTCGCCGCGCTCGGTTTCCTCACCGTGGGCCGCACGTTCCTCGGCAACGGCCACGACATCATCGACGACCGGATCGACCTCGTCACCCGGGGCCTCATGGGGATGACGGCCGCCTGCGCCCGCTGCCACGACCACAAATACGAGCCGATCTCCACGGCCGACTACTACGCGCTCCACGGCATCTTCGCGAGCTGCCAGATCCCCGAGGAACTGCCGGTGATCGGCGACCCGCCCTCCGGCCCGGAGGCCGAGGCCTTCGCGAAGAGGCTCGGGGAACTGCGGCAGGCCATCGTCGACCACGAAGCCACGGTGCACGCACGGGCCACACGCGACGCTGTCGCCCACGCCGCCGACTATTTTCTGGAGACGGCCCGGCCAACGAAGCGCGCCGCCGACGGTAGGCCGCCCCGGATGACCGACGGCTACGAACTCGAGCAGCTCCTCATCGACCGGCTTGCCCGACTCACCGCCAAGGCCGAGGTCACCGACCCGATCCTCGGACCGTGGACCGTGCTCCGCGGGCTACCCGACGCCGAGGTCGGACCGCGGCTGGAATCGCTCGTCGCCGGATGGGGCGCTGCGACCGATTCATCCACGATCAATCCGCTCGTCCGCGCCGAGCTCGTGTCTTGTCGGCCGACCACGCTGCGACAGCTCGCCGAGGCCTATGCCCGGCTCGTGGCCCGAGTCGCCCCCGACTGGGCGGGAGGTGCGGCGGCGACGCCGGCCGAGCCCGCCGAACTCGCGTCGCTTCGCACCCTCTTCGGCGTCGAGGGGTCGCCATTGGTGGCGCCACGGGCCGATGCGCTGCGCCTGTCCGTCCAGCCCGAGCAGGCCGAGCACCGGCGCCGGAAGCAGGAGGTCACGAAGCATTTCGCCACCGCGCCGGGCGGACCTCCGCGGGCGATGGCGCTTGTCGATCTCGCGCAGCCCGTCGACAGCCATGTCTTCCTGCGGGGCAACCCGGCGAGTCGTGGCGCGAAGGTGGAGCGGCGACTGCCGCAGGTGCTCGGCGGCGCGGCCGTCGATCGCAACTCCAGCGGCCGGCTCGATCTGGCCCGCTCCATCGTCGATCCGGGCAACCCACTCACGGCCCGCGTGCTCGTGAATTGGGCATGGACCCATCATTTCGGCCGCGGCCTCCTCGACACGGCCGGCGACCTCGGTCTCCGCGGCGAGCCGCCGAGCCATCCCGAACTGCTCGACGACCTCGCCCGCCGGTTCGTCGACGATGGCAAGTGGAGCCTGCGCTGGCTGCACCGCGAGATCGTGACGACGGCCGCCTGGCGTCAGACCTCGGCCGTCGATGCCGAACGCGTCGCCCGCGACCCCGACAACCGGCTGTTCTCGCGGACCAATCGCCGACGCCTCGACTGGGAGCCGTGGCGCGACAGCCTGCTCGCTGCGGCAGGCACGCTCGACCTCGCCGCGGCCGGTGGGCCCGGCATCGACGCCGTTTCGACGGCCGCCATGCACAAGCGCACGCTCTACGGATCGCTCGACCGCCAGGATGTGCCCGGCATCATGAAGGCGTTCGACGTCGCGAACCCCGACACGGCGGTGCACGTGCGGTCGCGCACCACCGTGCCGCAGCAGTCGCTCGCGGTGCTCAACAGCCCGCTCGTCATCGAAGCGGCGAAGCGGGTCGCCGCGCGGGCGGCCCGCGAGGCGGGAGCCGATCCCGACGGCCGGATCGTCGCCACGTGGCGGGCCGTCCTTTCGCGCGATCCCACCCCCGACGAGCGGATGCTGGCCCACGGCTGGCTCGTGGGCGTCGGCAGTGAGACCACGCCCGAGGGCTTCGGCGCCCCCGAGCGACTGGCCCACGCGCTCCTGGCCTCCGCCGAGTTTCAGTTCATCGACTAGCCGAGGCACCGCATGAACCCCGCCTTCCATCCCGACCACGCGTCGCGGCTCTCGCGCCGCTCGGCCCTGTGCCGCACGGGCCTCGGCCTCGGGTGGCTCGCCGCGGCCCACCTGCTCGACGGAGACCGGCAGGCGGCGGCCGCCCCGGCCGAAGGGACGACGCTCGCCGCTCGACCGCCGCACTTCGCGCCGCGGGCTCGGGCCGTGATCCACATCTTCGCCAACGGCGGCCCGAGCCAGATCGACACGTTCGACCACAAACCGCTGCTCAACGAGTACGCCGGCCGGGAGATCCCCACGCACCTCCCCACCGAACGTCGCACCGGGGCCGCCCTGCCCTCCCCGTTCACATTCGCACGGTATGGCGAAAGTGGCCTCGAGGTCAGCGATCTCTTTCCTTCCGTCGCCCGGCACGCCGACCGCCTGCTCGTGGTGCGGTCGATGCACGCCGACGTGCCGAACCACGAGCCCTCGCTGATGCTGATGAACTGCGGCGACGCGCGGCTCGTCCGGCCCGCCGCCGGCGCCTGGATCACCTACGGCCTCGGCACCGAGAACCAAAACCTGCCCGGATTCGTCGCCATGTGCCCCGGCGGGTATCCCATCAAGGGCACGGAAAACTGGCGGAACGCATTCCTGCCGGGCGCGTTCCAGGGCACGTACATCGACACGAAGAAACGCTCCGTCGACGAACTGGTGCAGTACATCCGCCATCCGCTGCTCTCGACCGCCGCCCAGCGCCGCCAGTTCGACCTCACCGCCGCGCTCGACCGCGACCACCTCGCCCGGCGGCCTCACGACCCGCAGCTCGAGGCGCGGCTGGTGTCGATGGAACTCGCCTGGCGGATGCAGTTCGAGGCGGGCGAGGCCTTCGACGTGACCCGCGAGCCCAAACATGTGCTCGAGCGATATGGCGACGACGTCCAGGGCCGGCAGATGCTCATCGCCCGGAGGCTCGTGGAGCGGGGCGTGCGCTACGTCCAGGTCTGGCACGGTGAGGGCCAGCCCTGGGACAGCCACGACAAGATCGAGAAGAACCATCGCCGCCTCGCGCAGGAGAGCGACCGTGCGATCGGGGCCCTGCTCGACGACCTCGTCGGCCTCGGGCTCCTGGAGAGCACGCTCGTGCTCTGGGGTGGCGAGTTCGGCCGCACGCCCACGGTCGAACTGCCGGGGACCAACAACGGCCTCAAGGAGGCATCGGGCCGCGACCACAACCACCACGGTTTTTCCATCTGGATGGCCGGCGGCGGCGTGAAGGGGGGCACGGTGTACGGGGCCACCGACGAGTTCGGCTTCAAGGCCGTCGACAAGCCGGTGCACGTCCACGACCTGCAGGCCACGATGCTGCACCTGCTCGGCCTCGACCACACCAAGCTCACCTACCGCCACAGCGGCCGCGATTTCCGCCTCACCGACGTGCACGGCAACGTGATCAAGGAGTTTTTGGCATGACCGCCGGCCCGGACGGCCGGCCAGCGGCCAGCAACCGGAGGTTGCCAAGGAAACCTGGACACGATGTCCAGGGTTTCCGTGAAGCAGCCGTGCACGGCAACGTGATCAAGGAGTTTTTGAGTTGAATGCCGGCCCGGACGGCCGCCTTCGCATCCCGCCGCCGCCCCCCGGCCTGCCCCGACGGCTGCGAGCCAGGTACATCGCGCTGGCCGCGATCCTCTCCGCGGTGGTCGCCGCGATGCCGGCCTGCCCGATCCAGGATGCGGCCGGTCGCCCGCTCTGGCGGGTGGAGACGGTACATGACGGCGACACGGTGACGTGCCTCGACGCCGCGAACCAACCGCAGAAGATCCGCCTCCTGGGCATCGACGCACCGGAATATGACCAGCCCCACGGCCGAGAGGCCCGCCAGGCGCTCGCGGCCAAGCTCGCCGGCGGCGCGGTGCGCGTGGAAGGTGCGGCGCGCGATCAGCACGGCCGGCTCCTCGGTACGCTGTGGGTCGGCGATCGCGACGTCAACCGTGAGCTCGTCGCCGAGGGGCATGCCTGGGTGTTCGGCGGCTTCGCCCCCGACCCCGACCTCATCTCCGCCGAATCGGAGGCGCGGAAGGCCCACCGCGGCCTGTGGGCCTCCCCTCGCCCGCTCGCCCCACAGCAGTGGCGGGCCGAGCACCCGAGCCGTAGGTAATCGGGGGCGGGCCGATCCCACTTCCGGCGGCCGCCCGCGTGGTTTAGGGTGCAGGGCATGCGATCAGCGAGCGACGTCGTCATCACCGGGCTGGGGGTCGTGAGCCCGATCGGGATCGGCTGCGAGCCCTTTTGGACCGCGCTCGCCGCGGGCACGAGCGGGATCCGCCCCATCGATCGCTTCGACTCGAGTTCCCTCTCGGTGCGGTTCGGCGGCCAGATCCCCGACTTCGACCCGAAGGTCTACGTGCGGCCCCGCAAGAGCCTCAAGGTGATGAGCCGCGAGATCCAACTGGGCTTCGCCGCGGCCGATCTCGCACTCACCGACGCCGGAATCGCCGCCGGGACGGTCGAGCCGGAGCGGTTCGGCGTCGTGTTCGGCAACGACATGATCTACGCCGATCTCGAGGATCTCGAGGGTACGTATCGCCGCTCGGCCAGGGACGGGCGATTCGACTTCACGCTCTGGTCGGAGGCGATCCAGGAAGAGCTCCATCCGCTCTGGCTCCTGAAGCACCTGCCCAACATGACCGCCTCACACATCGCGATCGCCCACGACGCCCGAGGGCCCAACAACTCGATCGTGCTCGGCGACGTGTCGAGTCTGCTGGCGCTCTCCGAAGCGGCGAGCATCATCGAGCGCGGCTGGGCCGACGTGATGCTCGCCGGCGGCACCGGCTGCCGGCTGCACCCGACGGCGCTCGTCGCCCGAGGTGACGCACTCCTCTCGCACCGCACCGACGACTTCCGCCGGGCATGCCGCCCGTTCGACCGCGACCGCGACGGCCTGGTCAACGGCGAAGGGGCGGCGGCGATCGTGCTCGAATCGCGTGGGCATGCCGAGCGGCGCAACGCGGAGATTCGTGGCCGGCTGCTCTCCTGGGCATCCCGGTGCGAGCCGAAGGCCCGCCGCGAAGGGCTCACGGGGTCGTCCATTCGCCAGGCGATCCGCGCGGCGCTCTCGGGCGCCGGACTCGAGCCGACCGACATCGGCCACGTCAACGCCCACGGCGTCGGTACGATCGAGATGGACAGTGCCGAGGCCAGGGCGATCGCCGCAGCACTCGGCCGCGTGCCCGTCACTGCCCCGAAGAGCCTGTTCGGCCATCTGGGGGCGGGCGGGGGAGCGGTCGAACTCGCGGCGAGCGTGCTGGGGCTCCGCCGAGGGCTCGTCCCGGCCACGCTCAACTACCACACGCCCGACCCGGCGTGCCCCGTGAATGTGGTCACGGGCGAGCCGCTCCTCGGCCGGCCCTCCACGGCACTTGCGGTGAACCTTTGCTCGACTGGCCAGGCCGCCGCCGTCGTGATCGCCGAGGGGTAGAAAATCACCAACTCCCCTCGCAGCCGTGTTCACGGGCAGGCTCGGCATCGTGCCGACCTGCCCTTGGGCGACCTCCGTCGCCTGGCACGATCCCGGCCCTCCGGGCCTGGAGTCTTTACCAACTCCCCTCGTAGCCGTGTTCACGGGCAGGCTCGGCATCGTGCCGACCTGCCCTTGGGCGACCTCCGTCGCCTGGCACGATCCCGGCCCTCCCGCCCTGGCGCCGGGTGGCGGTTGTGAGCCTCGGTATCACGCTGCCGGGCTGGAGGCCCGGCCCGCGAGAGCGACCGGAGGGTCGCCAAGAAAACCGAGGCACGACGCCGAGGGTTTTCGTGTACACGGCTCGGCATCGTGCCGACCTGCCCTTGGGCGACCTCCGTCGCCTGGCACGATCCCGGCCCTCCGGGCCTGGAGTCTTTACCAACTCCCCTCGCAGCCGAACGAGAGGCCGTTGTAGAAGATCTGGCCGCCGCCGTCGTGGGAATCCTGCCGAACGTTGTCCAGGTTGAACTGCCGTGTCGCCGTCGCGATTCCGGCCACCCAGAGGAAGTCGTAGCCCACTTTCAAGGTGAAGTTGGGGGTGACGTTCCAGCCGGCAAAGAGCGACAGGTCGCCCACGAACCCCGGCACGAGTTGCTGCTGTGAGCTCGCCCGCTCGAACGACCCCTGCGTGAACGGATTGGGGATCGTCGGCGGTGGCGGGACGGGATTCGGCAGCGTCTTGAGCGTGTCCACGCCGTTGGCGACCTGTTGGTTGCCTGAGAAGTTCATCGCTGGCGTCGCCCGGCCCCGAAGTCCCCAAAAATAGAACTCGTTTTGGCTGATCAACTCACCACCGAGATTCATGCCCCAGAGCCAATTCTGCGTATTGATCAGGTAGTTGCCGGCGAACGCGCTCGGATCGGTGTCGTTGCGCCGGCTCGCGAAGTTGAACGTCTCGTTCACGTTCGTGACCCGCGTGCCAATGATGAAGGCGGGAAGCCAGGCCCGCTCTGCATGCCGCGACCAATTTCCGTTGGGCGACATCACGAGCTGATCCCGACCGAGCCGACGGTGGAGTTTGTAGTTCCACTCCATGCTGTTGAAGATCGAATTGTGGCTTGTTTCATAGGTCTGCGCGCCGCTGAAACCAGGGAGCTTGATGGTCAACGGCGACACCAGGAACGAGCCGGGCAGCGCGTTGTACTTGTCCTGCTGATAGAAGGCCAAGCCGCCGTAGTAAGTCATTTCGAGGGAGCGATCGCGGTCGAGGTAGTCGCGTCCCAGATATTCGCCGAGCGTGATCCTGGCTCCCGGGGCCAGGGGAAACGGTATGCCCGTCGTCGTGAAACTCCCGACGGGGAGCTTGTTTCCCCCGTCCGGGCCCGGCGAGGTCACGTCGTATCCGAGGAGCCGGCGGTAGTTGCGGCTGCGGTCGAACCAGACCATTTCGGCCGAGCCATACCAGCGACCGCTGGAAAACCAGTCGCCGCTCGATGCCTCGAAGGGCATCTCGTCGAGCGTGAGGTCGTCGAGGCGGAGGCCGTCGATCGCGGAGGACGACGTCGCCACGATCGGCTCGCCGGCATATTCCGCTCGACTCGGCGGCGGTTCGTTGGCAGCCCGGTCGGAGACGATCGTCTCGGTGCCCTTGATGACCCCCTCGGTGGCCAGCACGCTCGGAATCTCGAGCGCGTCCGCCGAGCCTTCCTGGCCGACTCCACGGACAGACTGCTTCGGTACGAGCGGTTCGGAACGGACGCTTGCCAGCCCGCCGACGACGAACACGAGGAACGCCGCAAACCTTGCGAACCGGTGAACAAGGGGAGTTTTCATCGGTGGACTTTTCAGGAACCTTGGGATTGCCGTCATACCCATCACGCTCGCTACACTCCTTCGTCATGGGCGGGCCCGTTACAACACTAATTTCCCGCCCATTCGGCAGAGCCTGCCGCATCTTCCCCAGTTTTCCTCCCTGCGTCCTGAGACCCTGCCATGTCCACCGGCCTCGCCTCGCTTGTCGCCACCGGCACCAAATTGTGGCTCGACTCGGTCGACCCCGACCTCGTGCGTGCAGCTCGAGCCGCGGGGGCGACCGGCGCCACGAGCAACCCCGTCATCATTTCCGACCTGATCAAGACCGGCCGGTTCGACCGGCGGATCGCCGAGTGCATTGCGAAAGGTGACGACGACCACACGGTCGCCTGGACGCTCGCCGACGACCTGGTGCGGGGGGCACAGGAGGTCTTCCTCGACGTCTGGGAAACCTCGGGGGGCAACGATGGCTGGGTGAGTTTCGAGCTCGATCCACTCCTCGAGGATCCGCAGGCCGGGCTGTCCGACGCCGACCGCGTGGCCCGCTACGTAGAGCTCGGCACGCGGTGGTCGGCCGGTCAGCCCAACCGCATGATCAAGGTGCCGGCCACGCCCGCCGGCATCCGGGCGCTCGAGCCCCTCGCCGCCACCAGCGTGCCGCTCAACGTGACGCTGCTCTTCACCCGCGCGCAATACGAACGGGCCCGCGATTCGATCTGGCGCGGGGCCGGCAGGCTGGCGCCACCGGCCCACTTCAAGAGCGTGTACAGCGTGTTCGTCTCGCGGATCGACGTCTACACCGCGCAGCACGTGCCGACGCTCGCGCCCGCGGCTCAGGGAATGCTCGCCATCGCCAATGCCAAGCGCGTGTGGCTCGCCAACCGCGATTTCTGGCGCGACCACCCCACGCCGCTGGCCCAGGAGATCGTGTTCGCGAGCACGGGGGTGAAGCAGCCGGGCGTCGATCCCTGCCTCTACGTGGCCGAGCTGGCAGGGTCTGACATCCAGACGAATCCGCCCGCCACCAACCGGGCCGCCGACGATCCGCACCGCACGTTCACCCGGTGCGTCGACCGTCTGCCGCCGCCGGCGGTGCTCGCGGAGCTCGATGGGAAGGTGGACATGGCTCGGCTCGAAACCGTGCTCATGGAGGAGGGGGTCGAGAAGTTCGTGGCCCCGCAGAAGGCGCTCCTCGCCCTCATCGCCTCCCACCGCCGAGCAGCCGCGCCCGACCCGCACGACCGCTACGACCAACCGCCTTCGACATCGATTTGAGCGGCACACCGCCGGCGATCGAAGACACAGGAAGGGTCGGCGGCCATCCGCGCCGCGGCCGCAGGCGAGCCATGAAAAGCCATCACCTTCTGATCGCAGGACTGCTGCTGTTTCTGACGGGCGTCCAGTTTCGGCTGGTGGAATCGTTCACGCTCAGTGAGCCGTCGAGCCATTTCGTTTCCGCGCAGCTGAACGCGGGCCCCCAGCAGCAAATGGCAGCGTGGGGCAACGCCCCGGGACGAAAGGTCGTGGAGCCACCGCGGTGGCTGGGGCTGGCGCTGATGTCGGTCGGGTCCGTGCTCACGCTCAAAGGCATCGCCCTCACCCGCGGCACCTAGATGTTGGTGGAAAAGCCACTCATGGCCCTCTGCCCGCGTAACCGGGCAATCGACAGTCCACCTGGTCGACCGCGGGAAACGCCGAGGGTTTCCTGGGTCGACAGTCGCCGCACCGTACTGCGGCGGACGTGCTGCACGGTCTGCCAGGCGAACACGCCCGCTCAGGCCGCCTCGACCACACCGGGACTCTCGCCGAAGTAGTACTTTTTGGCGTCGGGATTGCTCAGCACCTCCTGGGCCGTGCCGTGGCAGAGCACCTGGCCGGCCCGGATCACGTAACTGCGATCGGTGATGGCGAGCGTCTCGCGCTCGCGGTGGTCGGTGATCAAAATCGAGATCCCGTCGTCGCGCAGGCCACGGATGATCTTTTGGATCGAGTGGATCGTGACCGGATCGATGCCGGTGAACGGCTCGTCGAGGAGGATGATCCGCGGCTCGGTGACGAGGCAGCGGGCGATCTCGAGCCGGCGCTTTTCGCCGCCGGAGATGTAATGGGCCTTCGACCGGCGGATCTTCACGATGTCGAACTGCTCGAGCAGTTCCTCACAGCGGCGGCGGCGCTCCTTTCGGTCCATGCCGACGAGTTCCATGATCGCGAGCAGGTTCTGCTCGACGGTGAGCTTGCGGAACACGCTCTGCTCCTGGGCGAGGTAGCCCATGCCACCGTCCCGCGACCGCTTGAACATCGGCCAGTGGGTGATCTCCGCATCGTCCAGCAGCACGCTCCCGGCATCGGGCATCACGAGGCCGCAGGTCATGCGGAAACTCGTCGTCTTGCCTGCGCCGTTGGGACCGAGCAGACCGACGATCTCGCCCGCCTCGACGTGGAACGACACCCCGTCGACCACGCGGCGGCGGCCGTAGTTCTTCACCAGACCTTCGACGGACAAGAGCGCCACGGGCTCCTCCCTGAGCCAATCTCCGGCCGATGCGGGACTAGCGGATGAACCGCATCCTCGCGAAGTTTGGCCAGGAGGGCAATCTCAACTCGATTCCCCCGATCTTCACCGGAACGCTCCAACTTGCGGGAACTGCGTGGGGCCAGAAGATGGCCAGGGCCTTTCCAATGAGCAATTCCCTGTCGACGTGGTGGCCAGTGATCCACATCCGGCTGTCCTTGCTGGCCGCGGAGTTGTCGCCAAGCACGAAAAACTGGTCGGCCGCGAGGGGGAACTCGAGCCGCTCCCGCTCGACCAGCTCCCCCGGCCGGGCGCCCACGTCGAGAGCTCCTATGTAATAGACGTCGCGGAGCACACGGAGGTCTGACACCCGCACGTCGGCGCCGACGGCGGTGATCCCGACCGGCGCGAGGTCGCCGGGCCGGGCATCCCCAGGCTCGAGCGGCCGGTCGTCTGGCAGGCTCGCCTCGGCATCGTCGATCGAGCGGCTCCAGAGCGTCGGCCGGTCGAACTCGATAGGCCGCCCATCCACGAACAGCGAAAGTTCGTCATCGACGTTGGCGAAGAGAATGCGCCACGTGCCCGTGCCGCGCACGGGCGTCTTCGCGCGGGGCCGCTCCCCCGCTTCGGCCTCCGGCAAAAAGAGCAGCGCCGTCCCGTCGGCGAGGTCGAGCGTACAGCGGTGGCTGCGGCCGGCCTCGACCAGATCGAGTGTCACCGTGCCGGACGTCGCGCGGCTCTCGAGCCGGCATTCGGCGGCGAGATCTCCCACCCAGTGCGGTCGCGTGGCGATCGCGTTGTAGGGCTGGAAGTCGTCGATCAACCGCGGCTTGGCCCGCGGGGCGAGCGGCTCCCCCTTTTCGAGCGCGGCCCAGTCTTCGGCCGTCGCGAGCGCGTGGCGATAACGCAGGGTGGACGCCGCGGTGCCGCTTGCGGCGACCGCAAACGAGCGGCCGTCGTCGGCGGTCGTCCAGGCCGGGTCGGAAGAGCCGGGGGCAGACCAGTCGCCCCAAGCGAGCGGCCATCCTGCCCGCTGCAACTCGGGCGAAACGAACCGCCCGTCGTGCACGCACTGGAGCATCGCCAAAAGTTTTGCCGGCGGCTTGCGGGCAAGGGTCGGTGCCACGCCGGGCGTGTTGGTCCAGATGTCACCCGCGGAGATCGACACCGTCTCCCCCGGCAGACCGACGAGCCGCTTGATGTAGTTCGTCTTCGCGTCCTCCGGATACTTGAAGACGACGACATCCCAGCGGGCTGGGGCGGAGAAGTCGTAGGCGAACTTGTTGACGAGGATCCGGTCGCCGTTGAACGACGGGTAGCGCGGGTCGTAGACCGGACGGGGGCCATCGGCCGCGAGCAGCCGCATGAGCTTGCCGCAGTTGGGGCACTTGGCAGCCGGCACCATCTTGCCGGCCAGCCGCATGCGGAGCTGGGCGAGCGGCCCACGGTCGCTCTCGAGCACCTCGACGCGGCGCCTCGCGGCCTCGCGCACCTCGGGGGGCGTGGCGGTATCGGCAAGCCTGGCCTGCAGCCCCTCCAGCTCGCGCTCGAGCCGCGACTGCTCGGTCCGCAGGCTCTGCGACTGGTCGTCCTCCTCGGCGCTGCATCCGACCCGGAAGTCGCGGCTGCACGATTCGCACACGAGATCCTTGTGGCGGCCCATGAGCGTCGGCGCCATCGAGCCGGTGGGGATCACGAACGCCTCCGCCTCGAACGCCCGAAACAAGAGCGCGAGCGTGAACGCCACCACGATCGACTCGACCGTCTCGCGGCCGTGGCCGAGCGGGCTCCGCACGATATCCGTGGGCCGCGGCTTGTCGCGAGCGGAGTCCGGCGCCATCACCGGCCGTCCGGCCCGCGCACCACGTGTTTTGTCAGCCGTCATGCAGTTTTTTCCCTGAGTTCCATCCAGATTCTACAGCACGCCCTGCTTTGCTGGCGTGGGGCATGCGGCAACTACCCACATTCGGAGCCGGCGGCACGATGCTCCATCGCCGAGGGCGATCGTCGCGTTGCGCGCGCCGGCTCGTGACTGCCCAGACCCTCTCGCTTGACGCTCGCCTCAGCCCTCCCGGCTTCGGCTCTCTGCGTGTCCGCTTCGCTTTCGCCATCCATGGCTGCGCTCGCTCCCACAGCCCGCTCTATGGTCTCGGCAGCCCCGAGCCTCCTCAACTGCAAAGGGAAGGATCGGGGTTGTCCCCTACCATTGAGACGGCGTATTAGACCAGCGAAGCCATGGATGGCCAAGCGGAGGCGCTCCCGCCGGCGCAGGCAAATCCGAGCGAGTGAAGCCCAGGATGGACGCAGCGCGCGTCCGGCGAGATAGTAGGGGCGACCCCGATCCGGTGCGAATGTCACGGCGCAGAAGTGCCTAGACCCCGCAGCACCGTTGCTTCGACGTCGTCGTAGGTGAAGGGGCGGCCGAGGCGTTGCTTCGCGGCGTCCTCGTCGAACCGCTCGAGGAGCGTGCCGTCGCGGCCGTACACGAAGACGGCCGGCACGCCCACGAGGTCGAGCTTCGCCGCGAACGCGTCCGACTCCTCGCTGCCGAGCA
>Ga0214917_10003722_pt1 | contig 17444 bp, 15 predicted proteins | sample LL_1208_BB_MetaG_FD_177983 | JGI IMG/M metagenome (GOLD analysis project Ga0214917, IMG submission 177983) | Freshwater microbial communities from Lake Lanier, Atlanta, Georgia, United States - LL_1208_BB | ecosystem: Environmental > Aquatic > Freshwater > Lake | place: USA: Georgia | collected... | reverse complement strand
CTTTGCGGTGGCGGCGCACCTGGAGCCGGAGATCCTGGTGGTGGACGAGGTGCTGGCCGTGGGGGACGCGGAGTTCCAGAAAAAGTGCCTGGGCAAGATGAAGGATGTGGCCACCGGCGGCCGGACGGTCCTGTTTGTCAGCCACAATATGCATGCGGTCCGACGGCTTTGCACGGCCGGCATCTTTTTGCAGGAAGGAAGGCTGGTGGAGCGGGGCAATCTGGAGTCCATCGTGCGGAGGTACGAGGGCTCCTTCCAGGCCTCCGGGAAGGCGGCGAGGCAAGGGGACCTGTACCAAAGCCCGCAGCTGGTCCTGAACCGGGTGGAGATCGAGCATCCGCAAACCAAGTTGCCGGTGGCGCGTTCCGGTGAGCCGCTGGAGATCACCATGCATCTCGACGTGCGCCAGCCTTGCACCCTGCAGGCCGCGGCCATCACGATCTACGACCTGGCCGGAACCAAGCTGGTGAACGCCGATTCCCTGCGAAAGGGGGAGCCCATCCGCCTGGGAAAGCCGGGACCGGCCTCCCTCCGGTTTCATCTTCCCCAGTTTCCCCTGCAGGAAGGGAGATACGAGGTCGGGCTTTGGGCCAAGGACACCTCCGGCACCACCCAAATGTACCTGCGCAACGTCCATCTGCTGGAGGTGCAGGAACCGCCCCGTCACGCCGGGGAACTCCGCCCGGACCAGGACGGCTGTGTCCGTTGTGATTTTGATCTGAGCTACACCCTTCCCACCGCCTGAACATTTTTTCCCTATGAGCCCGATTTCCTCTGAGGAAGCGGGGGTTTCCGTCATCCTCTGCTGCCATAACAGTGCCCAGCGGCTGCCCGAGACCCTCCGCCACTTATCCCGTCAGATGGTGCCGGCAGGAATCGAGTGGGAGGTCCTAGTGGTGGACAACGCCTCGCAGGATGACACCGCCAAAGTTGCGCAGGCGACATGGAAAGCGTGTGGAGATCCCGCTCCCCTCCGGGTCGTTTCCCAGCCGATGCCCGGGCTCAGTTATGCCCGGGAAAAAGGCATCGCCGAGTCACGTCACGGGGTACTCGTTTTCTGCGATGACGACAACTGGCTCTGCCCCGGTTACCTCCGCCGCAGTTTGGCGATCCTGCAAAGCCACCCCGAGGTCGCCCTCGCCGGGGGATGGGGCACGCTGGAGCCGGAGGGGATTCCTCCTTCCTGGTTGGCCGACTTCGCCGATGTCTACGGCACCGGCCCGCAGGGGGAGCGGGAGGGCATCGCCGCGCCCACGATGACTTTTTACGGGGCTGGAGCGGTGGTGCGGAAAAAGGATTACCAGGATCTTGTCGACTCCGGTTTCCACTTTCTTCTCTCCGGCCGGCAAGGCGGCCGGTTGACCACCGGGGAAGACCGCGAGCTATGCCACGCCCTCGTGCTCCGCGGAAAAAAACTGTACTACGACCCGGAACTGAAATTCCGCCACTTCATCCCTTCCGGAAGGGCCTCCTGGGACTATTACCGGAAGATGATGCTTGGATGCGTTCCGGCGGGGTTGGTGCTGCAGGCCTACCTCCTGCGGATTCTCTCTGCCCAGAGCCGCCGGCCGGCTTGGAAAAATAGCTGTCCATGGATCATGGTGATGATGATCTGGTCCCAGCTCCGCAAGGTTGGCCAGACCAGTGGATGGTACCTGCGGAAGGGATATTGGGATTTCTGGTGGTTGGAAATTGAACTGCTGCCGCGGATCGTCTGGACCTGGCTCACCGGGAAAAGGGTTTTTCAATCGGCCCTGCATCCGGAAAGGGGAGCAGTCCCGTGAGCCGCCGGCCCACCCTGGCCCTATGCATACCCGCTTACAAGGCCGAGGCCTATCTGCCGAGAATTCTGGGGTCCGCAAAAAAACAGCTCATTCCCTTTGATGAGATCTTGGTCTATGACGATGCCAGCCCGGACGGCACGGCCCAGGTGGCGGAATCCTTGGGGGCCCGCGTGATCCGGGGAGAAACCAACCGAGGCTGCACCTGGGCCAGAAAGGTGATGGCCGAAAGCGTGCAAAGCGACTGGATCCACTTCCACGATGCCGATGACGACATGACCGCAGAATTCACCACGAGAGCCCATGAGTGGATGAGCCGCCCGGAGTCCCCGGATGTGGTTTTGTTCAACTATGATTGGTTGGATGAAGCCGGCGGCGAGATCTTGGGGCGCGCCCGCTTTAACAAGCAAATGGCGGAGGAAGATCCGATTCTTTTTACCCTAAAAACCCAGGTCAACCCTTTCTGTGGCCTTTATCGCAGGGAAAGTTTTCTTAATGCAGGGGGACCGGACTTGGATCCTGCAGTTCACCAATGCGAGGACATGGCCATGCACTGCAAATTGGCCCAAGCAGGGCTAAAATTTTCCGTCGAAAACAAGGTTTGCATTATTAACTATGCGGTACCGATGTCGATGTCCCGCTCAAAAGATTCTTACAAAAAATCCATACCAGCAGTCTATAATCTCTATCGAAAGTCCTATGATAACATTCCAAAAAGCCAGAAAACCGAGGCACGATTAAAGGCGATTGGTGAAAAAATGTGGAAACATACCCGGCATGCTGCCTGGGTGTCTTCATGGGAATATGTTAAAAAAAGCATCGAACTGGCAAAGACCTGCGGCGTGTCAAGACCCACAGGTGAATCAAAAGCCTTTCAAATCATTTCTCAATTAAATCCATTCATGGCGGTAGTGGTCAGAGAATATCTTTCACGAATGCGAAGAAAACCGGGTACATACTGGTACTAAATTCCCAGAAAAATTTCTCATGCGCAATCAGCCCGTCCTGCCAGAAAACCCGTGAACAGACTTACACTTTGGGAGCCAGAATGTTTGTATGGCAAGATATTGGCTTTTTACGCACGCAAGGTTCCTGACCACCCCGCAAAAATCAGAATTTTTCGCTGGCTTGGCACTTGGAGACCAGAACTGATTTTTTCCTATGAAAAAAGGGCACGCTTCAGGGTGATACTTAATGATTTCATAGGTTATGCAATTTGCTTCAAGGGATTTTGGGAGCCGCTCAGCTTATCGGCTTCAATGAAAATCATGAAGGGACATCAAGCAAAAATATTTTTAGATGTTGGTGCCAACCACGGAATTTTTTCCATTTTGGTTGGGGTTGAAGCCAAATCTCAATGTCTGGCGATTGAGCCGAAAAAAGGAAATTACGAACATCTCAAAAAAAATATATTTCTAAATAAAAGCCTAAATATAAGGGCAATCCAATGCGCTGCTACCCCGTGCAAAATGAATGTAAGAATAAGCCTTGAGAGGGCTGGAAGCGATGCCTGGACAAGGGTTACTTATGACGAAAAAAATGGTGGTGAAATCGTGGAAGGACGCACTCTCCAAGAAATCCTCAAAGAAGAAAAATGTCAAGGTGTTCGACTTATGAAAATCGATGTGGAAGGTTATGAGCTTGAGGTGTTCAGGGGGCTTGATTGGGAATCCTCGCTTGCACCCGAGGCTATCATCATGGAATGCCATCCATCCGAAAAAGAGAAAATATCATTTCTTTATGAAAAAGGCTACGAGGCTCAAACAGTCGATGGTAAAAAAATCGATCAGCTGACAGAATACCCGGAGGGTAACCTGCTATTTATTAAAAAACCCTGAAACAACAAAACATTTAACCGTAAAAAAAATTCTCATACTTTCGGATCAGATTCCCCATACGGTCTCCGCGGGCAACATTCAGCTCTATCGGCTTTTCTATGATTTCCCGGCCGAACAGCTTTTAGTGGTTGGGCCTCCTGTACCAAAGGAAGCAAATAGGTTGTCTTGCCGATATGAGAGCCTACTTCCACCCCTGCACCGGCTAAACACCACCCGGTTTCATGCCTGGAAGCGGACGGCCCGGGTCCTCGGCCTTCTTCCCCTGAATTCCTTGCAGAAAGTGGATCGGTTGGTCGGTTGCTTTCAACCTGATCTTGTTCTCAGCCTGATGCAAACAAGCGAATTCTACGAACTAGCAGAAAAATATTCCCGCTCGAAAAAAATCCCTCTCCACCTGATCGTCCATGACATCAATGAGGAATTTGAAAAGGTTTTATCATGGGCCAAACCAAGACAACTCGCCAAGGACCGGAGGATTTACCGTTTTGCCAAGGAGAGATTCTGTGTTAGCCCCGAAATGGCGCAATTTAACGAGAAGCGCTTCGGTGCGCCCGGAAAGGTGTTGTATCCGATTCCGGATCCGGAAATTCAGCCCCGGCCACTGGAATGGTCAAAAACCCTCCGACAACCGCCCTATTTGACAATCGGATATGCTGGATCGATGGCTTACGGCTACTCGGAGGAGATGCTGAAAAGCCTGCCAATTTTGGAAAAGAGCGGAGCGAGACTGGAGCTGTGTTGTCCCAAGCCAGCGGGGAAAGTGGCTGGGCTCGTGGATAGTCCAATAGTGAAATGGCACGGATACCGACCCTCTTTGGAGGCGATCCGGACCCTGCAGGAGCGTTGCGATGTCCTTTGGCTGCCTTATCTGAATCCGGCAGGGGAGAACGAGCGGCTCTATCGCACCCACTTTCCCAGCAAACTTTGCGATTATCTGCAGACTGGAATGGCGGTGTGGGTGACGGGGCCTGAATTTGCCGCCGGGGTACGATGGTGGGGTCGGCAAAGCCATCAACCGGAATCATCGCTTGAGAAACTTATGAAACGGTGGAGGGAGAAGCCTGATTCTTTGGCGCAGGACGCTGTTGAGGCAAGCAGGCTAAAAGAAAAATTCGGCTCCAAGAGCATGGAGACACGGCAGTTTTTGGAGGTACTGCGAAATTGAAAATCTCCTCGGTCATTCCTACCTGCGAGGCCAAATGGGACGCAGGTATCACTTTCCGATCCCTGCCAGAGCTTACCTGCAAGCCGAACGAGATCATTGTGGTGGTGGATGGGGACAAGGAAAAGGTCGAGGATACGAATCTAGGGGGAGTGCCGGTCAAAATATTTCAAACCCGGCAGCGTGGGGCGGCGGCCAAACGCAATCTGGGAGTGAAGAAAAGCTCCGGAGAGGCGATTTTGTTTGTGGATGACGATGTGGAATTGCGTCCCGGATGTCTGGAGGCCATGAACCTTGCCTTGACCAGTGATGCATCCATCGGCGGGGTGGGAAGTTTTATCGAAAACCAGCTTTTTCAGGAACCGGGGCGCTATTCCCGAATCGTTTACCAATTGGCAGGGGGATGGGGAATCCGGGATTTTTCGGGCCGATGCTTTGGACCCTTGATCAACATTTATCCCCGACCTTGGGATGGCGACGGGGTTTTCCGGAAAAGCGAGTGGTTAAACACCACCTGCACGATGTACCGCCGGAACGCGTTGCCCCATCCGGTCTTTGAGGCCGGGTTCACGGGGTACAGCTTCATGGAGGATCTGGCCCTCTCCCGAAGAGTAAGAAAAAAATGGAACATCGGTATGGCTAGGGATGCCTGGATTGTCCATCACACCCGGCAGGCCCCCTACAAAGAGGAAGCCGGGCGGCTCCTGCAGATGGGGGTGGAAAACAAGTATCACATTCTGCGGGAGATAGAAGGATGGCCGGCGGCGCAAGCGGCTTTGGCCCTAACCTGGCTAGAAATACTTCTCCTTCCCGCGATATTCAAAGATGTGATGAAACATCCAAACAGTTTAGAGAAACTAGCGGGAATCATCCAGGGTCTCGCAAAAAACTGGCAACGTTCCTTACAAAAACCTGCAAAAAGAAAGTCCAACGAATCTTAAAAGATCCGTATTGATCATTTAAAGAAACCATCCAATGCGAAAGGAGCTTCTTTACAATCCTTTGTTGCTTTTGGAGAGAATCGGCCAGTGGGCTGCCGAGCGGCGGCGTCTGCATCGTTTAAGTGGAACGCCGGCCAAGCATTTGAATCGCTATCAAATCGAATCTCTTGAATTATTGGAAATTCTTAAAAAAAATCCACCGAAGGTAATTTATGATATTGGTGCCAATCGAGGATCTTGGACTCTTTTGGCAAAAAGTCTTTTCCCAGACTGCGAAATTCATGCCTTTGAACCCCTGAAAATCCTTGAAGAAGATTTCAAAAAAACCACCGCAGGCTTGGAAAATGTTTATTGGCATGGAGTTGCCCTTGGCTCCACCCGAAAAACGTCGGTGATTAACGTAAATAGCGCTGTCGATACCTCCAGCCTTTATCCGCTGAGTGGGGAAGGCCGGAAGCAGTGGAATGTATCCGAGGCTGGAAAAACTAGCGTGCAGGTTTGGCCTTTAGATGCTTGGAGGCAAACAGCCCAAGTTCCGTGGCCCAATCTGATCAAGCTCGATACCCAAGGCTATGAACTGGAATGCCTAAAAGGTGCCGTTGAGTGTCTTGGCAGAAAACCAGCCATCCTTTGTGAAGTCAGTTTTAAGAAGTTTTACCAAAACCAACCATTATTCAGGGATCTAGTTTGTTTCTTCAGTGCAAAAGAATATGAGCTCGCAGGCCTCAGTTGGGGAACCATAGGTGGAACGGAATTAGTACAGGCAGATGCGTTGTTTTTGCCGACAAAATAAAAAAAATATGTTTTTAAAAAACATTTCTTCAATAAAAAAATATAACTAATACGCTAAAAAACCGGACGCTTTAAAAGATGGGAGTAATTATAACTCAGCTCATGGGAGGTCTGGGTAACCAGATGTTTCAATACGCTGCGGGCCTCAGATTGGCCTTAGAAAAAAAACAAAGGCTACTTGTGGATACTAGCATTCTTGAGGACCATTCCCCGGGGCGTCATGATGTAAACCGGAAATACGGCCTGGATATCTTTAAGCTGCAGGTTCAAAAAGCCACCAGGTACGAACGATGGCTTTACAACGCCCACGGTCTTCCTTTGATTGTTAGGATCCTTAAACGTATATTAGGGCCCGTAACCGAAAAGCGGATATACAGAAACCTGTCATTCGAGTACGACAAAAACCTTTTCGATGCGATGCCCGTCCCGCGCTACATTCAAGGGTTATGGCAATCTTACATGTACGTGGAACCAATTGCTAAAAAAATAAAGGAGGAATTTGAATTTCGAAACTCCTTATGCAAAAAGGCGCTATCAATAAAAGATACAGTTCAAAAAAAGAATTCGGTTTGTATACATGTCCGACGCAAAGATTATACTTCCGGGATGGCAGCCTCTTTTATGTCGCCTTTAGGAAAAGAATTTTATCAAACCGCCGATCAGATTATTCAGAAAAAGATTTTGGGAAAACCCAAATACCATGTTTTTTCTGATGATATCGAATGGTGCCGAAAAGAGTTGGCATGGTTAGGGCCCGAGACCGTGTTTTGTGACTCGGAAAATTCTGGTAGTAGGGAGGAAGTTGATTTGCATCTCATGAGTCTTTCGGCTCGTTTTATCATTCCGAACAGCACTTTTTCCTGGTGGGCAGCATGGTTGGCCAAAGCCCCAGACAAACAGGTTATCGCACCTAAGCGCTGGTTTACTGACACAAATATCAACACCCAAGATTTATGCCCACCCAGTTGGCAAAGAATTTAAAAACGAAAATGAGAGTGAATTTTCGGTTGTTTTATCGGGTTTGGGCGGGGGTGGCTTCTTGGCTTCGAAACATGGGGTTCCGAATTCTTGGTGTGCACATGGAAGGCTACGTTTGGATGCGGGCGGTGGAGATTTCTCGGAATTGGGGGGACATTCGATTGGGGGTCAACTGCTCGCTGGACCGGGGGGTTACGCTGCTCTGTTCCGGCCCGGAGACGGGGGACAAAATCCGGATTGGCCGGGACACCTATATTAACCGAGGAACGATGCTGGATGCACACCAGAAGATCTGGATCGGGGAAAGGGTAATGATAGGGCCGGGCTGTTACATCACGGATTCCGACCATGGGATGAAGGCGGGCCAAAGCGTGAAGGAGCAACCAATGACCTTGGGAGAGGTGGTAATCGAGGATGAAGCCTGGATTGGTGCCCACGTGACCATTCTAAAAAATGTGCGGATCGGCCGGGGGGCCATCGTGGCGGCCGGATCGGTGGTGACCAAGAATGTTGGACCAAATGAAAAGGTGGCCGGCACCCCGGCTAGATTCCTTGGCCATAGATCCTAAAAATCTTTGAGGATTTGTTTGGGTATCGTCACGCGGGGACGGGCCGAGCTGGCAGGAAAGGCGGTAGCCTCGGCCCTGGCGCAGGTGCCCCCGCCAGACCTGGTCTGGGTGATCGAGGACGGGTTGGTGGGCAAGCCCTTTGAGTGGAAAAACAGCGGGCAAGTGCGAATCACGCGCTGGAAGGAATCAAGGGGGTATGTGGCAGCCAGACAAAAGATGATGATGGAGGCAGATGCCGATGTGTATGTGAGCTTAGATGATGACGCCTGGTTTCTCGATCCTCAGGCGATGGCGGAAGCCGTGCGCGTCATGGAAAGGAATCCAAAAGTCGCGGCCGTGGGCTTTGAGATTCTTTCGCCAGATTGCCCGCAGCCCTCGTGGAGAAAGGGAGTGGAGCCGGCAAAAATGTTTATCGGCTGCGGCCATGCCCTGCGGCTGCAGGCGGTGCGGGAGGTGGGCGGATATGAGGCGATGCCTGGCTTTTACGGCGGAGAGGAGAAAGATCTTTGTCTCCGCCTTTTGGACCGGGGTTGGAAGGTGGTGAAATTATCCGGCTCTGCGGTCTGGCATGAGAAGACGTTGACCCAAAGAGATTGGCTGGCCCAGAGAAGGGCGGGCACCCTGAATGATCTGACGTTGATCCTGCGTCGCGCCCCCGGCCGTGCGTTGCCTTGGACGCTGGCAGGGAATGGCGTGAACCACCTGCTTTTTTCGCTCCGACGACCGCAGTTTCTGGCGGCCACCTTCCAAGGTCTGATGGATTTCGCCAGCCGGGTCGTGGAGCTAAAAAGAAAAAGGCAGCCGGTTTCAAAGGAGACCTGGAGGAGATGGAGGTTGGTCTGATAAAGAGTTTTTTGAAAAAGGCGTTGCTTGGCAAAGGCCGAAAGATCCGGAAGATGCCTGTAGGCCTTTTTGCCGGGCTAAAACTTTCCGTGGACCCCAGCTCGGAGACATCCCTGTGGCTGGGATTGTACGAAGCGGAGCTGACGCCTTGGCTGCGGAAGGCGGGTCGGCAAGCGCGGAGCGTGGTGGACGTGGGGGCAGGCCACGGGGAAATGACCGTCTGGGCGCTACGCCAGCCTGGGGTCACCAGGGTGTTGGCGTACGAGCCGGACGAGGCTCGGTGGCCGTTTTTTTGGGCCAACCTGCAGGCCAACGGTTTGGACCGGGATGCCCGCCTCCTTGGGGTGAAGGATTTCCTGACGCCTGAGCGGGCCCGAAAGGAGCTGGCCTCCTTGCCTGAGCCCGTGCTGCTCAAGCTGGACGTGGAGGGGGCAGAGCGGAAAATCCTGCAACAACTCGAGGGGTTGTTGGGGGAAAAGGAGTTTTGGATCCTGGTGGAGGTGCATTCGGCCGCGATCCGGGACGAGACCGAGGCGCGGGTGCGCAACTGCGGCTACCGGGTGCAGCCGATCCGGCGGGCATGGTGGCGTTGGCTTTTGCCCGAGCGGCGGGTGCTGGACTTCAACCAGTGGTTTGTGGCGGAAAAGATCCGGGGGGGCTGAAACGAAACAGGTTCTCCTCGCCCATCCGGGAATCCAGCATGCGCCGCGGCTGGCGGAGGCCTTGGAGAGGGAGGGCGTCCTGGCCCGGTTCTGGACGGGATGGGCGACTCCGGTCAACTCGGGAGGCAAACGATCCGTCCAGATCCCCCGGGAAAAACTAAAGACCCGTCCTTGGGTGGAGGCGGCAGCCTTGCTTCTGCACCGGGCAGGGCTGCACCCGGAGAAGGTTTGGCATTGGCGGAATGCGGTTTTCCAAGTGCTGGTTCCGGAAGTGGAAATCCGCAAAGCCGATATGGTGGTGGGGTTCGACACCGCAGGATGGATTCTGGCCCGGCGGGCAAAGAGAGCCGGACGAAAGTTTGTCTTGGAGCAGAGCATCGCCCATCCGGCTGCGCGGGCGGAGGAGCTGAAGAAAATCGGTTGTGGGGAGGAGGTTTGGCCGGGGGCCTTCAAGCCGAGGCCGGGCATGGTCACGCGGGCAGAAAAGGAGGAGCATGAACTGGCCGACCGGGTGGTGGCAGCCAGCTCCTTTGCGCGGCGGACCTTGAAGGAGCACGGGGTGGCAGAGGAAAAGATCCGCGTGTTGCCCTATGGGGTGGGAGAGGAATTCCTGGATCTGGGGCGGCAACGAAAAGGCAGGGAACCGGGGACGCGGCCGCGCTTTCTTTTTCTAGGGCATCTTTCGGCACGGAAAGGGCTACAACAACTCCTCGAGGCTTGGCGTGGAATTCAGGGGGGTGAGCTGCGGATAATGGGGGGCGGCGATCCGGGGCCTTGGAGGCAGTTGGCCGGGAAGAGCGTGGTTTTTCCCGGAGGCGGGGATCGGCGCCGGGTTCTGGAGGAAATGGAGAGAGCGGATGTCTTTGTTTTTCCTAGCCTATTTGAGGGGTTTGGGCTGGTGATTCTGGAAGCAATGGCGGCGGGTTTGCCGGTGATCACCACGGAGAACACCGGAGGACCGGATGTAATCGGGGAGGGGAAAGAGGGTTTCGTAGTTCCAGCGGGGAATGAAGGAGCGTTAAGGGAAAAGATGGAGTGGTTCATCAACCATCCCGAAAAGGCGGCGGAGATGGGGCGAAGTGCCTATTCGCGGGCCCAATTCCTTAGCTGGCAAGTATATGGAAAAAAATATTGGGAGGAGGTTCTTGAGCCCCTTTTTTAGAAACATTGGAGTAACCTCTGGGAAAAATGAATAAATTTACCCTTCCTACTATACTTGTTCTGCTGCGTAAAATCCCGTTTCACAGAAAACTGGGGATCCTTGAGCGTCTTTTTGGGAAGCAACTGAAAAAGGCTGGGGTCGTTTGGGCTGGAACCTCTGCCGGTCCCATCTGGAAACTGGACTTACAAAATCACACGCACCGCTGGATTGTTTATGGTGACTACGAGGGGCCTGGATTTATTCGATGGGCAAAAAAATGGGTTCGGAAAGATTCCATCGTGGTCGACTCGGGCGCCAATATCGGACAGGTGCTGCTTTATTTGGCGCCAAAAATAAAAACTGGAACTTGGATTGCTGTAGAACCGCATCCTATGGCAAGAAAATGGCTTAAGGAATGCCTACAGGAGCAAGACGGATGGCGTGTTCGAGTTGAGCCGTTTGGTTTGGGCGAGCATCTGGACCGCTGTTCGATGAGTGAAGATTGGGGCGGAGATATTTTAGGTAGTCATACTCACCTGCAAACCGGTACGGGAGATATCCCTGTCATGACCCTTGATTATTATGCTAGAAAAAACTTCATAACTAAAATCCGTCTCTGGAAGCTGGATATGGAGGGGGGGGAGGAGGCTGCTTTACGCGGCGCTGAGGAGCTTTTTCGCCAAAGAGCCATTGAGGCGCTGGTGATGGAAACAGATGAAAAAAGATTTCCTGAGGCGGTTGCTTTCATGCAAGCCCGGGGGTTTTCATGCTATTCATGGGATGGTACTCCGATGATGAAAGTCCCAAGAAAGTTCTTCGGGAACGTGCTATTTCTTTTAAGCCGAAAATAAAAATCTTAATTCTTACAAGTCACCTGATCCAGTATCAGGTACCGCTGTGGAGGAAGATGGCCGAGGCGGCCGTGCCAATGGAGGTACTGTTCCTTTGTCCGCACGGTTTGAAAGAGACGAGGGATCCGGAGTTTGACCGATCATTTGCGTGGGATTTGCCGATGCTAGAAGGGTATCGATCGAGGTTTCTCAATATTCCAGATTGGGACCTTAAAAAGCCGATGAGGATGAGGATTAGGAACGGACTAAATCCAATTTTCAAAGAAACCAAGGCGACGCACTTGTGGGTGGAGGGATGGAGGTTTCCGGCTTTCTGGCAGGCGGTGGGACAGGCCAAGAAGGCGGGCCTGCAGGTTTGGTGCCGGGGGGAAAGCAACGACCTTGGCCCAGAGCCAAAGTTTCCAAAAAGCCTACTGAAAAAAGTGCTGATGAGCTGGTTTTTTGGGAAAGTGGATGCGTTTCTCTGCATCGGCCAAGCTAACCGGAGGCTGTACCGAAAAGCCGGCGTGCCGCAAGAAAAGTTGCACCCCGCGCCGTACTTCGTGGATAACGAACGGTTTTCCAATGAGGCAGAGAGTCTGCGGCCGGAGAGGGAAAAGATCCGGGCCGACTGGGGGATCCGACAGGATGCCTCCGTGGTGCTGTATTCCGGTAAGTTCATCCCAAAAAAAAGGGTGATGGATCTGGCCCGGGCGTACCGTGCGGTGTGTGAACGGCATCCTGGCAAATTCCACCTGTTGCTGGCGGGGGACGGGCCCTTGCGGAACGAACTTGAGAAAGAACTTGTGGGGCTACCGGTGACGTTCGCCGGTTTTTTAAACCAGACGGAGATTCCCCGCGCTTATGCGGGGGCGGATGTGATGGTGATGGCGAGCGACTGGGGGGAGACGTGGGGTCTTTCGGCCAACGAGGCGTTGGCCTCGGGCGTACCGGTGATCCTCAGCGACCAGTGTGGGTGTGCGGAAGATCTCCGCAGTGCTACAAAGGAGGCCCAGGTTTTTGAAATGGGTAACGTGAAGCAGTTGGCGGAGCTGATCGAGGATGGCAGATGGCAGATGGCAGATGGGGACGGCGCCAAGATCAGAAGAAAAAATCTGATGAAGGTAATGGGGGAGAGGTTTGATGCGGAGAACACAGTCGCAACGGTGAAGAGGTTGCTAGTTTAAGTTGAAGTTGAAGTTTAAGTTGAAGAGATGAGCGGAGATGTGCGGAGCCTGGGGGGGGTGCCGATCCCGGTGGACCGGCGAAAGCTCAATCTGCTGTTCTGGCTTTTGGCCGGATCGCTGGTTTTTTACCTCGTATTCTTTAATGACGCGCCGGTGCCGATCAGCCGGTTGGGCATGTCACTGGCACTGGTGGGGGCGATTCTCCTGCCGAGCTGGCTGTGGGTTTCCAACCGGTCGCAAGGCCTGCCGATGTTTCCCATCTACGGCCTCTTCTTTTTCCCGACCTACGCCGTGCCTCTGTGCCGGGGAGATACCCGCTTTGCGCAGTACACGGAGCCGGAAATCGCCAATGGGGTTCTGACCGTCGTGGGATACCTGCTGCTGGCCACGCTGGTTTGGTGGCAGTGCACCAATCGCAACCTAGCGCCTTCGGCAAGAGTAAGGGCGCTGGATCCGGCCAAAAGCACAAACCTGATGCTGCTGCTGCTGGTGGGGGGAATTTTGTTCGAGCTGTTGGGGGGCCTGGCCGGGGAAAGGGTCGGGGGGGCTTACCAGGCCTTGCGGGGGTATGCGCAAAACGGCAGCCGGCTGGCGATTTTTGTCCTTTTTTACCAGATGGGGAGAGGACAGTTAGGCAAAGGGGTGGCGGTTTTGACCCTGCTGATGGCGGGGGGGCTGGTGGTGCGGCAGGCGGCGGGCATTGTGCTGGCCAGCACTTTCCCGGTGCTGGGATTGGCCTTGGCGGGATTTTTTCTGGGCTCCGGCAAGATTCCCTGGAAAAGCGTGGGGGCAGTGACGGGGTTGATCGTTCTGCTGCATTCCGGCAAGGCGGAGATGCGGTCGATTTACTACAAGGAGGGAGTTTCCGTCGGGCTTTTGGACTATCCGGCCTTTTTTCTGGAGTGGATGGCCAAGGGGGCGGTGGGGCTGACCAAGGGAACTTCCACAGAGGGAGTGGAGATCCAGAGTGCCAAGGAGCGTTCGGCCCTTTTGCCCCTTTTTCTGCAGATCCAAAGAATGACGCCGGCCCAGGTGCCGTATCTGGAGGGGGCCTCCTACCGGTATCTGCCCTCGATGCTGATTCCCCGGATCATCACGAAAGACAAAGCGGTTTCCCACATCAGCAACATGATCATGGCGGTGCATTATGGAATCTTGACGGTGGAGAATGTGTGGTTCACCTCGATTGCGTTTGACCTGCCGATGGAGGCGTATGCGAACTACGGGCTGGTCGGGGTGGTGGGTCTGGCGGTGGTTATGGGGCTGTTTCTGGGCTTAACCACCCTGATGACCACAGGGGTGCCTCTGTTCTCCTTTCGTTTCCTTATGGCGATCTTAATTCTTTCGGCTGTCATTTCGAGTAACAACACGATGGGGGTGTTTGTGACGACAACCTGGCAGGGATTTCTGGCCCTTTTCACCCTCAGCCTGGTGATCATGAAGACGATCCCGAATCCGTTATACGCAAAGCCAGGGGCTTTGCGGAAGATGGGAGATGGGAGATCGGAGATGGGGCGGAATGAAGCGGGAAGGGAAGTGGAAGATAGGAGATGGGAGATAGGAGGTAGGGAGACTGAGGACAGAGGGCTGAGGACAGAGGGCGGTGGTCTGGCATCTTCCATTCCCCAGACCCCGTCTGCCGCGCAACCGGAGGCTGGGCAAGAGCGACATGAACGGCCGAGGCGATTTATCTACGGAGAGAAGAAGAAATAGGAAAAAAAGATTAAGATTAGGTCGAAAAGGGATATAGGAAGGCGGGGAGAGGGATTAGGATGAGGATGAAGATTGGCCCCCTCGGACCTGCCCCCGCCCATTCTCGTTACCCGCTCCGCGGCGGGATGGTATTCCACTTGCGCGGGGGAATTAAGATTAAGATTAAGATGAAGAGAGGCTGCGGACTGCAGGCTAGAAAGATGCCCTATCTCCTAACTGCTATCTTCTATCTTCTGCCCGCGGTGGCAGGAGCGGCGCCGTTTGCCTCGTGGATTGATGTGAAGGCGGAGTGCGGGGCGGTGGGAGATGGAAAGGCGGACGACACAGCGGCGATTCAGAAGGGGTTAGACTTGATCCGACCGGAAGACTCGAAAAGAAAGATACTCTATTTTCCGGCCGGAACGTACCTGATCACAGGAACGGTGAAGGCGATCCGGGAAAAACACCGCGAGTGTCAGGGAGTGGGGCTACAGGGGGAGGGGCCGGACCAGAGCGTGATCGTTTATGACGGAGCGGGGAATGAGCCGATGCTCCAGTGGGGGGCTTGGTATTCGACGATACGGTCTTTGGGGTTTGAGACGGCAAATGAAGTAGATAGGAGATCGGAGATAGGAGATAGTGGGGCCGAGGTCGGTGGCCGGAAGTCGGAGGACGGTAATGCCCCATCTGCCAACTCCCAACTCCCATCTTCGGCGAAGCCCGCGAAGCCGACGGCTGGGATCTGGTTTGGGCCGGGGTTTTCGACGGCGAATGAGGTGAGCGACTGCGTGTTCCGGGGGTTACCGATCGCGCTGCAGGCGGGGGATGGGACCACCCAGGGACAGGCCGAGGTGGCGGTCCGGAGGTGCGTGTTTGAGCGTTGCGGGATCGGGATATCCATCCAGAACTGGAACTCGCTGGACTGGTGGGTGTGGGACAGCACGTTCCTGGATTGTGGGGTGGGACTTTCGAACGTGCCAGGATGCGGGAATTTTTACGCGTACCGGTGCGAGTTTGAGGGGTCCCAAGAGGCGGACGCCCGGATCGGTCATCTGGGGGGATTCGGGCTCGTGGGAAATCGCTCCAAAAAATCCAGGCTGTTCCTGGATTTTCAGCTGGGGCATTCCGCGGGAGGAAACATCACCCTGCAGGGTAACCGGGTGGAGGAAACCGTGCACCCTGAAGGCCTGTGTGTGTACATCGGCAACGCGGGGCCCGCCGTGTTCCTGGACAATGAGTTCCTACCCCGGGCAGGGACGAAGGGTCCGGCGATCCGGTTTGAATCCAGAAACCGCCAGAAGGTCCGGGGCAACGCGCTGTTGATCGGAAACACGACGACGGGGGGGCGGTTGTATGAGGCGGAGAAGAATTATGAAGTCAGGGTCATTGAAGATGGGGATGTGTCAGATGGGATTAAGATGAAGATGAAGATTAAGGAGGCGAGGGATTTGCAAGCGGTGAAGCTGACTCATCAAACAGTTGTGGAGGTGGAAGCGGGGGCAGGTGGGGATCAAATTCAGGCGGCACTGGACGGGGCGAGGGAAGGAGCGACCGTGCACCTGCCGGCAGGGGAGTACCGACTGACGAGTGCCCTGAAGTTGCCGGCGGGGAAGAAATTAAAGTTGGCCGGGGATGGGCTGCTAAATGCCACGCGGTTGGTGGCGGGGCAGGATTTTCAGGGGGAGGCTTTGGTGGAGGCCCTTTCGCCCAGTCGCATAGAGTTGGCGGATTTATGGATCGATGCCGGGAGGGGCGAAGGGGCCCGGACGGCGCTGGCGGTGGCGAAGGTGGATCAGACGGGATCGTTGGTGCACGGGGACCAACTGCACTCCGAGGGGTGGGATGTGGGAATGGAGGTGCAGATTCTTGACGGCGCGAGGGTGGTTTTGGAAAACCATGGGCACAATGGAATGCGGTTGAGCGGGGGATCTCTTTTGCAAAGGGGAGAAGCCTCCACCGGAAGGGTAGAGATCCTGTGCGGGGCCAGCAGCCGGGGAGGAAGCCGGCCGGGGGTGCCGATTTACGATGTCCGGGCCGGCGGTCGTATGTGGGTGAGGGACATCTGGTACGAGGGGGATCCGGAGGAGTATCTACATCTGAAGGACCGGGGGGAGTTTGTGCAGTGCGGGAACCGGATTGCGACCAACAAGGCGCGGGGGCATGGAACGGAGGATGCGATTGTCATCGAGGGGAAGGCGGGGCTGGCGCTGCTGGCGCAATGTTCCCCGCACGGGGCGAACCTACGGGTGGGGAGGGTTCCCGAAGGTTTCACCTGCCTTCTCTATGGATTGACCCCGTACCCGGAAACCAAAGTGGAGCTGGCGGCACCGGGGAAAAACTGTGCAAGGCTGTTCTGCCGTCAGAACAATCTGCCGGGCACGGGTTCCGAGCCTTTGGAGGATTTAGGGGATGTTTCCGATGAAATGATCCTGAGGGTGATGGAGCCGTTGCGGAGGCTGGTTCCTGTGTCGCCGGAGGAGCCACCCGATGGGTCCACGGCCTTGCGGATGCACCGGGCTTTTCTGAACGGGAGGGTAGGAGTCAGGATTAACGGAGGCGGGTAAGGTTCTGTTTTAATTGAAAATCCTCCACGTCATCGACTCGATCAACCTGACGCAAGGCGGGCCGTCGGTGAGCGTGCCGGCATTGGCGGCGGCGCAAGCGAGGCTGGGCCATCAGGTGACGATTGTGTGTCGGGATTACGCTTATTTGGGGCCGATGGCGAAGGCGGAAGGGGTGGAGGTGCGGTCGATTCTCTCCAGCCGGTGGACGAAGGGGCAGGGAGGCTGGGGCTGTTCGTTCCGGAGCCTCGTGGAGCAGGAGGCGGAGAAGGCGGATGTGGTCCATAACCATGGGGTATGGCTCGCAGCAAACTACTATGCCCGCCGGGCGGCGGCGAAGGCGGGGAAGCCGTTGGTGATTTCGCCGAGGGGGATGCTGGAAGATTGGTCGTTAGGACGATCAAAGATGAGGAAGCTCGTCGCATGGATGCTTTTTGAACGGGAGAATCTAAGAAGCGCGAAGCTGT
>Ga0214917_10003721_pt1 | contig 17448 bp, 17 predicted proteins | sample LL_1208_BB_MetaG_FD_177983 | JGI IMG/M metagenome (GOLD analysis project Ga0214917, IMG submission 177983) | Freshwater microbial communities from Lake Lanier, Atlanta, Georgia, United States - LL_1208_BB | ecosystem: Environmental > Aquatic > Freshwater > Lake | place: USA: Georgia | collected... | reverse complement strand
GTCAGCATCTGTGGTTCGACCATGAAGACCGGTTGATCCGGCTTGGGCACAATCTCAGCATGCATTCCCTTACCGATGCGATGCCCACAGTTTGTTCGCCATGAAGCCCTGGCAGGACTTTCCACCCGCACTGGCCCGTGCGGTCCACACCGTGTTGACCGATATCGACGACACCTTGACCACGCAAGGACGGCTTTTGCCAGCGGCTTACCAGGCCCTGGCTGATTTGCGGCAAGTGGGTTTGCGGGTGATTCCGGTAACGGGTCGCCCAGCGGGTTGGTGCGATCTGATTGCGCGCACCTGGCCCGTCGACGGGGTGATTGGCGAAAACGGCGCTTTCTACCTTTGGCACGACCCGGACCACCAGGTCTTGCGCAGTCGCCACTGGTCCCAGGATGTGGACCGATCTCAGGTGGCCCAGCGCTTGGCGGCCATGCGCGATCGCATCTTGCACGAGGTGCCTGGCAGCGGGGTGGCCAGCGATCAGTTTTGTCGCTGGTATGACTTGGCGATTGATTTTTGCGAAGATGTGCCGCCACTGCCTGCGCCAGAGGTAGACCGCATCGTGGCCATCATGCACAGCGCGGGCATGACCGCCAAGGTCAGTTCCATCCATGTCAATGCTTGGTGGGGCGATTGGGACAAGTTGGGCATGGCCAGAACCATGTTGGCCGAGCGCTATGGTTTGGATTGGGGGAGGGCGAAGGAGCAGATTTTGTTCATAGGCGACTCTCCCAACGACGCCCCCATGTTTGGCGCGTTGCCCCACAGTGTGGGGGTGGCCAATGTGCGCGATGCCTGGGATCGCTTGGAGCACCGACCGGGTTGGGTCACCAACGCGCGCGCCGGGGCAGGGTTTGTGGAGTTTGCCCAGCATCTGCTGGCCTTGCGCCAGCGTTGATGGGTTATCGCGCACCGCCGGGCTCAGCGCCGCCGCTCTTTGCCTCCGGCACCACCGATCAAACCCCCGAGCACGCCACGCACGATTTCACGACCGATGGTCGAGCCTATGGTGCGCACCGCGCTCTTGATGACCATTTGCGCCACCCCGTCGTGGTGGCCCCCTCGAGGGCCATTGGTACCAAACAACAAATCGTTCACGCTGCCCATCAATCCCTCGCTGGCCGATTCGATGGGCTTGTTCGCCGCCTGGCCAGGGGCTGGCTTGGTGTCGTCGGTGGAGATCGCCCGACCTTTAAGCAACTCATAGGCCGACTCGCGGTCCACGGTTTTTTCGTAAATGCCGACCACCAGCGAGTTTGCCAACAATGCCTGGCGCTGAGCGGTTGTGATGGGGCCGAGTTGGCTGCCTGGTGGCAGCACAAACACGCGCTCGGTCTCGCTGGGGCGGCCCTTGGCATCGAGCAAACTGACCAAGGCTTCGCCGACCGCCAAATCGGTGATGGCCGCTTCGATGTCCAAGCCTTTTTTCGGGCGCATGGTTTGGGCCGTGGCGGCCACGGCTTTTTGGTCACGCGGGGTGAACGCGCGCAGCACATGTTGCACCCGGTTGCCCAGTTGGGCCAACACGCTGTCGGGGATGTCGAGCGGGTTTTGGGTGACAAAAAAAACGCCCACTCCCTTGGAGCGCACCAAGCGCACCACCCTTTCAATGCGCTCGATCAAGGCTTTGGGCGCTTCGTTGAACAGCAAATGGGCCTCGTCAAAAAAGAACACCAACTTGGGTTTGTCAGGGTCGCCAATCTCGGGCAGTTTTTCAAATAACTCGGAGAGCATCCACAGCAAAAAAGTGGCGTACAGGCGCGGCGAGTTCATCAGTTTGTCGGCGGCCAAAATGTTGACCATGCCCTGGCCTTGGATATCGGTTTGCATGAAGTCTTGGATGTCGAGCATGGGTTCGCCAAAGAACTTGTCCCCGCCTTGCTGCTCGATCTGCATCAAGCCGCGCTGGATTGCCCCAATGCTGGCTGCGCTGACGTTGCCGTACTCGGTGGTGAATTGCTTGGCGTTATCGCCCACGTGTTGCAGCATGGCACGCAGGTCTTTCAGGTCCAGCAGCAGCAGACCGCGGTCATCGGCGATTTTGAACACCAGGTTGAGGACCCCTTCTTGGGTGTCATTGAGATTGAGCATGCGACCCAGCAGCAGCGGACCCATGTCGCTGACGGTGGCGCGCACCGGGTGGCCTTGTTCACCCAACACGTCCCACAAGGTGGTGGGGCAGGCGGCAAATGCGGGCAACTCCAGGCCCCGCTCTTTCAAAACGCTGGCCATTTTCTCGGTCAATTGGCCTGGTTGGCTCAAACCGGTCAGGTCGCCCTTCACGTCGGCCATGAAGACCGGTACGCCAATGCGCGAGAGGCTTTGAGCCATGGTTTGCAAGGTCACGGTTTTGCCCGAACCGGTGGCACCGGTGATCAGGCCATGCCGGTTGGTCAGTTGGGGCATGAGCCAGCAGGTGGCACTTTTGTTTTTGGCGATCAACAGGGGGTCGGTCATGGTGGATCCTTGGGTGATCAGGTTTCAGGCCGAATTACACATGAAAAAACCGCCCTGGGGCGGCCACAACGCAAACGGCGAGGGCCTCAGCGCTTGGACTTGTTGTCATCGCTGGCCACAGGTTCGGCAGAGACGCGTCTGGCGCCATTGAAGCGCCGGTCCCAGTAGGCTTGGCGCATGTCCTCGATCCGCACCTCTCCACCGGGTCGGGGCGAGTGGATGAACTTGTGGTCGCCCACATAAATGCCCACATGGCTAAAGGTCTGGCGCATGGTGTTGAAGAACACCAGATCACCGGGTTGGAGGTCTTCGCGGTTGATTTTTTCGGTCACAGAGGCCTGCTCACTGGCGCGCCGGGGCAAGATCAGACCCACGGTTTGCTCAAACATGGCGCGGACAAAACCACTGCAATCAAAACCGTTTTCTTGGTTGGCACCGCCACGCCGATAAGGCACGCCCAGAAAACCCATGGCGTTGACGACCAAATCCGAGGCCTTGTCGCCCATGCGCTGCCTCAGGGTTTCCACCCGACCCAAAATGCCACGCTCTTGCAGAAATTTCTCCACCTCGTCTTGGCCCTCTGGATTGGGCGCTGCCCGGGCGGAGTTGGCCAAGGCCAGACCGACCAAAACGGCGGTCAGCGCAGCGCGCCGCAGGCCCCAGGCTAACGCGGTCAAGTGGCCGGGCCCAGTGCTTGTTGCATGGCCTGACCCAAGCCTGCGAAATGGGTCAAGGCCTTTGGCGTGGGGACCAAGAATTTGGTGCGGCGGTTGTTGCCTTCGAACACCGTGTCCACCAGGCCCAAATCGCGCAATGCGTCGAGCTTGCGGTGGATGGTGGCGGGCGAGGCGATGCTCACAAGACCCATGGCATCGCTGACGGTCATGGCTTTTTGTTGGTGGTGTTTGAGGGCAATCAATTCAAGCAATTTGCGCGAATCGGTGTCCAGATCGGACATTTGCCCTGAACCTTCGAGGGTGTGGAGCAAATTCAAAAACCGTAGATAGACCTGGGGATCGTTCATGCGCTTTTTCCGAAATGAATGATTCGAAAGTGGCTACTTGCGAAAAATCAAAAAAATACCAATTTCTGATGTTAACCCAAGCTTTTCCCCCCCAACGGCTTTCTGGCGCAAGACTTTAAAGCCCTGGCTGACAAGGGCCAAACTTATAATCTCTGGCTTTGAGGTCGGGACCTTCACCCGGGCTTGCGGCCCTGCGCAACGCCCCATCTCTGCCAAACACCATGAACAGCCCAACCCACCCCACGCCCTATCTGTCGGTTGCCGACATTCGCAAGTCTTTTTTGGATTTTTTTGCCGCCAAAGGCCACACCGTGGTCGCTTCCAGCCCGCTGGTGCCGGGCAACGACCCGACCCTCATGTTCACCAACTCGGGCATGGTGCAGTTCAAGGACGTGTTTCTGGGCAGCGACAAGCGCTCTTATGTGCGTGCAGCCTCGGTACAGGCTTGCCTGCGCGCCGGCGGCAAGCACAACGACTTGGAGAACGTGGGCTACACCGCGCGCCATCACACCTTTTTCGAGATGCTGGGCAACTGGTCGTTTGGCGACTACTTCAAGCGCGAGTCGCTCCATTGGGCCTGGGAACTGCTCACCGAGGTCTACAAGCTGCCCAAGGAACGCCTGCTCGCCACGGTCTATCAGGAAGACGACGAGGCCTATGACATCTGGACGAAAGAAATCGGCCTGCCGCCCGAGCGGGTGATCCGCATTGGCGACAACAAGGGCGGGCGCTACAAGAGCGATAACTTCTGGATGATGGCCGATACCGGCCCATGCGGCCCTTGCTCGGAGATTTTTTACGATCACGGCCCGCACATCGCCGGTGGCCCGCCGGGCAGCCCCGAGGAAGACGGCGACCGCTTCATCGAAATCTGGAACAACGTGTTCATGCAGTTCGAGATGCACGAAGACGGTTCGGTCACCCCGTTGCCCGCGCCTTGCGTGGACACTGGCATGGGCCTGGAGCGGCTGGCCGCCATCTTGCAGCATGTGCACAGCAACTACGAAATTGACTTGTTTGAGACCCTCATCAAAGCTGCTGCGCGAGAAACCGGTTGCACCGACCTGAACAACCCCAGCCTGCGCGTGATCGCCGACCACCTGCGCGCCACCTCGTTCTTGGTGTCCGATGGCGTGATCCCCAGCAACGAAGGCCGCGGCTATGTGCAGCGGCGCATCATCCGCCGTGCCATTCGACACGGCTACAAGCTGGGCCAAAAAACACCTTTCTTTCACAAGATGGTGCCCGACCTGGTCGCGCTCATGGGCGCGGCCTACCCGAATTTGGCGGCCCAGGCCGAGCGCATCACCGCTGTGTTGAAGGCCGAGGAAGAGCGTTTTTACGAGACGCTGGAAGTGGGCATGACCATCTTGAATGCCGCATTGGGCGCTGGTCAATCTTCACCTTCTAATTTGACAGTGCTGCATGAAAAAAGCCTGCCCGGCGAATTGGCATTCAAACTGCACGACACCTATGGCTTTCCGCTGGACCTGACCAACGATGTGTGCCGCGAATTGGGCGTGGTGGTGGACGAGGCCGGTTTCCATGCCGCCATGGACCGCCAAAAAAACCAAGCCCGCGCGGCCGGCAAGTTCAAGATGGACAAGGCGCTGGAGTACAGCGGCGCTGCCACCCAATTTGTGGGTTACGAGCGCTTGCAAGCCGATGCCAAAATTTTGGCCCTCTTCCACGATGGGGTGTCGGTGGCCGCTTTGAATCCAGGCCAAAGCGGCGTGGTGGTGCTCGACACCACCCCGTTTTACGCCGAGTCTGGCGGCCAAGTGGGCGACAGCGGCGACTTGGTCAGCGGCTCGGCCCGCTTTGAGGTGGCTGACACCCAAAAAATCAAGGCCGATGTGTTTGGTCACCACGGCACTTTGGCGCTAGGCACGCTCACTGTGGGCGACCCACTGAGCGCCACCGTGCGCTCGGGTGTGCGCGCCGCCACGGTGCGCAACCACAGCGCCACCCACCTGATGCACAAGGCTTTGCGCGAGGTGCTGGGCGCGCATGTGCAGCAAAAAGGCTCTCTGGTCAATGAGGAGCGCACCCGTTTTGACTTTGCCCACAATGCGCCGTTGACAGATGTGCAAATCGCCGACATCGAGGAGCGGGTGAATGCCGAAATTTTGGCCAATGCCGCCACCCAGGCGCGGGTGATGGATATCGAGAGCGCCCAAAAAACCGGCGCCACGATGCTGTTTGGCGAGAAGTATGGCGAGAGTGTGCGGGTGCTCGACATCGGCTCCAGCCGCGAGCTGTGCGGCGGTACCCATGTGCAACGCACCGGCGACATTGGTTTGTTCAAAATCGTGGCCGAGAGCGGCGTGGCCGCAGGGGTGCGCCGCATCGAGGCGGTCACCGGCTCCAATGCCTTGGCCTATGTGCAAAGCCTGGAGCGCACGGTGCAAGAGGCCGCCGGCAGTTTGCGCGCGCCCAGTGCCGAGTTGAACCAGCGCATCCAGCAAGTGCTCGACCAGGTCAAAGGCTTGGAGAAAGAACTCGCGGCCCTCAAAGGCAAGCTGGCCTCGTCCCAAGGTGACGAGTTAAGCGCCCAAGCGGTGGATGTCAAAGGTGTCAAACTGATAGCCGCGCGCTTGCCCGGTGCCGATGCCAAAGCCCTGCGTGAGACCTTGGACAAGCTCAAAGACAAACTGAAAACCGCTGTGGTGGTATTGGCCAGCGTGGACGGTGAGAAGGTGCAAATCGCAGCCGGCGTGACCACCGACACCCTGGGCCGCGTCAAGGCTGGCGAACTGGTCAACTTCATTGCCAACCAAGTGGGTGGCAAAGGAGGCGGCAAGCCCGACATGGCCATGGCCGGTGGCACCCAACCTGCGGGTTTGGATGCGGCGCTGGCCAGCGTGCATGCCTGGGTGGTCGAACGCTTGTGAGTTCAACCCCCCCAGGTTTTGATCAGCAAGCCGGCCAAGCCACCCGCGACGATCACTTCCATCACCGAGCGTTTGAAGGCAAATAGGGCGACGGTCGCGCCGATGGCCAGCAGGGCCGATGCCATATCCAAGGGCCCATCCCAGCCTTGCGGCCACAACAGGTGGTGAGCGAAAAACAGGGCCAAATTCAAGATCACCCCCACCACTGCGGCAGTGATCGCGCTGAGCGGCGCGGTGAACCCCAGCGCACCATGGGTGCGCTCGACCAGGGGGCCGCCAGCCAAGATGAACATGAAAGAGGGTAAAAAGGTGAACCAAGTCACCAAGCCTGCTGCCAGCGCTCCCGCCATGAACAAAGCGTCTGGTCCCAACACGGCCTTGGCATAAGCCCCGACAAAACCGACAAATGCCACCACCATGATCAGTGGCCCTGGGGTGGTCTCGCCCAAAGCCAAACCGTCCATCATTTGGCTGGGCGTGAGCCAAGCAAATTGCACCACCGCACCTTGGTACACGTAGGGCAGCACGGCATAGGCACCACCAAACGTCAAAAACGCGGCCTTGGTGAAAAACCACGCCATTTGGGTCAGGGTGTGGTCCCATCCAAAAACGAGTGTCAACAACGCCATGGGTGCCGACCAAAGCCCCAAAGCGACCAACACCACCCGCAACAGCTTGCGCCAGGCAAACTGGGCATGGGCGGGCGTGGGGCTGTGGTCATCGATCCAAGCGGGAGCGGTCGATGCGCTGCCACGGCCATGCCCACCCCCCAGCTCGAAGGCATTGGGCGCGATGCGCCCGCCCACAAAGCCGATGCATGCCGCAGCCGTCACGATGGCCGGAAACGGCACTTGCAACCCAAAGATGGCCACAAACGAAGCCGCTGCAATGCCCCACAGCCAGCGGTTTTGCAAGGCGCGTGAGCCGATGCGGTGTGCGGCTTGCACCACGATGGCGGTCACCGCTGGTTTGATGCCGAAAAACAAACCCGCCACGATGGGCGTTTCGCCAAACGCGATGTACACCCAGGACAAGCCCACCAAGATCAGCAAGGAGGGCAGCACAAACAACACGCCAGCCACCAAGCCACCAGCGGTTTGGTGCATCAGCCAACCGATGTAGGTGGCCAATTGCTGGGCCTCAGGCCCTGGCAACAACATGCAGTAGTTCAGGGCATGCAAAAAACGCTGTTCGGAAATCCATCGGCGCTTTTCCACCAACTCCTGGTGCATCAGGGCGATTTGTCCGGCCGGGCCGCCAAAACTGATGAAGCCGAGCTTGAGCCAAAAGCCAAAGGCCTGCCAAAAGCCCACCACTGGCGGCAACTGGGTGTGCGGCGGGGCGGCTTGCATGGGGCAGCTCAAATCCGCTTGAACACCAAGTCCCACACGCCGTGGCCAAGCTTGAGGCCGCGGTTTTCGAACTTGGTCAAGGGCCGGTAATCGGGCTTGGTGCAATAGCCGTCGGTCTGGTCGCTGGTGTTGTGCAAACCTGGCTCGGCGCTGAGCACGGCCAGCATTTGTTGGGCATAGGGTTGCCAATCGGTGGCGCAGTGCAAATAGCCGCCCCGTTTGAGTCGTAGCGTGAGTTGGGCCACGTAAGCGGGTTGGATCAAGCGTCGTTTATGGTGGCGCAGTTTGTGCCAAGGGTCGGGGAAAAACACATGGATGCCGTCCAGGCTGGCGGGCGCGAGGTTGTGCGCCAGCACTTCAAGCGCGTCATGTTGCAAGATGCGAATATTGCCAAGCGGCGGATCTTGCATGCGTTTGAGCAAGGCCCCCACACCAGCCTCATGCACCTCGCAGCACAAAAAATTGTCGCCCGGTCGCACCCGGGCTATGTGGGCGGTGGCCTCGCCCATGCCAAAACCAATTTCCAAAATCAAAGGCGCATCGGCCCGCTCGGGACCAAAAACAGCCCTTAAGTCCAGTCTGTGGGGTTGGAAGGGCAGCACAAACCTGGGCCCCAGGTCTTCAATGGCCCGCAACTGACCCGAAGTGGCGCGCCCGGCGCGGGTCACAAAGGTTTTGATCGTGCGCCAAAAGGGCGGGTCCGTGACCGTAGCCCCCAAGCTGGGCGTCGGCAGAGGGTCGGCGACTGTTTCGATGGTCGCGTTTGGCTTGGCCTCGGGCGGCGAGATGGGCATCATCAGGCGATCGATTCTAGAGCCGCTCAGAGATTGTGTTGGGTGATTGTCCGCAATGGGTTCACAAGACCAGCATGCTCGACATTGACAAGGTGTCAATGTGCATCAAGTCGTCGTCGGTCGATGCCGCTAACCAGGCCTGTAGCGCCCAGGCCAGCACCAGCACCGATACAAAGGCCAACCATTTGGTGTGTGGCGCATGCAGCGCCAAAACGCCACCGGCAAAGGGCCTTTGGCGAGGGGTTACAAGGGCCATGCGAGCCATTGTTTGGTCCGCAAAATCGGCGGGCAAAGGCGGCGCTTGGTGGGTTTGCAGCAATTTGTGCAAGAAGCGGTCCGAATCATCCATGGCCGATGTCTTTCAGGTGTTGTTTGAGGTTGATTTTCGCGCGATGCAGCAACTGGTGGGCGGCGTTGGGCGCAATGTCCAGTGTGCAGGCAATATCGGCCACGCTGGCGCCATGGTGGGCCCAGAGGTTCAGGGCCAATCGCTGCCTCGGCTGCAAGCGCATCACGGCTTGTTGAACCTGCTCTGCCGTTTGGTTCAGCGCCAGAGCTTGTTCGGGGTTGAGGCAAGGGTCTTCGCTGGCTTGGGCATGTTCCAAATCCTCATGCGGTGAACTGGGATGTCGCAATCGATCCAAGCACAAGCGCGCAATCAAGGTGTGAAAGTACGTCGAGAGTTTGGACTCCCCACGAAATGGGCTGTGCAAGAGTTTGATGAATCCCTCTTGCACCACGTCTTGCGCGTCGGCGGTGTGGCCCAGCATGCGCCAAGCCAGCCCGTGGGCAGGTGCACTCAAAGACTTCACCAGTTGGCGGGCAGCGTGGGGGTCTCCCCCACGCGCTGCGGCCAGCAGTTTCACATCATCGCTGGGGCCAAGCTGGCTCAGCTTGGACAGCCATGGGCTCAACTCAGCCCGCATCTGGGTTTCGCCCAGATCCATGGGGTCGCACGCCGTGCCCCGTACCGGGACCCATCCTTTCGTGCATATCCATGTGAGGGCCATGACCTCGGTGGGATTGGTGCATTTCATCGCGCCATTTTTTGCGCTCCTCAGGGGTCATTTTTTCAAAGGCTTTGCGCCGATCCTCACGCATCTGGGCCCGCTCTTGTGGGGTGATGGTGCCCATCATGGCCTTGCGCTCTTCTTTGAGTTGGCGTTTTTGTGCCTCGCTCAGGCCGTCCCATTCGGCGCGCATTTTGTCGTGCAAGGCCTGCCGATCTGCCGGGTTCAAGGCGTGCATTTTTTCGTGCATTTTTTCGCGAAAAGCTCGCCGCTCTTCAGGGCTTGCCTTGGCCATGTCTTCGCGCAATTGGCGGCTGTGGGCCAGCCGTTGCTCAAAAGACATGGCAGCAATTTCACGGGGGTCAGGTGGCTCAGGCAATGCGGCCAAGGCAGATGTGGCCAAACAGGTGCACAAAGCGGTCAAAGTCATCCATTGGCGGGGGGTGTGGTTCATGGGCAGTCTTTCAGAAGTTTGTGGGGTTTAGACGCTCCAACCCCAACTTCTCTTACGGTGTTTCTGCTTGGCTGTTGGTCGTGCCATGTTGCGCTGTCCACTGCCCAACCCAATGCGCCAAGGCCTGCGGCACGGGTCCTGGGTGCTGATCCAGACCCAGCACTTGGGCGGCCGACTGCAAGCATTTCAAGGGGTCGCGGGTGTCCAAAGGGTGGGCACCATTTTGTTTGGACAGTTTTTCGCCATCTTCGGCCCGCACCAGAGGTGTGTGCATGTAGGTGGGCGTGCTCAGGCGCAAGGCTTGTTGCAAGGCGATTTGGCGCGGTGTGTTGTCGGCCAGGTCTTGTCCGCGCACCACATGGGTGATGCCTTGCTCGGCATCGTCCACCACCACAGCCAGTTGGTAGGCCCACAGGCCGTCGGCCCGTCGCAGCACCACATCACCCACGGCTTGCGCCATGTTTTGCGATTGCGATCCCAGCCAGCGGTCTTGCCAATGCCATGTGCCGCTGGGCATGGCAAAACGCCAAGAGTGGGGCTGAGCGCTGATTTGCGCGGCGCTGGGGGGGTGCTGGCGGCAAGTGCCTGGATAGGGTAGGCTGGCATGGCGCTGGAACGCCCAACCCTGCGCGCTCAAGGCCTGGACCGTGTCTTTGCGCGAGCAAATACAGGGGTAAATCAGCCCGTTATGACGCAAGTGCTCCAAGGCTGCTTGGTACAAATGGGTGCGGCGCGATTGCCACTGAACCGGTGCATCTGGATGCAAGTGGCATTGGGCCAACTGCTGCAAAATCAGTTGATCGGTGCCGTTGGGGCAGCGGGGGCCATCGGTGTCTTCCATGCGCACCCACCATTGGCCCTGGTGGGCTTTGGCATCTAGCCAACTGGCCAAAGCGGCCACCAATGAGCCCGCATGCAGGGGGCCGGTGGGCGAAGGCGCAAACCGACCCCGGTAGGGCATCATTCAACGCAAAGGCGCAGCCCCAGTTCGAGGCCAGAGACAAACGCATCTTCCACTCTTTGCCCCAGGTGCCAGTCGCCGCAAGTGCCCAATCCGGTGCTGGGGTCCCATTGGTAGGGCTGGCCCAGCGGCTGGGTGGTCTTGGCATATCGCCACAAATGGGCTTGGGCGTGGTTAGGGACGGTGTGGATGCCGGTCAGTTCGGAAAAGGCGCGCATTAACTTGTGTTGCACCCGCTCGGCATCGTCGTGGAGGTGTTCACTCGACCATTCGGCGCTGGCTTGAACGGTCCAGCGCTCGATGCTGCTGCGACCAGGCTTGGAGGACTCACGGGCCAACCAGGCTATGCGGTGGTGGGTGCTGCGCGCCGCATTCCATTGCGGGCCCAGGTGATTCAGCCCCGGTTGGCTGGCCAGGGGAAAGGCCAGCATCAAGGACCAGCAGGGGGCGGTTTGCACCGTCAATGTGGGAGCGATCAAGCCGCTGGCCGCCCCGCGGCCGGGGCTGGCTTGCAGCAATTGCGCGCATTGAGGCGCGGGAATGGCCAACAAAACCCTGTCAAAACCACCCTGGTGCCAGGGTCGGGCCAAGGCATCGACGCCATGCACGGCCCATAGACTGGGTTTGAGCGGATCGGCCTGCAGCCACAAAACCTGGTGTGACAAATGCAATTGACCTGCATCGGCCAAAGGCTGGGCCCAGTGTTTGACCAAGGCACTCATGCCAGGCACGCCCACCCAATGGGCCTCAGGCCCGGGACGGGCCGCTTCCACCACCCGGCCCGATGGGTCGAGCACGCGCACGGCATTGGCACTCCAGGGTCGGCAGTGACTCAGGGTGTCAGGCACGGATTGCAAAGCCAAGGCCAAGCGGGCATCGCGCACAGTGAAGTACTGTGCACCGTGGTCAAAACCACCAAAGACGGTGCGCCTTGTGGCCATGCGCCCGCCTGTGCCCGCGCTTTTGTCAAACACCGTCACATCCTGGCCCGATTGCACCAAGGTGCGGGCAGCGGTGATGCCTGCCATGCCTGCGCCGACGATTGCAATGCGTTGTGAAGCCATGGCTGTACTCTACACCGATGGCGCCGTGATGGGGTCTCTCGATTCCCCCAACAATGCAGTTCGCGTGTGCACGGGGGACAAGGCGTTCAGCCACCATTGCAACGCGCGCCTGTTGGCCACTTCGGCCGATTCACCGGGTGCTTCGCGCCAGGCATAGCCGAGTTGGCCACTGCGCTGGGGGCGCAATACAGCGCATGCCACCAACTCACCCTTATCGATATGGGGCTTGGCCAGAGTCAACGGTAAAAAACCCGCACCCAATCCGCGCAGTTGGGCATCGAGTTTTAGGGCCATGGAGGGCACGGTGAAAACATCTTGACCCGCCAACAAACCGATGGTGACCCCCTGCCCCTGGGGCACTGAATCGGCCACGGCCACTGCCCGGTGGGCTTGGATGGTGGCATCGCTCAAAGGTTGGGGGCTTTTCGCCAAAGGGTGATGCGGGGCCACGGCAAACACAAATTGAAGCATCGCCCCCAAAGGGGCAAAGCGCAAGCCTTGGGCGGGGCTCATTTGCATGTCCACCCCAATGGCCAAGTCGGCTTGGCCAGCGCTCAGGCTGAAGAGTGTGCCACTCAAGGTTTCATGGCGCAGGCGCAATCGGGTGGGCGGCGCCTGGGTGTAAAAATCGCTGCACATCTCCATCAGCACCGCTGTGTCGATAATGCTGTCATAAGCCACGGTGAACTGGCTCTCCCAACCAGTGGCCACCCGCTTGACGCGGCGTGCAATGCTGTCCATCTCGGCCAGCAGTCGCTGCCCCTCACGCAGCAATTCCCGACCGGCTTCGGTCAGCCTGGCCTGGCGCGATGCGCGGGTGAACAGCAAGACATCGAGCGCCTCTTCCATTTGGCGCACCCGGTAGCTCAAAGCGCTGGGCACCAGGCCCATGGCCCGCGCGGCGCTGGCAAAACTGCCCAAGTGGTCGATGTGTTGAAGCATGGACAAGGCCTCTGGGGTCAAAACCTGGCGGGGGTTCAGCATGATCAGGTGTTTTTTTATTCAAATTTTTTGAATGATGCCATCAATTCGGGTCAACCACGCCACAGCGCCCTGCTTCTACATTTCTACCCACAGGAGAAGCCCAGCATGCACATCATTCGACGTTCACAAGACAGGGGTTATGCCGACCACGGTTGGTTGAAGTCCTATCACAGCTTTTCGTTTGCCGGCTACCACGACCCCGCCTTCATGGGTTGGGGCAATTTGCGGGTGGTCAACGAAGACCGCATAGCCCCAGGAACCGGCTTTGGCACCCACGGCCACCAGGACATGGAGATCATCAGCTATGTGCTGACGGGCCACTTGGCCCATCAAGACAGCATGGGCAATGTCAAAGGCATTCCGCCCGGCGACGTGCAGCGCATGAGCGCGGGCACGGGGGTGCGCCATTCCGAGTTCAACCACGACCCCGACGGCGAGACCCATTTTTTGCAAATTTGGATTTTGCCGGCACGCCGTGGCATCGCGCCCAGTTACGCGCAAAAAACCTTTGCGCCGTTGGAAAAGGCAGGCGTGTTGCGTTTGGTGGCTTCGCCCGATGCGACTCAAGGTTCGCTGCAAGTCCATGCAAATGCGCACATGTATGCAGGTTGCTTTGAGGCGGGTCAAAGCGCCTATTTGGCCCTGAACCCCGAGCGCAAAGCCTACCTGCAGGTGGTGCGCGGCTCGGTGCACGGCAATGGCCATTTTTTGGACACCGGCGATGCATTGTTGTTGCAAGCTGAAACTGGCCTGACGCTGGATCAGGCCCAAGCCGCCGAGGTATTGGTCTTTGATTTGGAATCTTGATTTTTGAATTCGAAAGGAAACTGCGCTATGAATGATCGTTGGTTACATGGCTTGAACGTGCTGGCCCGTCTGCTGATTGCCGCTTTGTTCTTGCCCGCTGGTCTGGGCAAGTTGGCGGGTTTTCAGGGCACTGTGGGCTACATCGCGTCGGTGGGTTTGCCCTTGCCCCAGTTGGCAGCCGCCCTGGCGGTGGTGTTGGAAGTCGGTGGCGGGGTGGCCTTATTGCTGGGTTTCAAAACCCGCTGGGTGGCTTTGGCGCTGGCACTGTTCACCTTGGTGGCAGGGGTTTGTTTCCATGCCTTTTGGAGAGCTGCCCCCGATCAATTGATGGTGCAGCAAATCATGTTCATGAAAAACCTCAGCATCGCGGGTGGTTTGGTGGCGCTGGCTTTGCTTGGCGCTGGCGCATGGAGCATGGACGCGCGTCGCACCCAGCCAGCATGAAACACCGGCCTGGAACGCACACCAACCCTGTTGTCGCGGGACCCCCTCATCCACCCTTGGCCGACGGGCCAATACTTTTTCACTTTTCAGGAGATCACCCATGACATCCACTGCTGTCATCTACCACTCAGGCTACGGTCATACCCAACGCGTGGCCCAGTTTGTGGCCGAAGGGGCCCAGGCCCAACTCATCGCCATCGATGCCGATGGCCTCATCAGTGAGGCCGATTGGGCGGTATTGGACGCGGCACCAGCCATCGTCTTCGGGGCCCCCACTTACATGGGCATGGTGTCATGGCAATTCAAAAAATTCGCCGATGCCAGCTCCAAGCGCTGGTACTCCTCGGCGTGGAAGGACAAAGTAGCGGGTGGCTTCACCATCTCGGCCAACCTCAGTGGTGACAAGCTCTCCACCTTGCAGTACTTCATGACCTTGTCCATGCAGCACGGCATGGTTTGGGTGGGTATGGCGGGAATGAGCGACGGCAACCTGAACCGCCTGGGGTCGAACTCGGGTGTGATGGCGCAAGTGGGTTCAACCAGCCCAGCGGCTGACATCCCACAAGGCGACCTGGATACGGCCAAAGCCTATGGTGAGCGGGTGCGCCACATCGCCCAACGCCTGAGCGCTTAAGCCGCCGATCAAAGGGGCTTGGCGCTCAAATCGGGCGCCAAGGCAATCCGCTCATCAAACACAAAGCAGTCGCCTTCAAAATGGGCGCCACCCGTGTCTTCAAAGTATTGCAAGATGCCGCCATCGAGTTGGTACACCCTTTTGTGGCCCAGTTCGCGCAAGAAGATGGCGGCTTTTTCGCACCGGATGCCTCCGGTGCAATAGCTGATCACGGTTTTGCCTTGGATCTCGGCGAAGTGCTCGCGCGCCGCTTGCGGGAATTCGCTGAACCTGTGCAACCCCCAGTCCAGCGCTTGGGCAAATTTGCCATGCGCCACCTCAAAGGCATTGCGGGTGTCGAGCATGACCATGGCTTGCCCCTGATCGTCCTGTCCTTGGTCCAACCAGCGTCGCAAATCGATGGGCTTGACCGCTGGGGCGCGGCCTTGGGCGGGCACGATGGCTGGGTGGTTCATGCGGATGATTTCGGTCTTGATCTTGACCAGCAACTTGCCAAACGGTTGCTGCTCAGACCAGCTTTTTTTGGCCACCAAATCTGCCAAACCCTCTTGGTTGCGCAACCATAGCAAAAAGCCCTCGACCTGATCGGCCAGGCCCGCCAAAAACAAGTTGATGCCTTCGGGCGACAACAAGATGGTGCCTTTGAGTGCCTTGGCTTGGGCTTGGCCCAAGCAGGCCTCGCGCCATGCGGACAAATCATGCAATGGCGTGAATAAATAAGCGGAAATGTTCAAGATGGAATTCACCCATGCATTTTAGGTGTGCGCCAAAGGCGATTACCTACAATGCCTGCATGTTTGTTCACCTGCGTATGCACACCGAATTTTCTGTGGTTGACGGGACCAACCGCGTCGATGAGGTGGTCCAGGCCGCCGTCGCGGATGGCCAACCCGCTTTGGCCATCACCGACTTGAACAACCTGTTTGGGGCCATCAAGTTTTACAAGGCTGCCATGGCCAAGGGTTTGAAGCCTTTGATCGGGGCCGATGTGTGGGTGCAAGCCACCGGTCGCGAAGATGCGCCGTTGGCCCGCTTGCTGTTGCTGGTGCAAAACCAACAAGGCTATTTGAACCTGTGTGAATTGCTCTCCAGGGCCTGGACCAGCGAGCCCGTAAAGGGTCAGTCGGTGATGCGCCTGGCCTGGTTGAAAGAGCGCTCCGAGGGCTTGTTGGCCTTGTCAGGCGCGCAGATGGGCGATGTGGGTCAAGCCCTGGTGCAAGGCGATCGCCAGCGCGCCAGTGAAATGGCCTTGCAGTGGGCACAGGTATTTACGCACCGCTTCTATATTGAATTGCAGCGTTGTGGGAGGGCTGACGACGAATGGCATGTGCGAGAAGCGGTGCAACTGGCTGCCCGTTTGAAATTGCCGGTGGTGGCCACCCATCCGGTGCAGTTTTTGCAGCCGGACGACCATGAGGCGCACGAGGCCCGCGTTTGCATTGCCGAGGGTGAAATTTTGGGTAATCAGCGGCGTGTGCGCCGCTTCACCCGCGAGCAGTATTTCAAGTCCACCCAGCAAATGCAAAGGGCGTTTGCCGATGTGCCTTCGGCCTTGGCCAATGCACTGGAAATCGCCAAGCGTTGCAGCATCACCCTGGACCTGGGCCGGCCGCGGTTGCCCGTATATCCAACCCCCAAGGGCATGGCCGAGGAGGACCACTTTCGGCAAGCCTGCGAGCTGGGTTTGCAAAATCGCTTGGCGCGTTTGTTTCCCGACCCGGTGGAGCGTCAAAACCAGCGTGCGGCCTATGACGAGCGCCTGGCCTTTGAAATCGCCACCATCGTCAAGATGGGCTTTCCGGGTTATTTTTTGATCGTCAGCGACTTCATCAACTGGGCCAAAAGCAATGGCTGTCCGGTCGGGCCGGGTCGCGGTTCAGGGGCCGGTTCCCTGGTGGCCTATGCCCTCAACATCACCGACCTGGACCCCTTGCATTACCAGTTGCTGTTCGAGCGTTTTCTCAATCCCGAGCGGGTGTCCATGCCCGACTTTGACATTGACTTTTGCCAGCTCAACCGGGACCGGGTGATTGACTACGTCAAGACCAAGTACGGCCGCAACGCCGTCAGCCAAATTGCCACCTTCGGCACCATGGCTGCGCGCGCGGCCATCCGCGATGTGGGCCGGGTGCTGGACATGAGTTACACGTTTTGCGACGGCATCTCAAAACTCATTCCCAACAAGCCTGGGCAACACATCACGATTGCAGGTGCGATCGAGGTAGAGCCCGTCTTGGCCGATCGCTTGGCCAAAGAGGACGAGGTCAAAACCCTGTTGGCCTTCGCGCAAAAGCTCGAAGGCCTGACCCGAAATGTGGGCATGCATGCCGGTGGCGTGTTGATCGCCCCGGGCCAATTGACCGATTTTTGTCCCCTCTACCAACAACCTGGCAGCCAAGCCGCTGTGTCGCAGTTCGACAAAGACGATGTGGAGGCGGCCGGTTTGGTCAAGTTTGACTTTTTGGGCTTGGCCACGCTCACCATATTGGAGATGGCCCGCAGCATGATCGTGCAGCGCAATCCATTCCATGGCCCTTTTTCGTTTGACGATATTCCCCTTGACGAT
>Ga0214917_10003720_pt1 | contig 17450 bp, 14 predicted proteins | sample LL_1208_BB_MetaG_FD_177983 | JGI IMG/M metagenome (GOLD analysis project Ga0214917, IMG submission 177983) | Freshwater microbial communities from Lake Lanier, Atlanta, Georgia, United States - LL_1208_BB | ecosystem: Environmental > Aquatic > Freshwater > Lake | place: USA: Georgia | collected... | reverse complement strand
ACCCAAACTGATCATTGATTCGCTTCGCGTTTCACGCCATCGCACTGGTTTGCCGACGTGCTTTGCAATATTGCCGAGCAAAAGTTCTTCAGAATAGGCGCTTATTTTTGCGCCGAAACCGCCGCCCACGTCTGGGGTGATGATGCGAATTTTTTCAGCATCGATCTTGTTGGCTTTAGCAACCTCGTTGCGCACGCCTTGGGCATGTTGAGTTGAAATCCACTGATGAAGTCGGCCGTCAATCCAAGTTGCTGCTGAGCCACGCGCTTCAAGTGGGCACGGAGCAACTCTTTGATTCATAAATCTTCCTTTGACGACAACTTCACAATCTTTGAACAACTCGTCGCCGGTGTTGTCAGGCATACCCATTTCGACCGTGCCCATGACTATGTTCGTGCCGCATTCTTCGTAGATCAGAGTCTTGCTCTTCATTGCTTGCTCGACATCAGTTAGCGCTTCGAGTGTTTCGTATTCGATCACGGCGCGTTCGATCGCATCTTCGCCTTGGTCGGGTCGCTCAGTAACGATTGCGGCGATTAGTTCGCCAACCCAACGCACTTTGCCAATCGCCAGATGCGCGCGTTTGGCTGCAGGGTTGAAATTCGATGGCTCTTCTTCAAGCGCCAGGTCTTGGGCCGTGAATACAGCGACGACACCGGGTGATGCATTGCAATCTGACAGATCTATTTTCGTGATTTTTGCGTGAGCAACTGTCGAACGAACATATGTGACGTGAAGTGCGCCTGCAAAAAGTGGCTCATCGTTCAAATCTTCGATGTACTTGCCACCAGAGGTCAAAAATTTTGGGTCTTCTTTGCGTAAAACGCGATTGCCCAGAATGCTTCCAGCCACGATGTCCTTTCAACTAATTCAGCAGGATGAATCTATATGATTTCGGCGGTTATGGCTGAAGCGGATTCAGTATTTCAACGCTGCCATTGCGAATAGCCTGCGCTGTTCGCACCTGCAAAATATTTGCAACTACCGTATAGGGCCATTTGTCAGGCAGGTTTGCTGTGGCGCGAGGCATATCGAGCATCGGCACGCGTAATTCGCCTGGCGAGAGATACCCCAACGACGATCGAATTGCTTCTTGCGCTCCCTCAGGGGTTTTCAAGACATCAACTTCTTCTTGTAGCGCATCGTTGATGTCTTCAAACGCGGCGAACTGCTGATTCTTTTCAGCCACGCTGGCTCGCTGTTGTGTCCACGTGCGCATCGGAATGACGAATAGTGCCAACAACACCGCGCTTATGAAAAATATACCGACGGGCATTATCGCCAACCTGCTGCGACGCGAGACATTTATGCTTCGTTCGGTTGTTGAACTCACATCTCTATTCTGGCCTCTGCAAGCCTGAAAAATGAGTTATTTGGTGGAGTGCCCGAACAAAGATGGATATTCAGCGCGTGAACCGAGTTCTTGTTCAATGCGCAACAACTGATTGTATTTCGCGACTCTGTCGCTTCGCGCCGGAGCACCAGTTTTGATTTGACCGCAGTTTGTCGCGACGGCGAGATCGGCAATCGTCGAGTCTTCGGTTTCGCCACTGCGATGGCTCATGACACTTGAGTATCGGTTCGCATTTGCGAGTGCGACGGTTTCTAACGTCTCGGTGAGAGTGCCGATCTGATTGACCTTGACTAGCACGCTGTTTGCGGTATTTCTATCGATACCCATTTGAAGTCGCTTTGGGTTGGTGACAAAAAGATCGTCGCCAACAAGTTGCACTCGAGATCCAAGCGTTGTTGACAACAGTTTCCAACCGTCCCAATCGTTTTCTGCCATTCCGTCTTCGATCGACACGATGGGGTAGCGAGCGACCAACTGTGACCACCAGTCAACGAGTTCGTCGCTCGTTAAAACTTTGTTCTCGCCGGCAAGGTGATATCTGGAGTCTTTGAAAACTTCGCTCATGGCCGGGTCGAGAGCAATTGAAATGTCTTTGCCAGGTTTGAAACCTGCTTTGATGATTGCGTCGACCAAAAATTCGATGGCCGACTCGTTGTTTGCCAAGTTTGGTGCAAAACCACCTTCGTCACCGACTGCAGTCGACAAGCCTTTTGCTTTCAAAAGAGACTTCAGAGTGTGATAGGTCTCGACACCCCATTGCAATGCCTCGCTGAAACTTGCGGCGCCGATTGGCATGATCATGAATTCTTGAAGGTCAATGTTGTTGTCAGCATGAACACCACCGTTCATTACATTCATCATCGGCACCGGCATTGTCACGGCAGCGTCACCACCAATCGATTTGTAAAGCGGAAGTTTCTTGTCAACCGCCGTTGCGTGGGCGACGGCGAGGCTTGCACCGAGAATTGCGTTTGCGCCGAGGCGAGCCTTGTTTGGTGTGCCGTCAAGTGAGATCATTTTGTTGTCGACGCCTTTTTGATCGCTCGCATCTAGGCCAACCAACAACTTGGCGATCTCGGTGTTGACATTATTTACGGCATTTGCAACACCCTTACCCAGATAACGCTTTCCGCCATCTCGCATTTCGACGGCTTCGTGTTCACCTGTCGAGGCGCCTGACGGCACAATCGCTCGGCCGAATGCACCTGACTCGAGAGTTGCTTCGACTTCAACCGTCGGATTACCCCGAGAATCGAGCACCTCGCGGGCATGAACTCGTTTGATTGCTGTCATCGGCATCTACCTTAGTCCGCAACATTTTGCTGCTTGATTTCTACGGATTTTGTTTCGCGATTTCCCAGAGTTCGTCGAGTTGGGTTAGTGAGCATTTCGCGAGATCGAGTTTACGCTGCTCAGCTAATGCGACGACATTTTGAAATCGACTGCGAAATTTATCTGCAGCCGAGCGCAAAGCAGTTTCGGCGTCGACACCAAGATGACGCGACAAATTCACAACGCTAAACAACACATCACCAAGTTCTAATGCGATCTCGCTCGCGTCTTGCTTTGACTCGACGGCTTTGCTTAGTTCGCCGAGTTCTTCGGCGATTTTGTCGGACGCGCCTTTGCTGTCGGGCCAGTCAAAACCAAACTCAGCGGCACGCTTTTGCAGTTTGGTTGAATACATCAAAGACGGTGAAGAACTTGCCACGCCATCAAAGACTGATTTTTCTGTGACCTCGCCGCGTTCTTGCTGCTTGATCGCGTCCCAATTTGTGACGACTGCGTCGGCAGTTTCAGCGTATACATCGCCGAATACGTGTGGGTGGCGGCGAACAAGTTTGTCGTGAATTGAGCGGGCGACATCAGCGATGCTGAATCGACCTTGTTGCTCGGCGATTGTTGCATGAAATTCAACTTGATAGAGCAGATCACCTAGTTCTTCGATGAACTTTTCGTCGGTTGCTTGATCGTCTGGGTCAAGCGCACCTATTGCATCGACCACTTCGTAGGTCTCTTCGATCAAATAGCGAACGAGCGAATCGTGGGTTTGCTTTTCATCCCACGGACACTGTTCGCGCAATGTGCGAGCAAGACTGTGCAGTTTGGCCATTTCACCGGCTATTGGTTCTGCAAGTTTTGGAATGTAAATAGATGTCAGATGGTCAGGTTCAATTTCACGGTCGAGGTTTTGCCAAGTTGTGTGAATAATTTTTTGATCGTCGAGTCCGAGATGATGCAAAATGACGACGGGTTCGTCGCCGTTCGCCGACTCATGTGCCAACTTGATGTTCGACAGCACCCAATTGGCGTGGCATTGAGCAACAAGAAGTGGACCAGTTAGTCCAGCCGCAAGTTCGGTGAATCGATGTCCGTCGATCATTCGCACCCCTGCGTCTACTGGGTCAATCTGAAGCACACTCCAAACAACGTCGAGAAAACTCATTGCGGGCAGAATTTCTGTGGTTACTGACTTGTTTTGCAACAAAAGTTGTACTGTGTGCTCAAGCACGAGCGGTGAGCCCGGCACGACATACAAGATTTCTTGGTGTTGCTTTGCAGCAGCGATCAATTTGTCGGCGATTGCTTGGTAGACATCTTCGAACTTGTCGTGATTTTCGTATTCTTTGTCGAAACTAATTGCGTCGTTTACGAGATGCGCACTCGGGTGTCTTGTGGTGCGAATGAATCGATGCGTCGAATTTTGGATTTCGCGCAGCGTTTGGGTCGTTATTGCATCGTCCGAACCAGGCCCGAGGCCAACTATTTTTATGTGCGCCGTCATGCGCTAATCATTAGCGTTCGATTAACTAGTGACGATGCCACCGCGGGCTGCATTCCAGACGCCGTATGCAGAGTCAACTTTGATTTTTGAAGTCGCTATGAAGCCAGTCAATAAATTTACACCGGCGTTTGTCGCCAACAGTTTTGAAATATCTTCTGACACTTCAGTAAACGGTCGTACGTAAATAACGTGATAGCCAAAACTTGATTTAACCGGGCCGTAGGCGACGCCTGGTTTTGCCAGCAGCGCACCCGCTGTGAAATCGGCGTCAAAGCCACTTTGATATTCGGCCAAAGTGATGCACGCATTGTCGGTGCCGCCGAGTGCGCCACCCGACTCTTTGGCATTTGGTTCAGTAGAAAACTCGCCAGCGAGTTCGGCGAATTCTGCGCCGTCGTCGAACTTGGCCAATGCCTCGTTGGCAGTCGCTTCGGCTTCGACAACGAGGTGTCGCACGCAAAGAACGCCCAAAGAACCTGGCGCCTTTTCATACATCTCGGCGGCCTTTTTGGCGTCTGGTGCTTTGAGTCGGGCAAGTGCGAGAGTGCCGGCATTGAGTTCGACGATCAAATCTTTGAGATGTTGCGTGTATGTCGACGTATCGGTGTTTTCGGCGATTTTGGCTTTGATCGACTCGCGATCGTTTGGTGTGATTTCTTCGCCGTATTCTTTTAGCAATTGGTCGGTCGCTGCACCTTGCACGAGTGCCGAAAGAATGCTTCGCACTGTTTCTCCGTCAACTTCGCCATCTACGACGGGTGTTTGGCCAGCCTCACTTAACTCGGTGACTGTTTTTTCGAGTTCAGCGCGTGAAATTTTTCGGCCATTGATCTCTGCGGCTGCGTTCGACGTTGATCCGCAACCCGTTGCAAAAATAGCCACGGCAGCGAGCAAAGCAGATTTAACGACCAAAGAATTGTTTTTCATCGCACTCACACTAGTTCTTACTGTTCTACAAGCCCTTGCATGAAGCCAACTAAATATGTTGCGGCGTCTTGTCCGCGCGGAATCGCGATGTTGAGTTCGCCGGTTTGCTCGCGATATGTGGCAGTCGGCGACAATCGCACAAGACGCATTGATTCACTGGCTTTGAGATTGATTGGTGCGAGCCTGGCTCTATTGTCGGCGACGACAATTTCGCGCAAACCTAGCCGATGGCATTCTGCTCGCAGCGAGCCAACGACAAGTAGCGCTGTGGCTTGTTCGGGTAGTTCGCCGTATCGGTCTTGCCATTCATTGCGGATATCTTCGACGTCGGCATGCGACTTAACGGCGACTAGTCGTCGATATGCGTCGAGACGCATTTCTTCTTTTGAAACATAATCGTTGGGCAAAAACGCGGTGACCGGTACGTCAATTTTTAGTTCGACTGCAACTTGCGGAACTTCGCCCTTCATCTCAGCGACTGCTTCGGTGACGAGTTGACAATAGAGGTCGTAGCCAACTGCGGCGATGTGGCCGCTTTGTGCCTCGCCAAGCAAATTGCCTGCACCACGAATTTCAAGGTCGCGCATCGCAATCTTGAAACCACTTCCAAGTTCGGTCGCTTCGCCGATCGTGCGCAATCGCTCGTAGGCATCTTCTGAAAGTGCGCGGTCACGTGGATGAAACAAATATGCGTATGCTCGTGAACCGCTGCGACCGACACGTCCGCGAAGCTGGTGCAACTGACCAAGGCCGAGCAGATCGGCGCGCTCAACGACGAGCGTATTTACGGTTGGCATGTCGATGCCACTCTCGATGATCGTCGTGCAGACCAAGACGTCGAATTTGCCTTCCCAGAAATCTTGAACTGTCCGTTCGAGAATTGCTTCGTCCATTTGTCCGTGCGCGACGGCAATACGCGCCTCTGGCACGAGTTGGCGAAGTGTGCGTGCACGGTCTTCGATTGTCTTGACTCGATTATGAACCCAGAACACTTGGCCGTCGCGCAAAAGTTCGCGTCGGATTGCCTCGGTTGCGACTCGGTCGTCTTCTTCGCCGACGAAAGTGAGAATTGGCTGACGGTCGGCTGGCGGTGTGTGAAGCAACGACAAATCACGAATGCCAACGAGGCTCATTTCGAGCGTGCGTGGAATCGGCGTCGCGGTCAACGTAAGTACGTCGACGTTTGTCTTAAGTTGCTTCATTTGTTCTTTGTGTTGCACGCCGAATCGTTGTTCTTCGTCGACAACCAACAGACCCAAGTCTTTGAATTTGACGCCTTCTTGCAAAAGTCGGTGGGTGCCGATGACACAATCGATTTCGCCAGTGGCAAGTTGTCGAACGACTTTCTTGGCGCGAGCAGCCGTCAAGAAACGTGATAAAACCTCGACGCGAATCGGATAGCCGGCGAACCGCGACGCAAAAGTCGCACCGTGTTGCGAGGCAAGAAGTGTTGTCGGCACGAGAACGGCAACTTGTTTTCCGTCTTGAATGCACTTAAACGCGGCGCGAACTGCGACCTCGGTCTTGCCGAAACCGACATCACCGCAAACAAGACGATCCATTGGTACTTCACGCTCCATGTCGGCTTTGGTGTCGCTGATCGCGATGCGTTGGTCGGGGGTTTCAACAAACGGAAACGCCGCTTCCATCTCGTCTTGCCATGCGGTGTCTGTTGAAAACGCGTGACCGACTGCAGAAATACGACGCTGATAGAGAACGACGAGTTCTTGGGCAATTTCGCGAACAGCGCTGCGCACTCGCGATTTCGCGCGCGCGAAGTCTGAACCACCCATGCGGTTGAGAGTCGGTTTATCTCCACCGATGTATTGACGAATTGCGTCAATGTGATCTGTGGGTACGTAGAGGTTGCCGTTGTTGTATTGCAGATGTAGATAATCGCGCTCGACACCACCCATTGATTGTTTGGCCATGCCGAGATATTTGCCAACACCATGAACTTGGTGGACGACATAGTCACCGGGCTTCAAGTCTTCGAAAATGCTCGACGAACTTCGTTTTGGCGGTTTTACGTGGCGATGTGTTCGACGCCGACCTGTTAGATCACTTTCTGTGATTATCGCCAACTCGTGATCGTTGAGAATGCAGCCACTGTGCATAGGTGAGACAACAATCGAAACGCCAGGGCTGGCGACAGAACTTGAGTCTTGTTGTGGCGATCTGACCGTGATGCCTTCAAGAGTGAGAACTTCGTTGAATCTCTGAGCCGAACTGGGTGTATCGGCGGCGATGACAACTCGAAATCTTTTCGTTACAAGGCGCAAGATGCGACTTGCGAGTGCTTCGGTGTCGCCGGTTGCTTGACCCCAAGTCGATGAAACAATTGTTGACGAAGTAGGTGAGTCGGCAACTGGGCTGAGAGAAATGATCGATTTAGCTGATGTGTTCTCTAAAAATGCGTCGATCTCAGAGTGCAGACGTGGGTATGTCTGCTCGGGGTCGCGTGACCAAGTTGATGCCAATGCGCGCGCTAGGTCGTCTTCTTCGGCAATTAGGTCTCGCGCTCGGTCGCGCATGCGGCGCGGCTCGATCAACACGATGTGCATCGGCGAACTTTGGCTACAGACATCAGTAAGCACTTCGTCATCTGTTGCAACCCACGGCAACCAACTTTCCATGCCATCAAAAGTCATCGATTGCGAGATGCGGTCCCAATTTTCTTGACCCCACGGCTCTTTGGCGATCAACCCCTGCGCTTTTTTGGCGACGGCTTCATTGATTATCACCTCTCGTGCTGGAAAAATTCTCACCGATGTCAGATCGTCGGTGCTGCGCTGATCGTTGACGTTGAAAGTAGTAAGTCGATCGACTTCGTCGCCCCAGAGGTCGATACGAATTGGGGCGTCGGCTGTCGACGGAAACACGTCGATGATTGAGCCGCGCCGGGCAAACTCGCCGCGATGTTCAACGATTTCTTCTCGTCGGTAACCGAACTTGGCAAGCGTCGCGACGAGTTCTTCTGTATCAAGTTGTGACTTTGGCAAGATTTCGACCGGTTCGACAACCGTGTTGCTCAAGTGTTGCAAGAGCGCACGCACACCAGTGACAATTATCTTCGGTCGGTCGTTCTTGATTCGCCATAATACTTCGAGGCGTTTGCCCATAGTTTCGCAATTCGGACTGACGCGTTCGAACGGCAGGGTCTCCCACGCTGGAAACAACGCGACATCTCGTTCGGGCAGAAATGCAAGAAGATCATCGCGCAACTGACCGGCCATCATGCCTGTCGGCGTGGCGACTACGACTATTTCGTCTTCGGTTCGTTGAGCAAGACCCGCCAATAGCAACGCCCAAGCGTGATCGGCGCAAATGATCGAAGCGCTTTGTTCTCCGAGTGCCGCGCTTAATGCTGGTTCAAAACTGAGAGTTGGCGCGAGTTCGTGAAGCGCGCCGAGCGATTTCATGTCTCGTTGCGCCTAGCGGGCATTGATGTTGCGCATTGCAGCATCGAGACCTTCGGCGACGATTAATTGAACTGCATCGGCAGCAACTTGCACTGAAATGTCGAGCAATTCACGTTCGCGTGCCGGAATCTTCGAAAGAACATGATCGCCGCCTTGTTCTTTTGACGGCGGCTTGCCGACACCGATTCGCACCCGTAAATAGTCTTGAGTTTTTAAGTGCTGGGTGATTGATGCCAAACCGTTGTGACCCGCGAGGCCACCGCCAGATTTTATTTTCACGACACCTGGTTCTAAATCAAGTTCATCGTGGACGATAATTATTTTGAGTGGATCACTAATCGCGTAACGGCGGGCGAGTGGACCAACCGCGTTTCCGGACTCGTTCATGAAAGTTGTTGGCATCGCCAATAGCAAATGTTTGGTCTGTGCATTCACCGTTGTGTTAACTTCGGCGAATAGTGCGCGATCACGCCCCGCTTTTAGTGTCGCGTTAAATCGAGTTGCGAGAAGTTCGATCGTCTCGAAGCCGACGTTGTGTCGCGTGCGCGAGAATTTGGTGCCAGGGTTGCCCAATCCGACGATTAGAAAGTCAAACTCGCTACCGCGTCGCTCAGGTCGCTTCGCGCGACCGAACAGCGCCATTTAGTTTTACGCCGTAGGTTTGGCGTCGCCCGCAGGTGCAGCACCTGCTGCAGGTGTTGCACCCTCAGCCGGAGCAGCGCCTGCTTCACCTTCGGCTGCGACAGCAGCAACTGGTGCGACCTCTTCAATTTTTGTCGTGAGCACTGTGACAACAACCAAATCTGGGTCACCAACGGCGGTGCAGCCTGCTGGCAATTCGATTTCTGAAAGATGAATGACATCTTCCATGCCCATGTTGGTGATATCAATCAAAATTTCGTTCGGAATATTTGCCGCAGTCGCACGAACTTGAATTGTGTTGACAGTTGCGTCGACCAAACCACCATCGGCAAGAACTGCCTTGGCTGTGCCCTTGAGGTGAACTGGGATGTCCATTGTGATCAATTCGGTGAGCGAAATTTGCATGAAGTCGACGTGGCGAACGACGCGCTTCACTGGGTCGCGTTGCAACTCTTTGACGATTGCCGGATATTTCGTGTCACCAACTTCGAGTTCAAGAATTGTGTTTGCACCTGCGGGGCCGGCAAGAGCAAGTCGCAGATCGCGTCGGTCAACAGTGACTTTGACTGGTGTCATGCCGTGGCCGTAAACAACGGCAGGAATTTGGTCAGCCAAGACAAGGCGACGTGACTCTGCACTGCCGATTGCGCGACCAATTTTTGTTTTGAGTGATGTTGGCATGATTGCTCCGGAAATAGTAAAAGTCGTCAACCAAATGACGGCTTTTTATTCTAAGGGCCAAAGCCGATAGTTGCCACAGAAATCAACGGCGATATCGCCGAAATCTGAGCAGTTTTGCGTCGTTTACGACTGGTTTTCGCCGCCGAAGAGATCGCTGACGCTGGTGTCTTCGAACACTGCCGAGAGTGCGTCAGCCAAGATCTTGGCCACCGAGAGAATTTCGAACTTGGCGATGCGTTTTTCGGGTGCGAGTGGCAGTGTGTTCGTCAGCACGACTCGCGAGATTCGCGATTTGTTCAGTCGGTCGACAGCAGGGCCAGACAGCACGCCGTGAGTCGCCATCGCCCAAACTTCTTTTGCGCCGCGAGCATAAAGCAACTCGGCTGCGCTGCAAATTGTGCCACCTGTGTCGATCATGTCGTCGGCGAGAATGCACAGTCGCCCTTCGACATCACCGATAACTTCTTTGGCTTCAGCGACGTTGGTCGTGTTCTTTGGGCGTCGTTTGTTGATGAAAGCAACGTCAGCGCTCATGTCAGTGAGATGTTGAGCGAATCGTTCGGCAACTTTTACCCGGCCAGCATCTGGCGAAACTATTACGAGGCCCTCGCGAGCGTTATCGCGAACGTACTGTTCGAGCACTGGTATCGCAGTGAGGTGATCGACAGGACCTTCGAAGAAGCCTTGAATCTGTCCGCTGTGCAAGTCGATTGAAACCATTCGCTTAGAACCTGCCGCTTTGAACATGTCTGCAATCAGGCGGGCGGTAATTGGTTCGCGTCCTTCTGCTTTGCGGTCTTGTCGTGCGTATCCATAAAAAGGACAAACTGCGGTGACGCGTTTTGCTGACGCGCGATAAGCCGTGTCGATCATTATTAATTGCTCCATGATCGAGTCGTTGATGCTGCGACCGTCGTGGCTGCAATGTGTTTGCATGATGAACACGTCGCCACCGCGAATGCTCTCTCCAAATCGTGGACGCAATTCTCCGTTTGCGAATTCGACGATGTTTGCGTCGCCGAGTTGAACATTCAAGTGTTGTGCGACTTCTTCGGCAAGTGCTGGGTGTGTGCGGCCCGAATAGATGGCCATTCTTTTTGTGGTGACTTTGTCGATGGTCTTATTCACTGTGAGCCATCTTAGAACGAACTGGTTGGGGGCTCGCCAGCCCAATGCGGTGGTCGCGGGTTGCGTTAATCGGTGTCGGGTACGACCGTGCCAGGTTCGAGATTGGCAAACGGGCCGACTTTTGAGTTCTTGCCGATTTTCGCGTCACGGGCATTAGACATTTCGATTCGAGAACCAGCGCCAACGCGAGTGTTGACAAGCCGAGTGTTCGGACCAATTTCGCAGTTGTCGCCAATTTCTGTGCTGCCCTGCAAAATCGTGCCCGGCAAAAGGGTGACTTCTTTGCCGATTTTTACGGTGACGTCAATAAACGTTTGTTGCGGATCAAACATCGTTACGCCCGACATCAACCAAGCCGTGTTGGTGCGACTGCGCAGTTCGCGCTCGGCCATCGCCAGTTGCCAGCGGTCATTGACGCCGCTGACTTCGTTGGCGGGTGCCGTATGTGAACCGATGTGGTGACCCATGCTGGCCAGAACTTCTATGACATCAGTTAGGTAATACTCAGATTGCGAGTTTTTGTTCGAGATTCGGCGCAGTGCGGGGCCGAGAAGATCACGACGGAATGCATAGATGCCGGTGTTGATTTCGTGGATTGATTTGATTTCTGGCGACGCGTCTCGCTCTTCGACAATTTTCAGAATGCGGTCGTCTTTTGCGCGAACAATTCGACCGTAACCAGTCGGTGCATCGACGAACGCGGTCAATACCGTCGCCGCGTTGTTCGAGTTTTGCTGCTCGTTGATCAGAGTTGAAATCGTGCTTGCTTTCAACAGCGGTGTATCGCCCGGCATGACGATGATTGTTGAAGTGTCAGAAACTTCGCTGGTGGCGCCGGCTGCAGCGTCGACGCTGGTTAGTCCAACGATTGTTGCGTCACCAGTGCCACGTTGAGTTTTTTGCTCGGCAAAAGAAACGTGGGCCCACTTTGGTGCTTGTTTGGTGACGACTTCAGTTACTTGTTTGGCGGCGTGGCCTACGACAATCACGGTCTTTTTGAGTTGTAGTTCGCGTAATGCGCCGATGACATGGATGACCATTTCTTGGCCGCAAATGTTGTGTAGCGGCTTTGGCCGAGTTGACTGCATTCGAGTGCCTTCGCCCGCGGCGAGGACAATTGCGTAAACCGACACGCAATATTTATACACGATTAAAGTTCCGGGGAGAGGACTCGAACCCCTATAAACGGGACCAAAACCCGTTGTCCTGCCATTGAACGACCCCGGAATGGGTTTGCACTGACGCCTCTACGGTAGCGAATTTTGTGTGTCGTTTCCCATCTGTGTCAGATATCGTATTGCGAGTCATGGGATCACTGGTCAAGCGCCGCCGCAAGCGAATGCGCAAAAAGAAGCACAAGAAAATGCTTCGCCGTACCCGTCATCAACGCAACAAATAGTCCGCTTCGCGCCGTCCCTTCGCGTCACCAACGCAACAAATAGTCCGCTTCGCGCCGTCTCTTCGCGTCAATTTGTTAGTTGGTGTGGGTGGAGATGACTGTGGCGTCGGGAAGTTGCGAGGCGAAGTTGGCGAAGTTGCCGTCGAGCCACCAAGTTGAACCGCTACCTGCAAGTGTCGGCACAACGCCGCACGCTTGTGCGATTTTTTCTTTCCAAATTGCAAGCCGTGGTTCAACTTTGATTGCAGCAGGCTCGAGATCGTTGACACCCGCGTGTTTTAGCGGCGTTTTGCAATAACTAGTGAGTTCATCGAAAGCGCGATAGACCGCGGGTGTTGAAACTCGAAATGGTGGCACGACGAGCGTGATTTCTCGAGCAACTTTTTTGAGCGGATTAACATTTTCGCCGATACCCGACACTCGCGCTCTGCCACCGACCATGCAAAACGCAATATCGGCACCAAGTTTTGCTGCACTTGCAAGATCGGTGAACCCGGCCCAACGCAAAATTGCCGCTGCGTCGGCGGACCCGCCGCCAAGACCGCCACCGGACGGAATATTTTTGGTGATTGCTACATGGGCTTGACGATTGGCGAGTCGAAGTGCGCGCACGACGAGATTGTCATTTGAGTTTTCGAGATCGTCGGCAAACTTGCCGGTGATTGCGAGACCCGTTCGCGAGGTGTCAATAGTCAGTTCATCGGCGAGTTCGAGAGTCACCATTTCGGCATCGATCAAATGAAAGCCATCTGGCCGAATGCCAGTGACGCGAAGTGAAAGTGTGAGTTTTGCAGGTGCGATGAGTGAAACGAGTTGGTGGCTCATGATTAGTGGCTCGGGGTGCTGTGATTGGCGGTCGAAAGGCGACTGTCAATTGCGCGGCGCAAACGACCCCATGCAGACAAGTCAAGTTGCTCGGCGCGTGACTCTGGGTTGACATCTGCTTTTGCAAAATCGTCGGGAGTTGCAATCGAGTCGAGAGCACGACGCAACATTTTGCGGCGTTTGGCAAAGCCAGAACGCACCAGCGAAAAAAGTTCTTTGGCGACCACATCTTCAACGCCCGGTCTGTCGCGACGACGAATTTCAACAAGCGCTGAATCGACACGTGGTTGCGGAAAGAAAACTGATGGCGGCACTTGACCGACAATTTTAGAACGTGCCCAATAGTCGACCTTCACGCTGACAGCACCGTAGGCCTCGGTGCCGGCACGAGCCACGAGGCGATCGGCGACTTCACTCTGCACCATCACCAACATGTGTTTAACTGCGGCGATGCCATCAAGCAGGTCGGCGACGATGATCGTCGCCACGTTGTAAGGCAGGTTGGCAACGACATGCCAACAATTTGACTTGGCAAGCAAAGGTTGCCAGTCAAGTTGCATTGCGTCGGCGTGAAGTACCTCAACATTTTCAAGACCCTTTGTGTTCGTACGCAGCACTTCAACCAAACCATTGTCGATCTCAACGGCAACCACACTTGCACCCGTCTCAGCGAGCGCCAAAGTAAGAGAGCCGAGTCCCGCACCTATCTCAAGCACGTAGTCGCCCGCGCCGACATCGGCGAGGCGCGCGATTTTGTGCACAGTATTGGCGTCGACAACGAAGTTTTGTCCGAAGGCGCGGCGCGGCGCAAGACCGTGCTTGTCGAGCATCGCGACAATTTCAGTGCGAGAAAAAGTCACGAGAAATTAGTTACCAAGAAACAGCTACGGGTATCGGCGCGTCGACAAGATTTGCCAGAGACTCAAAAACCTTTGTGTGTAAAATCATCGTCGCACCCGATGGCAGAGACGTTCGGAAAACATTTGTGCATGTTGTCGTTCGTCCGTTATTGAGATTCTGCACAGAAACCTTGATACCAAGCGGCGCTTGGGGAAAGTAGCAAACAATTTCTGGGGCGTTATCAAAATTGCTGAACGAAGCAATTGCTTCGATGCCGGTCAAACTGCTAGCCGGATAAGCGATTTGCGCCGATCCGTCTTGCACAATCGGTGATGGTCCGCCGAGGATTATTGGCTCAAGTGACCCGTCTTCGGAGGGTTCACTCAGAACCGAGTCAACTTGGGTGGTTGTCGATATGGCAACCTCGGCATTTTGAGTTTCATCGCCGTTATTAAACATAAACAGTGGCAAAACAAGAACCGTAAGAATCGCCGCTACGGCGATTCGTCGTCGTTCAAAAGTTGAAAGTAACAATATGTTCAGGTTACGCAGCGATACCAGGGAATGCAATCGTTGCATTTTGTGTCGTTTGTCGTGCGATCTCTTCTAACGAAACATTTCGCACTTCGGCGAGACATGCGCCTACTTCAACCAAGAAGGCCGGCTGATTCGATTTGCCGCGGTGTGGCACGGGTGCAAGAAAAGGGCTATCAGTTTCTACGAGCATTTTGTCGGCGCTACAAACTTCTGCCGCGTCACGAATTTCTTGAGCCTTCTTAAACGTGACGATGCCAGAAAACGAAAGATATGCACCGATGTCGAGACACTTTTTTGCTTCAACTGGTGAACCGGTGAAACAGTGAAAAATAGTTCGGTCGGGCACACCACACGAGTTGAGAATTTCAAAGGTTTCATCCCATGCTTCGCGAGTATGTATGACCAACGGCAATTTGTGTTTATGGGCGAGTGCAATCTGTGCCGCAAAGATGTCGCGTTGAACTGCGCGATCAGAGTGGTTGTAGTAGTAATCGAGCCCACATTCGCCGATTGCTACGACACGATCGTGAGTTATTAACTCGTGCAATCCGTCAAGGCCGTTTTTTGCATCGTGCGGATGTAGACCAACCGTGGCCCAAACATCTTTGTTTGCACTTGCGAGTTCAATGGCCGCTTTTGATGTCTTTAAGTCGGTGCCGATTGTAATCATGCGTTTAACACCCGCTTCGCGCGCGGCGATCAACGCGACATCGGCGCCACCCGGAATGTCTTCGTAAGTCACATGACAATGAGTGTCGACCCATTCGGGTTTTGCCGTCTGCATCGCGCTCACATCTAAATTTTCTTACGCGGAAACAGTGGATCGCCCTTCGTCACGGTCGTGCCGCCGGGGTACCGACCCCATTGAGTATCGATGCCGATGCGTTGGTCGGCAACATCGCCGACCATGCCGAGACGTTGCCAAACATCTTGACAAGTCTTCGGCATCGCAGGGCTCGCCAAAATTGTGACGATTCGCAAAGCCTCGAGTGCGTCGCCCATCACGATGTCGAGTTCTTTGCCCGGCTCCATCTTCCATGGTTCGTTTGTTTCGAGAAATGCGTTTGTCGCACGGATCAACGACCACGTGGCATCAAGCGCTCGACTCGGTTGCACATTTTGCCACTCGTGAGTTGTTTCGCTGACGCTGTGCGCAGCGATTGTCGCTAGCGGGCTCGCCTCAGAAGGCACTGGGCCAATGCCGCCGCATTTTTTTTCGACGACAGTTGCCACGCGCGCGGCGAGGTTGCCGAAGTTGTTTGCGAGATCTGAGTTGTAGCGCGAGAGTAATCCTTCGTATGAAAAATCACCGTCGTTGCCGTAATTTGTGTCAGACAAAACGTAATAGCGAAAGCCGTCGACGCCGATTTCGTCGATCAAGTCGAGTGGGTTGACGACATTGCCTGTTGTCTTTGACATTTTTTCGCCGCCGACCAACAACCAACCACCAACAGCCCAACCCTTTGGCGGTTCTAGACCAGCCGACATCAACATCGCCGGCCAATAAACGCAGTGAAAGCGAATGATGTCTTTGCCGATGAAGTGATAGTCAACTGGCCAATGTGCAGCGAATCGTTTTTCGTCGGTGCCATAACCATGAGCGGTGATGTAGTTGGCGAGTGCATCGAACCATACATACGCGACATGCGATTTGTCCCACGGCAATTCGATGCCCCAAGTCAGAGTTTTTCGACTGACGGAGAAATCTCGCAAACCTTGCTTGATGAAACCCGTTACTTCGTTGACGCGATGGTCGGGTTTGATCGCATCAGGGTGATCGGCGTACCACTTGAGAAGTTTTTCTTCGTAGCGAGAGAGCCGGAAGAAATAGTTTTCTTCTTCAACGTATTCGGCTTTCGTGTTGTGGATTTTGCACTTGTCGTTGTCGAGTTCTTCGGGGGTGTAGTAGGCCTCACATGCCACGCAGTAGTGACCCCGATAAATGTCGACCTCGATGTCTCCAGCGTCGTAGCAAGCCTGCAGAAGTTTTTGTACACCAATTTTGTGGCGTTCTTCCGTGGTGCGAATGAAGTCGCTGACGTCGATGTTCAGGCGTTGCCACGCATCTGCAAATAGTGGCGCGATTTTGTCGACAAATTGCTTTGGTGAGACACCTTCAGCGTCGGCGAATTGCTGAATCTTCAGACCGTGTTCGTCGGTGCCAGTAAGCAGGTGTACATCGTCGCCACAGAGTTTGTGCCAGCGACAAACCGCATCAGCGACGATCGTTGTATAGGCGTGCCCAAGGTGGGGTTTGGCGTTGACATAGTAAATAGGTGTCGTCGCCGAGAACTTTTTCACTGTTATATCTTAGAGTTTTCAGGTTGCGGCTGACTGTTACGAGTTTGATTCGGTGTCGTCGCGAAGTTGCAATGCGAGTTCGTAGACAGTGCGTTTGGCGACACCGAATCGCGCTGAAACTCGAGCCGCAGAATCTTTACGGCTAACGCCTTTGGCAATTTCGGCGCGAATCGCCTCGAGAAGTTCTTCGTTTGTTGGCGGTGCTGGTGGCTTTGCGGGTTCAAGAATGATTACAAACTCACCACGTGGTTCGGTTTTAGAAAAGTGCATGTTCGCATCTTGAAGTGTGCCACGCCATATTTCTTCGTGCAGTTTTGTGAGTTCACGCGCAATTACAACTCGGCGAGTTGCGCCACATGCTGTTGTCAGATCGCTCAAAGTTTTAACAAGTCGATGAGGCGCTTCGTAATAAACAGTCGTTCGAAATTCGGTTGTTGCTATCGCCAATCTCTCGGTTCGTTCAGCGCCACTACGCGGCAAAAAACCCTCGAATACAAAGCGCGAAGTTGGCAGACCACTCGTCACGAGAGCCATCGTCAGCGCCGACGGTCCAGGTATTGCAGAAACATTTAAACCGGCATTGACAACTGCAACAACAAGTCGTTCTCC
>Ga0214917_10003719_pt1 | contig 17450 bp, 25 predicted proteins | sample LL_1208_BB_MetaG_FD_177983 | JGI IMG/M metagenome (GOLD analysis project Ga0214917, IMG submission 177983) | Freshwater microbial communities from Lake Lanier, Atlanta, Georgia, United States - LL_1208_BB | ecosystem: Environmental > Aquatic > Freshwater > Lake | place: USA: Georgia | collected... | reverse complement strand
TCCGAAGGCTGAAAGGCAATCTTAGGCGCAAAATAAGGCTCGGGGGCATCATCATCGTAGGTAAACAGTTCAGGTCTGTACGTTGGGATGCTTCTAACAGGGGCTTCGCCTTCGCCATTTTTTGCAATCTTAATGACCGCTCGGTTCTGGCTTGAAGTTCCATCTGCTAACTCCTTAACACCTCTTTTGAAGGGTACATCCAACAGGATTACAACCCTTGCGTCCTGTTCGATATTGCCTGAATCTCTGAGGTGGTGCAGTTCCGGCTCGTCCTCTGATGCTTTCCGGTTTAGTTGGTGCAGAACCATGATGGGAATTTCAAGTTTCTTTGCCAATTGTGCTAATGGTCTGGTAATGTTGCCTAACTCATCATTTTTCGAGAATGGCCGATAACGTGGGTCTTCTTTGATAAAGTTCAATTGGTCAACAATCACAAATTTTGCACCCTTCCTGACCTGATGTTCTATTTCCATACATAGCAGGTTCACATAAGGGCTACCCATATCCGGCAATACAAGGTTACTTGGTACTTTGGCTTGATTAATCTTATTCCAGTCCTCAGGCTTGAGTAATTTAGGGTTCTTAATGTAATCCAGACTTATTCCTGCAATCATAGCCATGTACCTCCGCATCACTTGGAACTGGGTCAACTCCAGTCCGATAAATGCCCCTGCATGGCCATTCTTAGCCAATTGGTACGAAAGCCACATTCCAAAAGTAGTCTTACCCATGCCCGGTCTCCCGGCTATGATAATTAATCCCGGTTCAATTGCGCCTAAGAAGTCATCCATGAAGTGTTTTCCGGTTAACAGCCCATAAGGCACGTCTGAGGCTTGCTGTTTCTCCATCGAGCGTATCAGTTGCAGGTACGCCTTATCCAGTGTTACCGATTCAACGCCCCCCAATCGTGCAATCACATTCCGGTACTCAGCCTTAATGCTGTCTAACTCCATTTCTGCTTCATCCAGTTCAATCGTTTCATCCCATGCCATAGTCTGAATGCGTTGCGCCTTGAAAATCATATCACGCCTCAGGTACTTGTCAATGATGTGAAAGCAGTGGTGCTTAATGTGGGCTGAGGATGCAACCTTTGAAGTTAGTTCTGAAAGGTAAAACAGATTGCCTGCCTGTTCTAATTTTCCTGCCTCTCTAAGCCACGCTGATACTGTCAGAAGGTCAACAGGCTTGCTTACTATGAAAAGACTGTGAATGGATTTAAAAATCCATCTATGCTTATCCTCAAAGAACATATCCTCAGTCAGCATGTCTTTCACCTCGTACATGGCATTTTTTTCAAGCAGTAATGCCCCAAGTACGGCTTGCTCCATTTCAGTAGCTGAGGGGGGGATAAGGGCTAAGTTTTTATTAGGCTTCATTTTTCTGAAATTTAGGTTTTTGTTCTGTCAGTAAAATTTTGGCAACGGGATTAGATTCTTTCCAACGAATTAAACGCCTTGCTGATTCCCATGTCTTCTCAAGTTGGAACCGCATCTTGCCGGAAGCGGAACTTTCGGACCAATACAAGAAAAAAGCGTTAAGCGTATCTTTTGGATATTCTTCTGAGAACTGTTTTAGGTCTTCAATGAATTCATCTTTGCTCCAATTTTTAAAAGTCTTTTTTTTGTCTGTTGTGCTAACAACAATAACATCATTTACATTAACATTTACATTATCATTTACATTAACAGCGAGGTTTGCGACCGTTTGCGATGGCACATTGTCGCGGTGCGATGCTTTGCGAGATTTAGCGATAGATACAGCCTCCTGCACCGTAAGTTCTGAACTTGTTACTTTCTCATACAGGTCTAAATTATACCGTTTTAAATTGCCTAATGCTCCGCTATTTGATTTTGCCTCAATGCTGTCAGACCATTTTACCAAATCCCTTTTGAGTTGATTCCTGATAGATTCAAACGCAATTGTAAGAAGCAAGTCCTCCGATTCTGGATGCTCATCATTGACATAAGCGAAAATGTGTTTGATTAATCTCCCTGCAACCTCATCCGGCAACTTGTCAAAAAGCCCCTTTTGGTCGCAATAAAGTATGAAGGATGTTTTGTCTTTAGCCATAAAAAAAGTGCCTGAACGGCTACCACCACGCTCAGGCACAAGTAATCAATCCTTTAAAAGGGAGGTGATTATTCTTTTATGTCTTTTACAGTGTGGTAGACTGTGCTGTAAAGTTACGAATTATTTTGAATCAAATCGAATGGTAAACAGTTTCAACTTCTGGCAGGAGTGCTTTTTTGTCGCAAGTTTCGAAGAGTTCACACTTGGCACACCGCATCAGTTCAGGACGCGCCTTAAGTCCTAATGCTATGTCCATGTTCAGTGCGTTAATCATGTTCTGGGCTTGTTCCTTGTGCTTCTCTATGCTGTCAGGGTCAATCTTAACCTCAATTAGTTTGTTGACCATCTCCTGCTTCGGATGCCACACCCAAAAATAAAAAGGAGTTCCTGAAATTGCCGTATAATGCCTTGCTTGCACCATGTGATGCTCTTTGTCTGCAAGGGTTTCAATTTCCCATCCCATTTCATCCCACTTGTTATCCATCAGGCCTGAGTATTTCAGGTCAATCGTTACAATCCGGTCGTTCCACTTGGCGACAATGTCAAGCGTGCCTGTAAGATGCCCCAATTGGACATGCTTATTTGTGTGCAGGATTTCAATGCCCAATCCTTTGCAGAAAACCTTGAAATAATTTGCTTGCATTTCAGCTCTGGCATAATCAGCAGTCAGTTGACCTTTGGCAGTGCGTTCCGGCTCAGGTGCGCCATCCCTGCCTGTGCTTCCAGTTGCGCAATACTCGAACCATTTACCCAACTGCATAGCATCGGAGGGCATAGAGTGGTGCGTATTGTCAATGTAGAGGGCTTTGAGCCTCAATCCGCATTCTGCTTTAATCAGGTACTTCTGGTAAGCCTTCATCAGGCTTTGGCTAATGGTGGTAATCATTTCAGTTGTTCCCTTCTGTTTGTGTATGCCTGATGCACTTCATCAGGGTAGGCAGTCCAATCCAATACAGCCATCATGTCCAGCTCTTCAATGGTTTGAATTTTCAGAATATCCTGAATCATTTCAGCCGTTTTGTCTGGCAGTGCCATTTTATTATTTTTTTTCGGTTGAAGGAAAACCTCATAACCCATCGTGTCTTTGCGGTTCAAATCCCCCCCAAAGAGGCGACCTATCTTTTCGCATGCGTCTTTGATTGCATAGACCTCAGCAATAGGGTATGCAATTGATACAGCACCGTTATTGATATTTGCCAAATCTGCCGGACTTGTTCCTTTGGCAGTCTGCAACTGCATTGCCCCGATTCCATCCTGCATTCTCCATTCATTCAATACAGGGTGCAGGTAGTGAACCGTTACGCCAACCACAACCCCGTTGAAGGCTGTCTGAGCGAATTTAATTTCAATCTGATAGTCCTTGAATATCTTTTTGAGCAAATATTCGACCTTCTCAATCGGCAGGTACTTCCAGTCCTTAATGAAGGGATGAACCTTAACCCACTTCTCAGGTGGATTCTGATTGATTAAAAAGGTGAACTCATCCAGTTCTGACCAAGAATCGTAGTCCTTGACCAAATCCTCCATCTTTGGGATAATTATTTTCTTTTCTTCCATGCCCAAAATTGCATAATCCTACATTATAATACAACAGATTTTTATCTAAATTGTGTAAACGGTTGTAAGTCAATGGATTAAATTTTGAACAAAAGTAAACTTATAGGTTTATTTGTCTTCCTCAGTAACACACACCGGAGGCAGGCCAACAGCAGACCATGCCGTACGTAAATTGGTATCAAATCGCTTCTTTCTAAAGGACTTGTGCATCTCATAAGGCAGGATGTCCTTAGATTCACAAAAGGCATGAACCCCTCCATAGTCTTCCGTAAGTTTCTGCCTTAAAAGAACTTTCATCTCGGGGCTAATACTGCAAAAATTGTTTGGCTCTAATCTGACCTTCTCAAGAACAAAGTCAAGAGTTTGAATGTTGACACATTCCTGCTTCCTTCCGGCAATAATGGCCATTAACTCAGCAATCTTGATGCCCTGATTCTGGAATTCGCTTTCGAATTGCTCATAGAAATTATTGACCGTACCCCACTTATTACGGATACGGCTTTTCAAGTCTTTCAACTCTTTTTGAATTATCATACCCAAAATTACTGAATAGCAAGGTGTTAATCAATGCTTTTCAATTTAAGCAAGCTAAGGCATTGAGTATCAAAGCTATAAATTTACCATAAGTTCTACTTCTGCCATGCCATTATACAGCGTATAATTAATGTTCAGCAGGTAGGCATCCTCTCCCTCAAGTTGCACCTTAGCCCGTTGACCTATCGATGCAAAATCGGAGGGGGAAATAGGGTAGCTGAACTTATACCGTTGCAGGAAGTTGTTATTAGGTAGAGTGGTTAATGCTTGTTTTGCCCCAATGCTTGAAGATGTGGTGTACATTGTTCCGGCTATGTTCAGGTATGCTGTAATGAACTTCGGTCGCACCGCAATAGGAGATGCCAGCCCGAAGTACTTCCACTGCAAGAACTGCCAGACTGTATAATTGGCATTATAGATGTAGTGATTGACTAAGGTATAGACCCCTCCTACCAATTTAGACCGCTGATAATTAAACTTTCTAAATTCATGATGACCGGAAAGGAGATTGAATTTGGTGTCCATAAAAAATACCTTCTCAGCAATAGATTGATAGTTACTTATTGCCCAACTATTCGGCAGTGTCATGTTGTTAATCTGACCTGCACCGCCAAAGGTGTACTGGTTGTCATACACATCCTCATACACGCCCTGAGTACATCCAGCGAAGTCAAAACTCTCAAATACCTTCTCTGTGTCTTCAAAGACAAACTCATTCAGGAATGCTGCCGTAGTGGGGTTTAAGATATTGTATAACCCTGTCAGATTCCAGTCATCCTCTGTATAATTAGCCCCTAATTTTAATCCCGTTCTGATTCTTTTTTCATCAAATGCTTTCTCAAGGTCTGGAACATTGGTGAAGTTGTACGCACTTGCAGATGCCGAGAAAAAATATTCCATCGGTTCAAGTCTTAAGTACCACTGGTCTTCGCCTGCATCGTATTCGAAGTCGTATTGCAAATCAAAGGTTGCACTCAGTACCTTAATGAGATTTTCGAAGCTAAAGAACATTTCAATATTGGCAGCACCCCATATCTGCCAGAACTCCTGACCTTTGACCAGATGTAATCCCTTTAAGCCCCTTGTGTACTGGATGGGATTGGTAACTGTCAGGGTAACATTCCCTCCCAGACTGCTAACTGAGGTGGTAACAGATTGGATAGGACTGTATGCTCTTAACAGCAATGCCGTGCCAGCCGTAGGTGTTGCCTCAGCGATGCCAAAGGGAACAAAGAACCTGTTATCTCCTGACCGGAAGGCATCCGATACATCAGGACAACTGCCCATTAGCTGAGAGGCATAGATGACAGCATTTGCCCATCGTATAAGGTCATTGGTTCTATTTCCTGTTGCAATGAAGGAGGCTGTAATCTGATTATTAAAGAAGTCTGTAATGGTGCAACTAACCGTACTGAAATTCGCCAGTGTGTCTGCCGTTAAAGCAATATTCCAGTAGTCATCCGATGGTGCTAAATCAAAAATATCAGACCTTAGTCGCAATTGTCCATCAGTAAGGAAAGAAAGCATCTGGTCAACCACTGTCTTACATTCATAGCCGATTGGATTCTCTCTTAACCACGGGGATGTATTGGCAGGAATAGCCAGACCAGACAGGGGCGCAAACCGCTCATAAAGTTCATGTGGGTCAAAATCTATCGGTACGGTCTTATTTACTGATTCCTCACTGAATAGACTAACCTGTACGTCTGAACTTTCGCTCAATGTTGCCGATGGGTTATTTTGTTCTAAATCAATCAGCACAAAGCACTCCTGCCCTATCTGCTCAAATTTGACATCCTTACACCGGATAACGCCCGTAAATATGATATTCCAATTGTCAAATTCATGGCATCTGCTCTCAACCCTCACTGGGAGAACGGTACATACCCCATCATACCTGATAGCATTATTGATTAGATTGTACCCTATTCCGGCTAATTTAATGTCGTTGGAGTACTTGACAAACAATCCCTTCAAGTCGTCATCCCTTTTATATTCTATCTTCAACGCCTCCCAGTTTTCAGGATTGTCGACCAGTGTGTTATTAATGTAGATGCGGAATATCATGCTCAAAATTAAACAAAAAAGCCCCACCGTTGGGTGAGGCTTGGAGTAAAGCAAACAACCTTAGATAGAAGTTGCCAGATATTCGAATACGCCTGTAACGCCTGACAGGTCATCAGTAGTCTTGTAGGCATCATTTGGTTGAAACCAGTAGCCGTAATCAAAAGAAAGTAAGATTTGAATCTCTCTCGTAGCATTACCGCAGTAATTGCCTTGAAACACGATATCAAAATCAAACATTCTCTCACCCTGCAATGGTGCTGCAAAGTAGCCGTAATAAGAACCATCAGCCTTTAATCCACCAAAAGAACCTTTGTTACGAGTTCTGTTGAACATCATAGCAGAGTTAGGGGCAATCACAGCGAACTTGTTTGCATTACCAAACTCAGTCGGTGCAGCGTTAGATGGGTAGTAGTCATACTGCTTAGGTGTAACTGTCTTACCCATATCAATACCGCCCAGATTCAAGCCGAAGAACGGATTAGATGCGTTGTAGATATCGAAGATACCGCCACCAACAATCTGAGGTAAGCCTGCCTGTCTGTTCAGGTATGCGAACTGGTGACGTAGGTCACTCATGCCCTTATACACCGGCAGATTGGTCGCAGCAAAGATGAATGGTAGAGATACAGAGGTAGGAGAAGAAGGAGAGTTTGCCAAGTTGTTACCGAAAGCCGAAGCCACAGCATTCGCAGCATTGATTTCAACACTGGTCATCATGGCATTCATTGTTCCCATAACTACCTGCATAACCTCATTCATTTTGCCAGAGATAGGAGGTTGACCGGGCGCACCAGAATTCAACCAATTTTCTACACGGCTTGCATCAACGCAATACTGAGCAATGGTTTCCTCAGAAAGAGAGAATCCAAGTTCAGCGTACTGGTCAATAGAGATAGTACCTTCCAATCTTCCTTCATTTGCATCGTAAGTACATTCAGGAGAGGTCCTAACCTCATCAACTGTACTTCTACGGCGATACCAATAATCCAATGAACGGATGTGTCCTTCGGCAGAAGTAGCCTCATTAACGATGTTAATAGCTGTTCTGTTTTCAGGGTTAGTTAAACAAGCAATCGTACCGAAGTTATCCAGTTTGAATGCTCCATAGTTCTTTTTTGCAAGGGCTTCCATGTGGATTAGGAGCGCATTACAAAAGCCTTGTCCTGTTGAATAAGATGACATTTTAAGTTTTGTTTAAAATGTCTGTACTGTCTTTTTCTCGGCTTAGCTTTCCTGTGGACGTTGCTTTGCATCTCGTTCCGCTTGCTCCCTTCGGATGCGTTGGAAGTCGTTCTCAGCACCGTATTCAGGCGTGTACTGTGGTTTGTCGGTTTTCACTGGTTGGACTTGCTGTTGCTTAACCAGTTTATTATCGACCAATACTTTCGTGATAAGGTTTTCCGGCATCACAGTTTTACCGTTTTCAAAATAATCGAGGTCTGGGCTGGATTTTCTTTTTACCTGAAAACGTTTGTCTGAGGTGCGGACGATTTCTGCATCCATAAGTTGCAGTTTATTCTTAATGGTGTCAAGGGCAATTCTTTTCATCAGTGCCGTATCACCATTTGGGGAATCAATTAGTGTGTGATTAGAGAGCTGATTCTCATAATAGGAGGTCAGTAATTCATTGTTGAATTCGCGTTCCTTTTCGGCAATTGCCTGTTGAATCTTAGCCTGATAATCTGCTTCAACACCTGATAATTTCTTATTCAGGTCATTGATCTGGTCGGTGTATTTCTTCACGTCTACCTTATCTCCAGAGGCTTTCGCTTCTGCTAATTTGGCAAAGGTGCTTTTTAACTTGGTCTTGTAGTCTGTTGCCGAAGGGTCAATCTCAACACCGTACTCGGTAGCCAATGTGCTGAGCATGGCTTCATCCCCGTTCCTGAACTCGGCAAACATGGCCTTCCTCAACGTTCCATCCGATTGCAATATCTTAGCAAATTCCTGCTTCAATGCAGGGTCTCCTTTGATTGCTTGGTCACGGGTAACATAGGACTGATTGAACTTTTCAGTCAGTTCAGCCGGAAGCGGTACGGTTGCTGTTGCCTTAACGATACCTGCCAATTGTTCATCCGTTACCTCAATGCCTGAGTTGGTAAATATGGTATGCAAAAATTCTGCTATTGTGCTCATAATTCAGGGTCGTTAGGTGTGATGTCTTTAGCTTTCTTAGCTGATTCTTTCGCCTTCCCAGCCTCCCCTTGCAGTTTGTCCAATAAGGCTTGTAATTCTTGCGCCTTAGCTTCGGCATGTTGCAATTCAAGGTCTTTGTTTTCCAAAACGGCCTCAGTGAGTGCCAGTTTAGATTCCAATTCCTGATTTTTTTGATGCTTCGCCTCAGTCACCCATCCATTCTTCCCCCAGATTTCAATCTTGCGCTTTAGTTGCTTGTCAGTACTTGCCGAGATTTCTCTCTTGACAAGGTTCGACCCTATCATTTTGAAAAGTGTTATTTTTCCCATGCCCCAAAATTACACACAATCAACACAATAAAAAAACCCTTGATTTCTCAAGGGCTTCATTCATGGAAAAGAAAAAGAAATAATTTATGTAAATATAGAGTAGATAAAGCCTATGGCCTCAGAAGGAGTAACACATGCATTGCCATCCACTACAATATTGGTAACACTCAAGTCCTCGATATAATAAACCATTGTACCACCTGAGTAAAATGCAAGCCCTTTTGTGCCGTAAAAGCCAATGCGAAGACTGGCAATACCGCCAGTCCACAATGTTATAGGGTCACTACCTATGGGCTTCTCTCCCCTCAAGGCACACGCTTGCGAACCTGCAACTAATTGATATCGGTCATAAGTTACCATTATGCGAATCCCTCATACAATGCCACCATGATTTCATCCCTTGTCGCTGGCTCCATCTCATCTACCAATACAGGGGTATCTGTTACGTTCTGAATCTGGAAGGCCAATTCGCCACCAGACCAGAAAGATATGCCGTTGTCGCTGTACAAAGAAACGTATGAGCCCCCAATGCCCAGAACAAGGATATTAATTCCGTTGGAATCCTCCTGAATGCCAGTCAGCATCCACGAATGGTCAGAGGTAACAATCTGAAAATATTTGAAGGTATATCCGTTCCAAATCTGCATGGTGCAATATTAAGGAAATAAATAGCAATCCGCAAAAAGCACCGTGACCGTGTCTGCGCCACTTGCCTTCTGAGAGGTTAGAACAACAGTCCATGAAGCAGTAGTGTTAATGGCTGACGTAACCTTCGAACTCGCTGTAGACCCTGAGCGCAGGGTTGTGAGTAACCCATGGCCTACCTGAGAGTTAGTGGTACCATTAGCATAGATGTCAACAGTGATTACCTGAGTACAGACAGTAAGGTCAAGATTGACATTGAAATATTGCGTTCCTCCAATCCCTCCGGCTCGAACTCTGAATCTTTTTGTATTGGCATTGTTATTAGTTTCAACAAAAAATTGAACCCTTAGCCTTCCGGTTGAAGGTAGTTCATTTGCGCCAATTGTCCATGTGTGCAGAATCTCTTCTGAGGTCGTGTTGGTAGATGCCCTGTTAATGGCATTAGAACCGATTCGGTAGGCTGTTGTGCGTAATGTACCCGGCTTCCATGAATAATCCGAAGCATTATAGACCAGAACATCCCCATCGGCTGGATTCATGTTCTTAAACTCTGGGGCTAAATTAGGTGTGGCTACTACTGGCATTAACAGAAGGGATTACAGTTGACTGAATAGGTAATATGTAATGCTAAATCTATGGAGAAGAATCCAATGTCAGTAACCACCCCTTGCGCTTCCTGAGCATTCATGCCGTAATAGGCTTGAAGGATATCGGTCTGGTCAAGGTTCAACCGTTCAACCTTAAGGACTGCCATAGATAGACTAAATGGCTGAGGTTCGATGTAATCAGGCAATGCGCCCAATACCTGCATTCCTACATTGTACGCCCTATCCTTGTATTGCCGTGTGCTGTAATGACATACGATAGTGAAGTTAACATACTGCTCCCGTTCGTCCTCAAAGTACCCATCCTCAGACCTTGTGCTATTCAATAGCCAGAACCATGATAAATCGTGCCTATTGTTCACCCCAACATAAGAACCCCTGCCATTAGAATCTAAGATATACGGCTTGAAGGTGTCTTTATCCCTTCGCATTTCCGCAATGTTATAAATACCCATCTCTGAGGGTTTATTCAGGGAAACAAGCATTTGCTTGTTGATTTCACAAACTACATTATCTATTACCGGCATGGAGTATCTTGTTAACGTGATTAAATATTTGCTTCATTACGCTTTGAATCTCCTTTTCATTCAAAAAAAAGATTCTTTTGCGTTCATATTTCTCAATCCAGTTCCTTTTAGCAATGTTTGCAATGCCGTTCCTGTCATACGCCCCTATGCCGGACCATCCAACACCGTAATCACTGCCTCCAAGTGGAGCAACATTGAACTGGTTATTCATATCGCCTGTTAGGGATAGGATTTTAACTCTGGATATGCCTCTGTTGTTCTTCTTACGCACGTACAGATAGCCTTTTGAATAGGGGCTGAGTTTAGTACCATCCGTCGCAATCGTTCCAGCATCACGCCAAACTCTGCTATCAATGATACCCAAAGAAATGACAGCACCCAACCGTGTAGCTGGGTCTGCCTCAAGTTTACGTAAGCCTGAAACTTGTGCAATCACAACCTGATTGAAGTTGGATTGGACAGGCATTACTTCTTTGGTTTCGGCTTCTTAATCGAGCCTCCACAGGTTGCACATTTTTTAGATTTCATCTTCTGGGATTAAAGCCCAAAAGTAAACATTCAATAAACAAATAACAAGAATGGCTGGTATGGTCAGCCAATAACTCAAATATAACTCTGCCAGATAATTAAAGGCTATAAATGAACCGCCACCCCAGACCGATGCCATACAGGGCAAACAACCTCCAAGTGGTTTGCATAAAAAAACAGGCAGTTTGCAAAGCCATTTGTGATAAAAATGGAATATCATTTTTTCCTGAAAGGTTATGTACATCCCAACACATACGGCTGAACTGCATACACAATCTAAAATAAAATCAATCATGTCTGTCCACCTTGCGCTCTAATGCAATTCTAATGTCTGTCAGGACTTGCATTATTTCCTTCTGCATTGTAGCGATAGTATCTGTCAAGTGCTTAAGGTCTTGCTCTCCCTGTGTCGCCTTCTTCTTAATCTGCATCACATCGTACTGCATCTTGCTCACCCACATCACGCCTCCGGTGAAGCATAGAATTAATTGCCATGCTGAGATAGTCAGGTCAATACTCATTTGAGTTGGAAAAAAGAAAAAAGGGGAAAACAATTTATTTGGATTGCAGTTCCTTTGCCTTCTCAGGGCTTACGGCCAATTGAGAAACACCTCCCGCTGTTAAGCCTATAATGACTGCATAATTAGCAATCTGAGCCACAAGGAGGGGTAATGCTATGCCTGATGTTGCAGGTACGGCTAAGATGCCGAAACCAATCGTTGCAAGGGATGCCCCGATATATTGTACCTTCTTCCAGAACTTAGGGGTTTTAGCGGTTAAGCGTTCAAGTAATTCCATGCCCCAAAACTAAATAAATATAATTAATTTTACAGCATGGCATCAAGCGAAGATTTTAAATTACCACAATACGTCAAGAGAGGCATTGAACACTTTAAGAAATTAAAACCCTTTGCCTTTAACTCAACTGAGGAAATTGCAACCATCCTCACATGGGTACGCCCGAATGAACCGGATGACATTAAGCGATACCGGATTCTGATATTCCAGAATGAACTTTTAAGCCCTTATAACAAGATAATGGTGAAGTTCAACGGGATAAACAAGGCCGATGGATTTGCGGTCAACTTCCCAGACCCGATTCTGCAAACAGCAACAGGTGAAGACTTGCAATCTTACACTGAGAATACCTATCCTTACTATGGTGGATTTCAGTATTGGTTCTGGAACAAAAGATTTAAGTCTTTTATCACCGATGCGAACTCATGGACTATCGTTATGCCCGCCAAAGCCCCAGAATCAGACGCACAATATGGCATGCCTGTCTGCTTCTTTGTGTTCAGTGAGTACATTCTGGACTTCAAGGATAATGAGTATGTAACATGGTTCAGCGGTAAGAGCCGAGCCGAGCATTCGGACAAGTATGAATTTGATACCGTTTCTTACAGGCATTTCAAAAAAGGGCAAGACACGCAAGGCAATGAAAATTGGGTGCTTTATGATGAAATACCAAACCCAACAGGCATACTGACAGCATGCCGTGCAGGAGGCTATCCAGAGGAAGTGATTGAAGGTAGGGATATCTATACCTCAATCCTTAGTCCGATTGCACCCTTCTTCACTAAGGCAATGAATATCCTGTCTGATGAGGATGGAGCAAGGATTAATCACATGCACCCTATGATGGTGGTTCATGAAACAGACCCTTGTGCTACCTGTAATGGTACAGGCTTTGAACGAGCCTTAACGGCTGACAACAATGGCAGATTCCCTGCTTATGTGTGCTCAGCATGCAAAGGGGAACGTTACCCCTCAAGTCCATTCGGGAAGTTGTCCATACGTCCTGCACTCAATGGTGAAGTTGCTACGCCTAATCCGGCAGCCTATTATGTAGAACGACCTATTGAACTGCTGAAATTTATCTCTCAGGTCATTAAGGATAAGGTCAAAGGAGGTTTTCAGGCTCTGGGATTCGATTACATGGATGAAGTACCAATGAATCAATCGGGCATAGCTAAAGAGTATGACCGTTCAGAAGGAGAATACTCCATGCACAGAATGGCAATGACTGTTGCCGAACACTTACAGGCATTGTATTACTTCATGGCATCATGGAGGCAACCTGCATTAGGGCAAAAGAAATGGCAGGAACAAGTGCCCTCAATTGTTATCCCTGAGAAGTTTGACATTGTTACATCAGACGTTGTGCGTGGTGAAATGGAGGCGATGAAAAATGCAGGATTCAACAATCAGCTAATCGGTGAAATGCAAATGAAATTCGCTAAAAAAAAGTTCGGAGAGAAGTCAAAGCAATATCTCAGAACCAAAGCAATGGCGCAACTTGACCCTTTCCCATCGGCTACACTGGCAGACAAGATAACGATGCAAAACAGCCCGGCAGTAGACTTGAAGGACATTTATACTAGTTTGAACTTGGACAAACTACTGAATATGGCTGAGGAAGAGGATGAGGACTTCTATAAGAAGGATATCTTTACCCAAAGAGCATTAATTCAGGGCATTGCTGATAATAACCTCCCAAGTGCCTTCATGAGCAGAAGCACGCCTAATAGGAATGATAACTCAGGATTTGAAATTGGTAGTTCTGGGCTGAATTATCCTCAGTTTGGGGAGTAATTACACAATCCTAAACCAATTGGACATAAAGGAGGACATGAAATATCGTGCCGTGTCCAGAAAATCCGCTCTCTGGCTTAAATTTGCCCTGCTTTTCTTATTAATATCTCCATTCTCGTCCACCTCCACATTATTGAGGTCATAAATCAATCCTTTGGCAGTTCGGTTAATGAATACGTTGGGGTGAGAGGCGAATATGGTGTTCATCAGGTTTCTGGTTGAATGTATAGAAGGGTTCGCATTAGGCACTCTAATATACGGCTTGCCAATGTTCAGTACTCTGGCTAACTGATTATAAGCATCCATAGCCCCAAAGATATTGCGCTTGTTCTTTTCGGTTGCATCCCCTGTCATCCATAGGTCGGAGTTAGGATAGTGTTGTAAGATCAGATTGCCAAACGTAGTCACATCACTATTCGCAATTGAGTACTCCCCAATGCAGAAGCAGAAGTACCCTAACTCAAACTGCCATGCAGTGCAGGTTAACGGCTCAACGTTAAAGTCAAAGGATAGATAGACTGGCTTGTTAGGGATGTATCTTAATTCCCCTGTCATCTTGCCCTCTTGGAAATTGTAGGCGAACTTGCTCTCTCTGTTTTCAATTCCCCACTGAGCTAAGGCGTAAATCCGGTATTGGTCATAATTCGATACCTTGAGCGTGTCATAATACAGCCTGTCTTGCTCAGTCAGGTAAGGGTTATTTAGATAGGTAGTCCTGAATCCTTGTGTATGTGGTCGCCATTCCGGCTTGTCCAATAGTTCAGTCTTCACCCAATGCCTCTCTGATATAGGGTTAAGGTTTAGAATAAATTGTATGCCCTCACTACCCCTTACCCTGCGACCAATCTCTAAAAAATCATCCATAGAGAACTGGGAGGCTTCCTCGAGCAACACCCTTTTCATCCCGGCTGTGGACTTGAGGTTTTCCACATCATTAGCCCCTGAGAAGTAAATGCCCTTGCCTGTTATCTTGTGAATAATGGCTCTATTATCCCCTGAGAATGTCCACTTGAATTCGTGCTGAATGCCGTACATCATGGCTATTTCCCTAAATAGCTTATAACAGGACATCCTGAGGTTTGAACTGTTTTTCCTGAATACAAGGGTATCTCCTGCACTTGGTTGAAGCAATTGAAATAATTCTAACTGGTGTGAAGCAAAGGACTTGCCTGAACCACTCCCTCCCAGATTGACTACGTACCTTGCTTTAGCATTTTTTAGTTTATGGAATAACGGCAGTAAGGTCTTCTGAACCTCTGGGGCTGAGAAGTCATAAATCATATATCCTCAACATCGGTAATGAAGTCTGTCTTATGCTCAGGGGCATTGAACAGTCCTATAGTTGCTGTGCCTTGTTGGCTGTTGTCATCCTGTTCCTGTTGCAAGTATTTAGATTTGCCTGCAATAGTTAAGAACATAGCCCCTGCCTGCGGATTACCCTTTGATGCTGAGAAAAGCATCCCTGTCAATAGCATATCCCATCCAGAGATTTCTCCCTGTGGTGTTTTGTAGGTCTTATCCGCTAATTCGTTTGCAAGTTTTCTGAGGTCACGTTTTGTGGCTTTGAATTCTGGGTCTTGCTTCTGCTTCGGCTGAATGCGAACATCACCCTTTTGGAAGGGTTTGCCTCTTGGTGCTTTCTTTGCGAATCCAGAATCCATTTTAGCCTACGATTGCACAAATTTAGCACAAAAGTGCCAATTTGCATTTTAGTGCTAATTTCGCTAAAAAAGGGGTTTTTACCGATTACTCACGATAACCTCACCTCCTTCACCACACTATTCGGTACATACGTTTCTTTGCCATTCAGATTGATGTGTAGGGTGTTGGTTGCAGGATTCCAGTTACCCTGCAACTTGGTGAATATTTCCATGTGGGTCATTTTGCCTTCACTCCCATAATAAAGTTAATACAATTAGTAATCCAACCCTTGCGCTTCTTAGGGACATGAGGTCGTTCAGAGTGCAGGTGGTAGAACTTAATTTCGCAATCCGGCTTCCTGCCAAGTTTAACGAGCAGGATAATAACACTTGCAAAGAAGAATCCAAATGCAATCAAAATGAATATGCAAAGGACAATGAATTGTTCAGGGTCGAAGAGTGGGGCTTCCATGTTATTTACCGCTAAATTCCTGATGTGCTTTGATGTTCTTTATTAAGCCGATGTAAGCATTCTCATTCGAGGATGGGTCAATCCGCCTTAATTGGTGGTCTTGTTCCGCTTGCTTGTTCCCACTGATGCCTGCAATAATCGTAAGGACAATGAACAGGAATACGTATGCCCGTTTTTCAATCTTAGTCATATTTCTATTTCCTCCGAAAAAATGATTTTTTCACCCGGCTTACGGATTGAATTTTTCAATCGTAGTACGGCTTCCATTGCGTCATTTTTCCCCATGAATACATCCGCACATGCACCATTTAGCCTTACGTGATAAAAAATATCACCGTTTGGTTTGGTAACCTCAATTACTTCAATTTTGTGCTTTCCCATATTTCTGTTTTAAAATGCTGATGAATGAGTTAGTTACCAGTTCAATTCCTTCCTTAATTCTGTAAGATTCTTGGCATATCTTATAAGTCCATTTTTATTCTTAAAATCAGCAAAAAGTAAATCTTCGCCTTTATGAACTTCTAATATCCCAAATTTACCCCCATTAGCACGTATAGCTTGCGCTAATTTTGAATTTGTTAGCCTAATCTGTCTCTTTTCCTTTTTTTCTGTCGTTGTCATTGTCTTAATGTTTAAATGTTCTACAATATTACGAAGCCCAAATTTACCATGCAAGGGATTTTTATAATTAAATAGTAACTCGTTGAAAATCAAGCTAATTAATTTTAGTTTAAAACCCTAAACAAATAAAACCCGTATAAACCCTTATGAAAACATTGACACCTTTATTAATTATTGCCCTATTGGCAATTGGATGTAAGACTGATAAGAAGGCATTGCCTCCTGTAACCAATATTGTGCAGGTTCAGGATAGCACGATTGAATCTGATACCTTAATTATGGAGTACGCCTTCACTCCATTGGTGCAACCCCTGACAATTTACAAGTATATTAATAACACGCTCAAAGATAGTGCATGGATGGCAATCGGCTCAGACCATGTGTATGCTGGTGTGATTGTGCAGGACGGGGATAGTGTATGCTGGAAAGAGAGTGGTCAACCTCTGATGCCTTACCTTGTAACCGATTCCGATAATTTAGGGTACATCAACCCTCTCCCTTTTAGTTCCTTGTACCTTTCCTCAGTGATAGGGAGTAACCTGTGTCTGCAATTGTAGCCACCTAAGAAGGTGAAGATTGTTTTTTCGTTCGTACCCTTAATCTTACCTGCCCAATCTCCCATCTTGCCCCACGACCTGACTTCTGCCTCAGTGTAAACCTTCCCGGCTCTTGTTCTGCAGAATGGTCGTGTAGTTTCCCGTGTTGTGCCTGAATAGTAATAATGCTCTAATTGAAGGTCATTGGTTAATACCTTCGTTACATTCCGCTCGTACTGGTAGAGAGAGTCGGTAACTATCTCATTCGCATATCGTGTGAGTTCCTCCGGTACATTCGCCTTAATCAATACTCCGGCTTGTGGAATGGTTAGGTTATCAGAGATAATTGTACTCAGCACCCTGTTAAGCCCTGTTATATCAATTCCTGCATATTGTAGTCCTGTGATGGTCTGGGTTAAGGCATTCGATTGTAATGACCTCACAAGTGCAGTATTGCCAAACGTTTGCTCGGCTAATAAAAAGTACTGCTCCTGCAACTTGGCTACCTCAACATAATGAGCATAGAGAGGGGCTGATATGCTTGCAACAAATTGAGGGCTGAATATAGATGCCCTGTAACTTTCGATT
>Ga0214917_10003718_pt1 | contig 17454 bp, 18 predicted proteins | sample LL_1208_BB_MetaG_FD_177983 | JGI IMG/M metagenome (GOLD analysis project Ga0214917, IMG submission 177983) | Freshwater microbial communities from Lake Lanier, Atlanta, Georgia, United States - LL_1208_BB | ecosystem: Environmental > Aquatic > Freshwater > Lake | place: USA: Georgia | collected... | reverse complement strand
ACAACACCCGCTGAGATTCAGCGTCGTCAGCGCCGCCAGCTGACCCAGCGACTCGGGCAGCCCCGTCAATGCGCGGCAATAACTAAGTTCCAAAAGATTCAGCGCCGCCAGCTGACCTAACGACTCGGGCAGCCCCGTCAACGCGTGGCACTCGACAAGATTCAGCATTGTCAGCACTGTCAACTGGCCCAGCGACTCGGGCAGCCCCGTCAACGTGTGACAATAGCTAAGATTTAGCGTCGTCAGCACCGCCAGCTGGCCCAGCGACCTGGGCAGTTCCGTCAATGCCCAACAGCCGCTGAGATTCAGCGTCGTTAGCGCCGCCAGCACGCTACACCCACTAAGATCCAGTGTTGCCGGCGCCGCTAGCTTTTCAGGCAGCCCGGCCAGATCCAGTGTTGCCAGCGCCGCTAGCTGACCCAGCGACTCTGGCAGCCCTGTCAACACACGACAATAGCTGAGATTCAGCGTGGCCAGCGCCGCCAGCTGGCCCAGCGAACTGGGAAGTTCCGTCAATGTCCAACAGCCGCTGAGATCCAGCGTTGCCAGCGCAACCAGCTGGCCCAGCAACTCAGGCAGCTTGGTCAACGCGTAACAATGGCTGAGATCCAGCGTCGTCAGCACCGTCAGCTGGCCCAACGACTCGGGCAACCCCGTTACCGCACGACAACAGCTGAGATTCAGCGTCGTCAGCGCCTCTAGTTGGCCCAGAGACTCTGGCAGCCCCGTCAACGCGCTACACTCGCTGAGATTCAGCGTCGTCAGCGCCATAAGTTGGCCCAGTGACTCTGGCAGCCCCGTCAACGCGCTACACCCACTTAGATTCAGTGATGTTAACGCCGCGAGCTGACCCATTGACTCGGGCATCATGGTCAACGCGGGACACCCGTTGAGATGCAGCGCCGTCAGCCCCGTCAACTTCCGACACCCGCTGAGATTCAGATAAGTCAGCGCCGCCAGCTGACCCAGCGACTCGGGCAGCTCTGTTAGCAAATAACACCTGCTAATATTCAGCGTCGTCAGCGCCACAAGCCGGCCCAGCGACTCAGGCAGCTTGATCAACGCGCTACACCCACTAAGATTCAGTGATGTTAACGCCGCAAGCTGACACATTGACTCGGGCAGCCGGGTCAACGCGCTACACCTGCTGAGATTCAGCGTCGTCAGCGCCGTCAGCTGGCCCAGCGACTCGGGCAGCCCCGTCAACGCGACACACCCGCTGAGATCCAGCCTCGTCAACGCCACTAGCCGGCCCAAGGACTCTGGCAACCCTGTCAATGTGCTGCACCTCCAGATGATAAGTGTCGACAGCATTGTCATATGGCCGAGTGTCTCTGGCAACCCTTCCAACACAGGACATCGGTGAATATGCAGTAGCGTCAGTGCTTCCAGCTGGCCCAGCGAATCGGGCAGCGCGGTCAATGCAAGGCACTCGTTCAGATACAACGTTTTTCGTGCCGCAAGTCGAGCCTGCGAATCAAACCGTTGCTTTGTCGGCAGGTATCGGTTGAGTGTCGATAGAGCCGTCAGGTGATGTTCTGGCATGGCGCGTGGTCTGAAAAATCCACCAATCACAGACCATATCTTGGCCAGCACAAATGCAATAGATTGTTGCCAAAAAAATTCTGCCATCTTCTTCCAAGTTTACGGATTGGCAAGTGCACAAGTCAATAAATGTGATCCGAATGTTCTTTATGATGTTTTAGTGGATGTGATTTTATGACGTCAGTTATTATTACTTTATGACGTCAGTAAATGCAGAATGATGACGTCAGTGATATTTGTCAGCAATTATAGATGAAGGGTGTATCCTCTATATGTTTGTCAGCAAAACAAATGCAGGGTGCACCCACGTACTATTTATTTTGCAGTCGCTCGACTTGAACTCATTTTCCCTGTTTTGTCTTTGCACTTTCAACAACATGAACTCCACGGATTCTATGCTGCGGAGCATGCACATGCGCCACGCTCACGAAAGCGGACGTCGTTTGTCGCCGTCTGAACGACTGCGCAAGCGGATGTTGGACTCGTGTCACGCCATTGAGGCGCTGCCACCGGCGACGTTGAAGTTGTGTGAAGAGCTTGCAGCGCACAGCGCTGCGCAAGATGCCAAGATTTGCCTTCTCGTCCAGGCAAACGGATCGCTTCGAGCGGGAGTGGAACAGGCCAAGATCAGGATCCAGGCCGCGCGCAATACCCTGGGCCCGACTCTGCACATCATTCTGGACGAAATTGAGGAGGATCTCCGGTCTGCGCAAAGCGCTTCGGCGCATTGCGAGGACAGTGAGATTGATGATGAGGACTTTGAGGAAAATGCGGAAGACGAAGAGGAGGAGGAAGAAGAAAAGGTGAATTAAAACTCTGGGCTTTATCTGTATTTTGATGTTATGTATCATAATACAGCATTTTCTTTGTTTTTTTCGCGTAAAACAATCTATCTATCTGTAATAATATCTATCTGTAATAATATTTCCGTTCACGTTTCAGTTCATCAAGTTTATGGTTAAGTGCATTTTCTTTGTTATTTTCGTGTTTATAATACAGCCAGCTGTTTATCTGTAATAATATGTTCACGTTTCAGTTCATCAAGTTTATTTTCTTGTTTTTTACAATCCGCTTGCACGCGCGCTGTTTCTCGGCAGTATGGTTGTCTTGATAAACGTGTCCACATCAGCATAGGTCATGTCGTTTTGAAGGCGGTGCAGGTAATCCATTGACGCAACCAAGCGGTCCAAGTCAAACGTGTGCATTGTGCATGTTAAATCGGTCAGCGGCACCACGGCTTCTCCGATGCGCGTCTTTAGGTGCTCCGGTGTAAAGAATCCACGATGCCCGTCAAGCGCGGCACAGACGAGCGAATTGATGATAGAGTCGACCGGGCGGCACTGCCGAACAACGTCGCGATAATGCTGCACGTCTGGATCCGCGAGGGACCATAGCGCGCGATCCACCAGCACTTGACGGCGGTCCAGGTCAAGTAGGCGGTCGGTCAGGTCTTGCGGGTGCACGCCGTGCGCCGTGTCAATATTCATCCCAACGGCGCACAGAAATCGCTGTTTCACGTGCCGCAGCTGAGCTACGGCTCGCAGGTGCATCATGTCTTCGGTGGGTGTACCGAGCTTGGTCTCGGACCCTGCAAGCACGGCGTCGCACCCGCCCTCCATCAAGTATAATTTTTCAACAAAACGCACGTTTTCACGCGCCATAACGGCCTCGTACGCGCTGATAATGTCGCCGATTGTCCCGCCATTGTGAATGATGTAGACAGGCTGTTGAAGTGCACGTGACAGGTAAAATTCCGGAAAATAGCACGTAATAACAGCCAGCACTGCGCGAGCATCCACACAGAAGCACACAGACGTAAGCTGCGATATGATGCCTTTTTTTGCGTGGCTGTCCAGAACGTCCTTTTTTTCAAACGACAAGTTGACCATAATTGGCCGGATCCCCTGGCTCAAGAGTTTGTCGCGCAACGGAATGCCAAGATACGAATCATAACCACCGCCACACCCGGACAAAATGGCATGTTTTGGCATTCTTGCGCAGGAACAAAATGAATCACGGGGTTTTTTTGTTTGTTTTTGTTTGTTTTTTTTCCGGGTTCTTTCAACCACATTTATTTCCATGTCTAGCAAGCAGCCGCTTCTCGCAACCGGACCTGACAACATTGCAGGCGACATTACCAACATAACTTTTGTATGTAACAATATTCTAGCTCTGATTGAGCTCTACCTGAGCTCTGATAAATTCTGATAAACTAATGAACTAATGATAATCATGTTACTCTTTTTTGCAGGTTGCCAGTCGAAATGTTCAGAAACTTATTCAACGAGGCGAAACGATAGACACACTTGAGGTCAAAGCTGCTGATCTGGAAATTGGCGCAGGTCGATTTGAGAAGACATCGGCGAATTTGCGAGAGCGCATGTGCTGGCGCGACTGCCGGTGGAAGCTGCTGGCTGCAATCATTGTGATCTTAGTGATTATTTTCATCACATTGCTTGCCGTTCTGATTCGGAAACATCACACATCACAATGAACAAGCATTCCATATGATTGAATCAACCAAATTTCGTGAAGAATGAACAAAAAATCACATATTTGTGTTTGAATTCGGAAACCTTCGCGCATGCGCAGCGCGCACAAAGCCCGTATGGCAGTCAGTACAGTCACACGGCCGGTTGGTTTCTAGAAACAAATCTTTCACACGAGCATCGATTTCGAGCCGGTAGCCTGCCGGCACTTGTACATTTGCAACGGCATCACTGCAAATTATACGCTTTTGCTGATGCAAAATCAACGTGTAGACATCATCAAAAATAATCTGCTCGCGAACCAACTTTCCATGCTGGGTAAATTCAATTCGTTCACCGTCGCGATAAACGTAAACAAGAGACGCTGACAGTTCTGACATGTAACTAAAAAGTAAGTGTAAAAACTGCGTTTTGTTCGTCGTTTTAATAAACTCAGTTTATTTATAAAAAAGAAAAAGAAAAGAAAAAGAAAAAAAATAAAGAAAAAGAAAAAAAAGAGGAAAAAAAAAGTGTCAAAGAAAAAAAAATCACATTTTCTTACTTCTCCAAAATGCAGATCTTTGTCAAGACGCTGACGGGCAAGACCATCACGCTGGAGGTCGAGTCAAGCGATTCGGTCGAAAACGTCAAAGCCAAGATCCAGGACAAGGAGGGCATCCCGCCGGACCAGCAGCGCCTGATCTTTGCCGGCAAGCAGCTGGAGGACGGACGCACGCTGAGCGACTACAACATTCAGAAAGAATCGACGCTTCACCTGGTGCTGCGCCTGCGCGGCGGCATGCAGATCTTTGTCAAGACGCTAACGGGCAAGACCATCACGCTGGAGGTCGAGTCGAGCGATTCGGTCGAGAACGTCAAAGCCAAGATCCAGGACAAGGAGGGCATCCCGCCGGACCAGCAGCGCCTGATCTTTGCCGGCAAGCAGCTGGAGGACGGACGCACGCTGAGCGACTACAACATTCAGAAAGAGTCAACGCTTCACCTGGTACTGCGCCTGCGCGGCGGCAACACTGCGCTCTGAGTTTGCATTCTTTTTGTTTTTTTGAAAATAAATATTGCATTACTTGATTTATTTACCATCGCGCCGCGTTTTCCAGTAACACGAACCGTATGACATGAGAATTTCGTCTCCAGGACAAAGACGACGAGTCACCTCAATACGCCCGCTCTGAAGTAAGCGAGCATTGTTGTGAAACGGCGTGCCGCGTGCGTCGTTTATTTTCTGAAGAAACGGCGGACCTGCGTTTCGACCATCCAGCCAGACGCGACCGGTTTTTTGCACAATCTGGGCAACGTATGGCCCCGGTGCGGATGTGGGCTGACCGGTATACACTCCGATCGTGTCCTTTGGCGCAAACGACCGTGCTGCAAATAAACCATGTTCCCCCGCAACCGCCAGCGATGGCCCAACGCGCACGTGCGGCTCTCCGTTGCGTAAAACAAGAGTCCATCCCTGTTCGCTTCGCGTGGTCCACATGTTGCCTATCGACGAGCATCTTTATTTTTTCTCGCAGTTTGTCTCGTCTATTCCGTACAACAATCTGCCCTCACGCTTCAGTGGCCCGAGGGGCTGGTACTGCTGCACGAAGATCCCAAGCGCTGCCTGCTGGTGCGCCCGTTATTCTCGCACCGCCGCCTGGCCGACGACGCGGTGCAGCTCGATTGGCCGTGCTGGCAGACGGTCGTTGGCAAGTCGGTCGCCGCGCTCGAGTTCCTGCATGGCCGCGCATCCTGCACATGGACGTGTCGCCGTATAACATCCTCGTCTCGCTTCACGCCGACGGGTCGCTGCTGCTCAACGACTTTGGCCACAGCGAGCAGATGATGGCCCGGCAGCAGCATTTCGAATGTGCTGTGGAAGTTGAAAAAAGACCGATATGACTCTAAAAAAGCTAAAAAAGTGTCTAATGTAACGAACAAGAGTTTAATTAAATAGCACTAGCACAATATGAATAGAATAGAATCAAGTTTAAGTTTTAAAATTCAAAATGAGGGTGGTCAAGCAAACACCGTCACTCATCATCATCATCATCATCATCATCATCATCATCATCATCATCATCATCATCATCATCATCATCATCATCATCATCATAATCCAGGCAAAATTTAAGCCAATCTTGGCGCTGCTGCTCCTTCGCAGCAAGTCCCAGGATCCCGTCAAGCAAAGCAAAGTCGGCCTCGTTGGTGACAGGCGCGTCGGGGAGGGGCTGGCCAAAGGCAAGATTCCAGGTGAACGAGTCCTGCGCTGCTCGCAAAATCATGCGGACCTGAAATTCAGAAAAAATGGTAGGCATCAGCTGCAGCAATGAAATCTATTGCTGACCTTGCTCGGGGCTTCAGACGAATCCACTGCCAGAGCCCGGGCTCTAGCGCTCTCAGAATTGTTGAGGGCATCGAAGGTGCAGAGGGCACCGGCACCATGCGTTGGCGACACCCAGCCGACCGCGTCCAGCACGATCAAAGACTCTGGCAGGTGCACACGGGCCGTGGGGACAACCAGATAGCAAGCCTCGGCAAGCGCCTGCAAGTCGTTCCCGGTCATGGTGTTGGGGAACAGGCGAGGATGGCCTTTCTCTTGGAGAGTATCTCCAAAAAACACCAGCGCTCTGACAATGTCTTCAAGGCCTATAAACTCCACCCAGCGTAGACAATTTTGATCACGTTCCGTCACAAAAGCCCGCAGCTTCCACTCCATGCTCCCGTCAGCAAACTCGCGCCTGAGAAGCCATGTCTTCAACCGAAGGAGAGTGCGGCTGGGAGTGTCAACAAAGTAGTCCACAAAAACCTTGCGACTCTCGTCATCACCCTGTTGGTAGTGACTCATGAAGTCACTCATCGGAACAGAAAGTCGAGCACGCACTATTGTATTCTTCTCAACAACAGCAACAACTTCATGAATTTTGGTTGTTCCCAGATGCTCGATAAATCGCTTGCCATGCAGGTATTCTGACTGGTCATACAGGCACTTCACCACATCGGCACTTTCACCCGCCATGTTGAGTCGTTGGTTACTGTTGGAAGGGAGAGGTGAAAATGACGAAAATATTTCGCCAACCTGGACAGCATTTTCCTGAAGTGAAAGTTCGTCATCGGAGGGAAATTTTTGCTTGAAAATTAAACTGCCGCTTCAAAAAAAACAAAAAAAAACAATTGTGGAGGTGCCAGCACTATCCCAAGGCTAATGGTTTTGACAAGAGCCTGGAGACATTGCCTCATCATTACTCCCCAAGATAATAAATAACTGTGATGCTCTTGAAAGCAATTCAGCACTATCCCAAGGCTAATGTTGTGACAAAGCCCAAAGACATTACCAACTCCTCCAACCCGTAAGGTTCAAATTTCAGTTGTGAAGTGTTATCGCACATGACGTCAGATCAAGATGCAAAAATAAATGTTTTACAACGCTGGGTCTGGCTGGAATCGAACCAACAGGGCATGATGCCACACGGACTACTACCGCGCCTCCGTACCAGTTAGAGACATCAGACCCGTTCCACGGTGGTGGGATTTCACTTGTAAAGTGCTGTGAGTGACGTCATTTTATAATATATGTGATTAATAGTTCATATTAAATGTAAAAAAAATAAAAATATACGTCATATGGGTCTGGCTGGAATCGAACCAACAAGGCAAGCTGCCACGTGACTAACAATCACGCCCCCCGACCAATTAGGGGCATCTGACCCAAGTGTTTTACAGTGCTCGAATTACACTTATAATCATATTTGCGGATAAGTAAAAAAAATAACGTGTGTCGTGCAAAGGGCCGTACGGTCGGATCGTGCCGGCCCTTCACGGCACACGTATGTGTTGTTCGCCCATGTTTAAGGGATGCTGATTCAAGAACGTCAAACACCCATTCAGAAACATCACTTGAACACAAAGCAACCACATGCAGCGTGTTCAAATTTCCTTTGTAAGGGAGGACGTCAGTGAATGTAAATATAAAAAAATAACGTGTGCTAGTGAAAAGGTGCAGTGCCACGTGTGTGGCAAAGCGATGCGAGACGCAAGCGCCGAGGCGCAAGCGTTGGCACTATAAAAATATCGACTTGAACACAAAGCAACTCGTGCTGTGTGTTCGAATTTCCTTTGTAAGGGAGGTTAAGAATCTCACTGCACAAAAAAATAGATATTTGTGCTCCACAGACCGAAGTCCCTCGGCAGCGTGCATCCCTACACACGGTGTCGCCCGGCAACGAGTTAACCGCGAACTTGTTCGATTGCAAAGCAACGGAAACCACGTGTATTGGTGTTCGAATTTTGTTATTGAAGCATGTATATATACGTGACGTCAGTGTTGACATGCAAAAAACAACGCGCATCGTGGGTTGACCTGCACGGTCAAACCGTGACAAGCCGCCACGTTGCCGTTCCAAAAACTCAATGCACCTCAACACTCAATGCACCTCAAACTCAATACACCTCAAAACCAAAACTGAGCACCGTCGTGTTCGAATTTCATTATCGAAGTATTATATGTGAAAAATTGACGATATAGCAACACTTCGTAAAGGATGTGGGCACCGCCAAAATCGCTTTTGAAAAGAGCCCCCATTAATCGGCCGCTTCCCAGCAATGAATTTCTTGTTCAAACTAACCAGCCTGCCGCAAAGCCACCAAGCTCGGCAGCCGAGCGTACTTTTCTTATTTTCTCCCCGTGGTGCGACCAAGGCCTCGGAATCCAAGCGCGCACATACAGCGAGTGGCTGCGCGACATGGGCCACCGCGTGGTCATATTCGCATGTCACCCGAGCAAGGCTTCAAGCGCTCGCCCGCCGGACAAGATGCAGGCCGACCCGAGCGAGTGGAACCCAGAGGGCGTCGTCGTCGTGCATCACGCCAAGAACCGCGAGGCTGTGCCGTTCGAGGATCTCGTGCGCGCCGCACAGAAGCACCACGTGACCGATGCGCTGATGCTCGAGACGTGTCACCCGCACATCTTCCTGCTGTCGGCAGCGCTCACCGCGCAGGCGGGCGTGCGAGTGTTTGCCGTGCCCAACATCGAGATGGTCCGCCGCAGCGAGCTGGGCGACCTGCAGAAAATGCGATTCCATCAGATTCTGTGCAGCAACCAATACACCTACGAGGTGCTGCGCCACTTCAAGGTACCGCTCGACAAGCTGGCGCTCTTCCCCTTTGCCATCCGCGACAACACCGATTCCACACCGCTGGCCGCCTTGCACGCTCAGGGCGAGCCGGTGCGCTTCTTGCTGGTGGGCGGCATGAACGCCGAGCGCCGGAAACAAGCAAGCAAAGTTATCCAAGCGTTTGCAACGGCGTTCCGAACGGCCCACGGAGCTGCCACACTGACGGTCCTGTGCCAGGGAACCGATGTCCCGAAGCTCCGCCAGCGCCCGCAGAACGTCACGATTGTGCACCAGCACCTTGCGTACAGCCAGATCATGCAATACTACGCTGCAAGCCACGTGGTGATTATGCTCAGCCGCGCGGAAGGCATCGGTCTGTCCACGTACGAAGCCATGCGGGCGCGGTGCGCCGTGCTGACCATGGAGACGGCCATGTTCAAAGAGCTCATCGACCCGGCCGTCAACGGCTGGTTCATCAAGTATCAGGTCGAACAGGGCACCGAGGGCGCCAAGCTGCTCGGCAACCTCGATCCCATCGTCCACACGTACACCTTTGATACCATGGCCCTTGTGGCGGCGTTCCAGGCGATCGCGAGCGACGGCGGCGCAGGCGTTTCTCGCATGCAAGCTGGTGCGCGACGCAGCTTCGAGCTCATGTTTGCGCCGCAGCGTGTCACGGAAGCGTACGCGCGTGCGCTGCGCGCATAAAGATGGATGATGTAATATACTGCTTTGGTGTGCTTTCGTCAGTACCTTCTTTGGGAAACATGGTAAACATCAATCATATTACACGTCATAATAACCACCAAAAGAACTGCCAATTCATTTCCGTTCAGCTTGTCCTCCGATTCTTCCCGGAAATGGCAACATTTCAGCTGCAGTTCTGGTACAACGTGGGACAACTTCCAGAGTCCGCCAAAGTTTCGCAGGAAGCGCTTCAAGCGTTCTTCATGCAAGATCCGAACATTAAGTTGGCGCAAATGGCGTTTGGAACAGGTCCAGTGGGATTTGGATTTGCCTCTGCTCGTGCTCTTCCCACGAATGGCACAATCGCCGGCATACAATGCAGTGAAATTATTCATCACATCAATGATTCAAACAGAATCAGAATCTATGAGACAGACAAGGCCGTCGAAGCGGCGGATGTGAAATAAACAAGTTGTTCCATCAATACAACACACACACAAGTGTCTAAGTTTACGTCTATTTAATTGTCTAAAAAAAACGTTTCAATAAGCCAATTGTTTAAAAGTCAACGTGTGAGTCCTCGTGGCTGCTTTCGTCGTCCATACAGACCGCCGCGTCGCAACGGTTCACCAAGCTGCCGATCAGCCCGTTCGCTTCCTTCACCCAAGCAGCCGCCTCCGCGTCTGCGACCGGTCGCGATTTGCACCGGGCTGCAAGGTATTCGCCCAGCTCCTGCTCCGACCACCTGAATGAGCGCTGATAAAGTCAAGAAGCAAGTCAAAAAAAAATCATTAGATTTGAGTTGCAAAAAATCGCTTTCAAAAAACAAACCAAAGAGCTGTCTGAAAAATCGAGGTGAAGCAGCTCGTCGTTGTTGGTCACGTGGAATCGCGGATCAACGTGATACGCAGCTTGCCGGCGGTCCGACGTGTTGATCGCAACAATGTATGACCCACTGCGGCGCGCGTCTGCTGCAAGCACATAGCGAACCAGATTCTTCACGTCCCACGGTGGAAACGCATCATACATCATCTCAAAGTGATCCAACACCAGAACAAAGCGCAGCCGTTCTCGAGGGTGGAAAACATAGTCAGACAGCGGCGCGTTCAGCGCGCGCGAGTCCACGGGAATCCGCAGCTGGGTTAGAATCTCGTGGCGGAATGCTTCAGTGCACGTCAGTCCAAAAATGCTCGCGCGCTAGACACAGAAAATAATATCAAAAGATAATTAGAAAAACAGATAATTAATTAAAACTATAGAGATAATTAGAAAATAGAAATACATAATAAATATCATATTTCGCACCTCAGTAATCGCAGCACAGTCCACAATGAGCGCGCCTGAAAATTGTTTGCTCATGGGTGTGCTGCGTGAGGCTGATGTTTGCACAGCTCCTGGCTGGCTGGCCTCAGCAAGACCACCTCGCATAGCCGTGCTGCCACCAACGCCAGGAGTCAGCACGTTGAACACAACCCCGCAACGGCGCGTGACAAGCGGCGATATGAGCGCTGATTCCAGGCGCCTGTTGGGACAATAATGGGCAACATTCGGCGCGAGAAACGCGCGCCTCACAGCGCGAGCCGCAGATGAGCGCGCCGCCGCCAAGGACAATGCCCACGCGCGGTACGCCAGCACGGCGGCAGCACCACCTGCAACGCCCTCGACCAGCATGACGTTTGAGACGTTACGATAATTTGACGTCATTAATATCTGACATTAATTACGTCACTTATCCGACATTAATTACGTCATATGTCTGACATCCGGCTTGGCATTTTTATTCTCAACCCAACAACACTCTGATGGACGATTTTCTGACGGCAAAACAAATAGCAGCCTGCATGAAAGTGTTGTTTGCGTCGCAGCGCAACCCACAGCTGAGTTCGGTTGCGTTACCGCCGACATCACTGCGCAATCCGTTTGTGGCTAAAACGTCGTCCAGCGAGGAGCTGGAGACGCACATAACGACTATCCTGAACGACACGACGCGTGCGTGCAAGATTGCTGATGACGTTGTGCGCCGGTATGCTGAAGCCGCGTCTAAGCCGTTTCCGAGCCTGTCGCATCCTCCGCACGAAATGTGCCAGGATCAGCTGACGCGAAACCGCACGCGGCAAGAGCAGCCCGATCATGGTGTTTCGGACAGGGTGTTGCACGCAAACGTCGTGTCCACAAGCGCAATTTATGCAGCTGTATGCGGACGCCATTGCCGAATGCTTGAAATGATTCTGTCAAAACATTTAATAAATAAATGAAAAAAAATAAATGAAAAAAAAGAACGACGTATTACACCACAGGCGCACGACAGATGCAACTGGACGTTTGTCTGTGTGTGTCGAATTGTAGTAAAAATATTCAATAAATAATTGAAAAAGAACGTATGTATTACATGCGAATCCACCACAGGCGCACGGCAGATGCAACTGGACGAAGCAAAGTGGCGAGACCAATAGACATGAGCGTCCGCGACGCTGCTGCAAGAGCGATACGTGTGCAGTACGCGGCCGTAATAACGCTGGTTTGAAAGCGGTCTGCTGCTTCCTTCGTTTCAAAGCATAAACGCAGATGCGACCGATCGAGATTCACATAAAACTCATTTTGAAACGAGCCATTGCGTTGGATGCGGGCATGGTGACGGCTGACAAAGATCTGTTCACCAACCACCCACAGCACGCCATCAGTTGTCACGCTCACCTCCACATCAATAGGCAAGCCTGCTGTGCTGTCCGGCGTAGGCAATGTTGCCTTGCATGTGTCTCGGAATGCGACGGCCACCTGCAAGCTACACAGAGAAGTCATTTCCAGAGAATGAAAATGTGATTTTTGAAATGACGGTTTATTTTTGTTTCACACGGTTCATTTCATAACGACGGAATCGGTCGGTTTCATTTTAACTTTATTTGTTACATACAAATGGCGTGGTTTGACAACTTGGTTGGCTGCAGCGCGCGCGAGTGGACAGCGCGCGGCTGCCCGCTGGATTCGCTGCCGGCAAAATTTTACGAAACGTGCGGCGAGTTTTCGACGCCCTCGCTACAGTCTCTGTGGGACGGCGTCCGTTCGCGGGAGAAAAACGGCAAGCTTCCGAAGCTGCAGGTGCGCACACGCACGGAATGGAACGCATCCGTGCCGCTATTTGACACGTCAGCCATGCAGGCCCGAGCTGGCCGGAAGCACATGTTCCAGGTGGCTTCCAACTACAATTGCCTGGAAGTGGCGTCGGAATACACGGACCCGTTTGACCCTTCCTTTATAACGAACCTCGTGCGAGATACCACGCAAGGCCCGTCTGCGTCTGGCGGCGCCGTGACTGGCGCCATTTTGCGGATTGGGCTGCACCGCAAGTGTCCCATTGACCTGCTGCAGGACACGGACCTGAAGCAAAAGAACGGCAAGTGCCGCTGCGACAGTTCTATCAAAACCTTCAAGGCCATGGATCTCATGCGTGTTGGCATGCACACAGGCGTCATGCCGATTTTTGATCGCAGCGGCGAGGAGTTGGTGCCGGCCAGACCGGACGCGCATCCGATCGACCAGGTCTTCACATCAACGTGCATACAAACTACATCTGCATCTACAGCGATGGCGCAGGCCTGCCTTGACGCAGCGTACGAAGGTACCTATCTGTGCGCGGCGTTGCAGCGCACCGAGACGCTGGTGCTGACCGCCATCGGAGGTGGGCATTTTCGCAACAATCCGCGCCAGATCGCGGCCGCCATTGCCCGGGCGCACAATCTGGTCGGCCCGTACTTGTCGAGCAATTGTCAGGTTGTGCTACCGCTGTACGAGCCCGTCGGGTGGGGTTGCACCAAAAGCATGTTGGAGTCGCTACGACCGCTTGAATTTGTTGAACACGTGATGATTTGATCTCTTTAAGTTACAATTCAAATCCATTATTCAAAACTATTATTCAAACCCAACCATTATCCAAACCCATTCTCTTCTTTGTTTGTGTTTCTTTCGTTTTTTTGTTATTCTTTCGTTTGTGACTTTCTGATTCGTGTAGCTTTCTGATTCTTTCGTTTGTGACTTTCTGATTCTTCCAGTTCTGGTTCTTTTGTTTTTATGAGCCTGGGTCTTCTGTTTTCATGGGTTCGCCGATTGCGCGTGCGCGCGCTTGGCTTCGTTATCAAAAAAACCCTTGGGGTCCGTGTAGAAAAAACGCAGCTTGCTGAGGGTAAGTGCCCGTTCGCCGTTGATGGTGGTGTCTGAAAAGTGGTGAAACAGGTCATCGAGGGACGCGTTTGAAATCTGGAGCCACGAGACCGGAATGGGTATGATATAAAAAAGCCACGCAATCGTGGCCCTGGCGCCGCTTCCGGGCCGCTGCCCCACCATCGCAGCAAACATTTCACGCGTGACGGCGGGCTGCTTCTGCGCATCCCGAACGGCCGAGTTGGCGAGAATCTCAAATTTCTGTTCGTCGAACATGCCTTGGTCATCCCACAGGCCCGACTTGGCCGGGTTCAAGATGGACGCAATGGTCCCTGCCGTGAACGGACAGCGCGGCCGGTGGCTTTTCCACAGGCCTCTGATGGCCGAAATCTTGAAATCCACACCGTCCTGAATGCGGAGGGCATGGTGCTTCTCGCGCATCGAATCGTCCGTCAACACGCCCGCTTCGTCCGAGGCAAACCACCCGGCGTGAGCACCAACTTGCGTCGCCGTCATGACTGTTGAATTTGAAAGATGATAAATGACGATAAATGACGAAATAAGTACGAAACAACCCAGAAAAACTTGTGAATGCATCATCCAATTCAAAAAAATCGTAGAAAATCGTCCAAATCAAAAAACGTCATCTTATTTATATCTTATTTATACTGTCCGCTTTCCACTCGACGGGAATGGCGATAAAACGGAATGTCGTACACGACAGACAGGTGCTTGATGCACGGTAATACAAGCGGATTGCGCACTGCCGAGACGCCCGACAACACCGGCGTTAGACCCGGGCTGTCCAGAATCGAGTCCCACAAACGCACCTCGTCGGGCACCGTAAAATAGATTGCGTCCAGCTCGCCGGACGCGGCACCTGCATGATGACAGCGCGTGAGCCGATACACCGTGCTCACCGTGGCGCAAAGTGCATGTGCTACGCGCGCAGTCGTGTCCGCGCTTTCGCCGCCTGCACATGCCCGGCAAACCACACTCAGCGGATGATGCACCGCACAACCGCAGTCTGAGACGGCATTGTGGTAAGCTAGACGCGGCAGGCGAAGGTGCGAGGCTCGCTTGTCGCGGCGCCACACGGCGTGTTTTTTACCGTCGAGTTCAAGCACCTGGTCCAGAATCCACCGCCAGCCACGCAAGGAAAACACCGGCAGCAGCTCAATGTCGCGGCCGAAGGTCGGAAACGAAAGCTGAGATGCATTTAATTGCATTGCCGCCTTGAAGGTGATCTTACTTGCCTGCTCAAAATGTAGTTGTGGTTTGCTGGGCGCAGCATCGGTCCACGTGTACGACACGGATTTGCGAACTGTGCGACAGTTTTTTACAACAGATCTGTATCGCGAGTTGAGCCGCACCCATGGGATTTGTAGGAGATGCGGAAACGCATCCAACAGCGCCTCGCATGCCAAGATATCGCCCGAAAGCAAGGCTGCATCAAAAACATCTGCCAGAATACTTGTCGGGCAAGACATGGTCAAAAAGAAAGATATAAATTCACTAAAGGGTTTATTTTATATGAACATATTTTTAGATAGTTATTCATGTGCTCAAAAATTCTAATAATAATAATAAAAACCACGAGAATTGTCAGAACAATGCTCTATAAGTATCATCAATAAGAACTACGAGAATTCTCATCATGAGAACCATCTCAACACTCGAGAACAATCTTACTCTCTCCATGATGCTAGCAAATGATCTAAAAAAAACTCTCAAGAATTCCATTTGGAATTCTCTGAAAAGTTTTCTCAACGTTCGAGAACCATTTCAATTCTGTTTCGCAACCTAGTGTCTTCGTACGTAGGCGGAGGTCCATCCTGAGGTGGCACGTGGGTGGGCGGGGGCACATCGTGAGGTAGCACCCCAGCGGGCAGTTGTCTCTTGTGAAATTGCGCCTGTTCGGTGAAATAATACGCAATTAAACCATCCGTGGTCCGTGCTGCCATTGCGGTGTAATACTGCGCCATGTCTTGATGAAATTGCGTCTTTTCCCCTGCCGATGGTTTATAATTTAAAGGCCAAGGAGATTCTGACGCCGGCTGTGAGACGTTGACATAGGCTCGCTCATTGCGTGAGAGTCTGGCCCCACAGCAGCACGCAGCACCCATGAGATTTTGGACACTGACGTCATATTACATTTTGAAATTCTGGATGATGTAATACTACTGTTGATTCTCAAATTTCAAATGACGTAATTTAATAATAATACATAATTATGACATAATGACGTGTTTTTTGTCTTTTTTTTCTTCCATCCGTCACATTCGCACTCTGCGCTCAATGGCAGCACCAGCGGCGGCACCAGCGGCGGCACCGGTGATTGTGTTTCCTCAAGAGCAGAACAATCCGGCCCAATGGGTTATTGCGGCGACGCATGCCAACATCTCGTTGCCGGATCTTGTGGTGTACATCAACGCGCTGCGGCACCGCGAAACCAGGCTGCATCATCTGAACGCAAAGTTAGGTCTCGCGATGTCCGTGCTTCTTATGTACCAATCCAACCCTCCTGATGAGGCGCTGCGCAAGTTTTGCTCGTGTGTGGACACAAAGTGCGGCTTGACCGTTGTGGTGGACGACGTCTACGGTCAAATGCTGCCCTGCGGACACCACATGCACACGGCGTGCATGCGCGAGCACAAGGCCTGTCCGGTGTGCAAAACGCCGTACGGCGATGTTACGATACTGCCGACGGTGCTGCTGGCCATGTCCGAGGTGATGCTCGCGGCCAACATTCTTCGCGCCGGCGAGAATCTTGGCCGCACGCTCGCGCGGTATCGAGAGAGCTTTGCAGACGTGGCGCCGAACAAAATGCAGCCGCTGCGCGCGCTTGTCGTCGGTAATGGGAGCACAGAAGACATTGTTGCGATGGCGCGGACGCTGGCAACAGCCGAGCGTGCTCGTCTGCAAGCCTCGGCGACAGACATTGTGCGGCGGCTCACGGCCGAGCTGACTAACCCCAATCCGTTTCCGATGCCGAATCGCACGGCTCCGGCTCCCGCTCGTGCTGCGCATGCGCCGCCGGCCTCGCCAGTGAAGCGTCCGGTAGCCGCAAAGCCTGTCAGTCACGCGCCCTCGGATCTGAGGACGGACACGGCAATGCCCGAGAATGCTGTTCTCCCCGCGCCACCTGACGGAAAGAACCATAAATACAACGGCATTGTGATCATACCGTCAAAGTTTCGCGGGAAGTGCCCTGGATGCAACCAGGAGAAGATGCAAAATCTCACGTTGGTGTCGCCGCGAGAAGTCCCAGGCAAGCCCGCCCAGTGGGTCTGTGCCATGTGCGCCCACGGTGTTACCAGCGAGGATATTTACAACTCCATCGTCGGGAGCGGGAATCCTGAAGATGAGTTTGCCGATCTTGAGCTGGACGCCTCTGACCTGTGTTAATAGGAAGGCTGGTCAAAAATCAAATTACAGAACCAACTTAATGCACTTGCTCAATTTTTAAAAAAAAAATATGAATG
>Ga0214917_10003717_pt1 | contig 17454 bp, 16 predicted proteins | sample LL_1208_BB_MetaG_FD_177983 | JGI IMG/M metagenome (GOLD analysis project Ga0214917, IMG submission 177983) | Freshwater microbial communities from Lake Lanier, Atlanta, Georgia, United States - LL_1208_BB | ecosystem: Environmental > Aquatic > Freshwater > Lake | place: USA: Georgia | collected... | reverse complement strand
GATTCACTCCTTTTTTCTGCTGGCTTAGTCGCAGCTGCTCGAACTGATATAAATGTTGTTATTTTAGTTTTTGCAGTTTTTCTAGCAGCTTTTATCGGTGATCAGGTTGGTTATGTATTAGGCAGAAAGATTGGCCGGCCTTACTTTCAGCGGAGAAACTCAAAGCGGATGCAAAAGATGTTGGCCAAATCTGAGCGCTTTTATGAAAGGTATGGCTGGTGGTCGGTAGTGATCGCTCGCTATATCCCATGGGTTAGAACATTTGTGCCACCAATTGCCGGAACTGTAAAGATGAATTACTACAAGTTTTTAACAGCAAATGCATTGGGTGCATTTTTATGGGGGGTAGGAATTACCTTAGCTGGTTTTTACTCTGGCTCGATTTCTTGGGTAAAAGACATCTCATATGGTTTGGCATTTTTCTTCATTACCGCATCACTAATCTCAGCCTTATTAAATTACTTACGAGAAAAACGCGACTGACCGTTTGCAATTACTCCTAGGTAGGTGAGAAAAATACCTGAAATTAGGTATCCGGAAATGCTTGTTCCTGCAGTAGGTGCAACAAAATCGATTAGCAATGAACCAAGTAACATTCCACCAACACTAAACAATGTAAACTCTAAAACCCCAAGATATTGAACCGCCAAAGCCGAAAACGCAATATAGACAACGCCAATCGATCCACCTATGAACATCCACCAAGGGCCAGATGAGGAATTCATTATTGAATGATCGGTGAATATTGAGCGCAGGGCAAGAAGTAAAAATAAAAATGAAGTGCCAGTTGAGAAATTAAGGAGTGAGGTAGCAAAACTTTTTTTAGCGTAAGAGTTGATCTGTCCATTTAATGCCCGCTGTACACCAACCCAACCACCAGCAACAATTGCTAAGAAGATGGCTGCGATTGAAAAATTACTTTGAGAAAAGCGATCCCAAGCAGAGACAACTACCGCGATAACAGTTATAACTGAAGCAATTATTCGACGCTGGGTAACTAAAGTCTTACCTGAGCCGATTAAACCAACATGATCTACCCAAAGTGAGATAGCAGTTTGACCAGCCAAAGATGCAACAGTAAACAAGGCAACACCTGCGATTGGCACAACATGAGTTTGCATCGCCACAAACGATGCTCCCAAAACACCAGCACCTAACCGCCATTTGGCTATTTTTTTGGCAGAGACGGCAGCAAATATTTCTTTAAAACCTAATCTCACATCTTTTCGAAACAAAGCAATTAAAGAGACAAAAACTAAACCGCTGCTAAAAGAGACAAAGGCAGCTTCAAGACTATCGCCCATTTGCGCAGAGAGCTCGCCGTTAATTCTTGATTGAACTGCAATTAAAAGCCCAGAGGCGGCCGATAAGAGTTCTAATCGAATTATTTTTTGTTGCTTAGTAATAATACTCTCCTCTTATTTGCATATGCGGAGAGTATAGAACTTATGGAAGTGCGGGGGCTGAATCGAGATTAAATGTGTAAGTTTTAGAACCACCAGAAGGTAATTCAGCGATAACTGTCACTGAGTCACCTGGAGCATGAGATCTAATCCTTACAATCGCACTGATTGCATCACTTATTTTAAAGCCATCAATTGTTTTAACAATTGAGCCCACCTGCATGCCAGCACGCTCAGCTGCTTTGCCAGCGGTTAATATTAAAATTTTTGCACCCATACCGGTATATGCGGTATCAAAAGAAACACCAATTATTGGTTTGTTTGATTTACCGGTAGCGATCAACTCATTTGCAATTCGCTTTGCTTGATTAAATGGAATTGAAAATCCAAGACCAATATTGCCATTTGAGGTTGCAGTCGCACCTAAGGTAGCAATCGCTGAATTAACACCAACAATTCTTCCTTGTGAGTCAACTAATGGACCGCCAGAGTTACCAGGATTAATCGCCGCATCGGTCTGAATAGCATCCATATAACTTTCGGCTGTTACCGACCCAGTTGTTACTGGTCGATTTAATGCTGAAACAATTCCACTAGTGACTGTTCCAGATAAACCAAGAGGTGAGCCAAATGCAATTACTGGATCTCCAATTGAGATTGAAGATGAATCACCTACTGGAATTTCTGGTAGAAATCCTTTTTTAATAGAAATTACTGCAAGGTCATACTCAGAGTTTCGACCAACTATTGTGGCGGGAAATACATCGCCGTTATTTAACTCCACATCAATCGTGCCACCAACGGCAGCATCTGCAACAACATGGTTGTTTGTAATTATGTATGAAATATCAGAGTTAGATCTATAGATCGAACCAGAGCCAGTTCCACCACCACCTGCTGAGTTAACCTCAATTGAAACTACGGAGGGTGAGACTAGTTGGGCAATACTTTTAACATTTGCACCAGTTGCGCCAATATCAATTGCACTTCGTCCCTTTGCGCAGCTACCATTTTTTGAGGCATATAAAGCATTGGTTTTATTATCTATGCAAGCTTTAACTACTGGCACATTATTTGGTATTGCAATCGCATACCCACCAACTGCGGTAGCGCCAATCACAAAACCGGTTAGCACCTTAAAAAATGTATTTCTCATATTCTCTCCGTAATCAGTTTTTTCTTTATCGTAAAGGGGAATTCTGCAAATTACCTGAGAGTAATCTTATCGTTAGGTGAATCTTCATAACTAATGCTCCATACGCCTTTATTAAATAGGGGTGCAACAATCGCAACCACTGTGACCGCTGACAAAATATAGACAAAGGTTTCTATTCCTAATAGCGCGGAAAGGGGACCAGCAATGGCTAATCCAATTGGCCTAAACATCATTGAGCCCATCGCGTCAAAGGATGAAACTCTAGAGAGTGATTCTCTAGGAACTTTGCGCTGCAGCGCTGTACTCCAAAGCGTGCCCCACAAATCTAAAGTAATACCAAATAAGAATGCGCAAAATGCAATCAATAACAAGCTTTGTGGCTTTGCTAATGACCAAATATATAAAGTCACAGTGAATGAAGAGAGCATTAAAAACCTCATTGGGAACTTAGGTTTTACTTTAATTGCAATCAAAGAGCCAACTATTAAACCGGCAGATTCGGCAGTAATTACGAATGACCAAGATTTTGCACCATTAAAATGTTCCAGTGCAATTAATGGCCCTAATACATTCTCAGCTGCCGCCCAGCACATAACAATAAATGAGAAGGCTAAAACAATTACTACGATCCAGCTAAAGGATAAAAAAACTCGCCAGCCATGAAGTAGATCATCAATCATTGTGTTTTCACTATGGTCAGTTCGGGGAGTTGTATGTCTAAATGAAAATATTAGCAACCCTGAGATAAGAAACGACGCTGCATCTATACCAAGGGTTACTGCCGCGCCAAAGGTATCGATTAATATTCCAGCAGATGCTGCTCCTAAAATAATTCCACCATTAGCAACTAAAGAATTAATAGCATTTCCTTTTTGTAATCCTTGCTCCGGTAAAACCGCTGGCATAATGCCTGAAAACGCTGGCCAAAAAATTCCCCATAAAATTCCAAAACAACCATTAACGATTAACAAGACTGCGATTGGAACATGTCCGGTAGCGAAATAACCAACCTGAACAAACAAAATCAATCCAGCGGCCATGTCGGTAATGCCGACCATTCTTGCCCTGCCGTATTTATCCGCGATTACTCCGCCAAATGGAGCCATAATCAAAAATAAAACTGTAGTAGTGCCAAGCACCAAACCTAAAATATTTGCGGAACCATTTGGCAAAGCAAGAATTCCAAAAGCTAATGCAATTGGCCCCATACCGTTGCCAAAATTAGAGGTGAACCGACCTACAAATAATCTTTTTACATATTTATGCGCTAATACTTCTCTAACTTCCATTAGTTATTTCTTTTTTCGATATCTCTTATCAGGCGATGCATTTCATTAGTTATTTCTCTTAATTGAGCCATCTCTTTATTTGCATTTTCCTGTGATTTTTTAGCTAACTCAAACTCACCTAAAGAGGCTGCGTGAGTTTCATCAATCTTTTGTTGCATTCCCTTTGATGACGCATCTTGACCAACCATAATTATCGAAAGCAATACCAATTGCAAAAAAGTTTGCGCGACCCACGCTACTATCACAATCGGGTCACCACTTCTAATTGCAGCAGGTAGTGAGATCAATGCGATCGCTGCAAAAATATATGCACACCACATAGTGCTCACAAAACTAGTTATTTTTGTGGCAATTTTTTGATTAAATTTTGCAATTGAACTCATGTTTGAATCTTACGCTTAAATCTTTTCTTTATGGGTAGTTATCTCCGCTAAGAAATTCATATCTGGCTCAACGCCAATGCCAGGAGTGTTTGGCACGTTTAAGTATCCATCTTCCATTACAAATGGGGTTGTGATGTCTTGCTTAAAATAGCGAGCTGAGGCTGATGTGTCACCAGGTAAGGTAAATCCAGGTAGTGCTGCCAACGCTAAGTTGGCGGCTCTGCCAATTCCAGTTTCTAACATTCCACCACACCAAACTGGGATCTTATTTTTTAAACATAGATCATGAATCTTTACCGATTCAATATATCCACCAACTCGGCCGGGTTTAATGTTAATAATTGTGGTTGCTTTAAGAGCTAATGCATCTTCAGCTGATTGCAAGGAAATAATTGATTCATCTAAACATATAGGTGTTTTAACCTCTTTTGCCAATAGCACATGGCCCAAAATATCGTGCTCATCTAATGGTTGTTCAATTAGCAATAAATTAAACTCATCAAGCTTTGCTAAATGTTTTCCATCATCTCTTGAATAAGCTTGATTTGCATCAACTTGCAGTGGAATCTCCGGGTATAGATTTCTAATGTATTTAACCGCTTCAATATCCCAACCTGGTTCAATCTTTAACTTAATTCTCCGATACCCAGCATCAACGTATGATTTAACCTCTTCGGCAAGTGCTTCTAAATTATTTGCAATACCAACTGAAACACCACATTCAACTTTGCTTTTTGTTGCGCCAAGATATGTAGCAAGTGATGTTTTTTGATCTCTAAGTTGCGCATCTAAAATTGCAGTTTCCAGGGCGGCTTTTGCCATCTGCCCACCTAAGAACGGTTTTAAAATTACTGGTACATCCTCTGCCGTAATCTCTGGCTTACTTTTTAATGCTGGAATTAAAAACCTCTTCATTAAATCAAGGCACCCAGCAACATATTCAGGTGAGTAAAGTGGTTCAGACATGGCCACACACTCTGCCCAGCCGGTTGTGCCATTTTCATTTGTAACTTTAACCATCAAAACCTCACGAGAGGTTTGTGTGCCAAATGAGGTTCTAAATGGACGAACTAATGGCAGGTGAATTATTCGTAGTTCAATTTCATTTAGTTTCATATCTGCACAACATATTCATTATTTGCCGAAAAGCCAACTACTTTGCCGCCGCGAGCTAATGCACCCACAAACTCATCTCGCACCGACCTTCGCCACCTTAAATTCTCCGCAATATCTTTAACTCTGATCGCCATAATGTCATCGGGAATTGCGATTAATAGCGCTGATTTATCTGGTGTAGTGAGTGCTGTCTTTGGTGTTGGCTGATCTCCTACTACCTTCAAACTTGCCATTACTCGATCTGATTCATCACCAGCATTTAACTCATCAGGCATATCACCATAAAAATTTGGGTAGTAAGCAGAAATATCTACTCCTAGTTTTAAAATATTAAGTTTTGCATTTCTTGCTACCAGTGGATCAAATGTCCAGGTGATCTCTTTGAAGTTATTTTGTTTAGCCCATTTATATTGATCAACCTTTAACGCATACCCAATGCCTTTATCTCTGAAATTATCTAGCACCGCTGTCATGTGTGAATGAAGATGCAGCCCACCAGTTGTGGCTGGAAATGCAAAAGCGGCCCCAACACAGTTGCCATCTACAAATGCACCAGATAAGTAAGCCCCGCTATGAATCATCGCTTGCAAAAGATTTGGCGTTATCTCAGTTCCGGCATCCATTGCCCAGGTTTTATCAAAAATCATCCGGCCTAAATCTTGATCAGGCAGAGAAGTTAATGGGCGAATACTAATATTTGAACTCACCTAGCAATCTTAAAGGTATTTATAATTTTTGAGGAATAGAGTTGGGTTATGTCAGATCTTGAGAAGAATAAGGAATTAGCTCGGCAATTTTTTGAGCAGATCTGGAATCAAGGTGATGAGAGTGCAATCGATCGGTTTATTGCCGAAGATGCTGCCGGCAATGATCCTAAGTTTGGTGTGGGCAGGGAATCATTTAGATTGCAATGGCGCAAATGGCGAGCAGCATTTCCAGATATAAATTTTGCAGTTGAAGAGATTGTTGCCGAAGGTGACACAGTTGTTACCAGGTGGCGGCTTACTGGTACACATCTTGGTGAATATTTAGGTAAAGAGGCAACTGGTTACAAGGTAGATGTTGATGGTGTGAGTATTGATCGAATCAAAGGTGGAATGGTCGTATCTGGTTTTGATGCTTGGGACTCACTTGGGTTTCGCGAACAAATTGGTTTGATACCTAAAAATTAATTAAAACTTTTCCTTTGTATTCTCACTATGTGTGCGAAGTTGATCGCCCACTTTTTGAACCCAGAGCGAACTTTCTGGCGGAAGCACCCAGCTTTCTTCACCATTAATTTGTCTGCCAAAATTTTCAATCATGAGCATATAAGGATCTACTGCTGCAAAGGTTTCTTCGTGGTCACCTAACCTCAAAATGCTTGATGAATGCCATGATGTGAAAGCTTGATTGCCAAGCATCTCAACTGATTGTTCTTCACCACGCACAATTAATGTTTGATCCTCTGGCATTTCAAATGAGGCTAAACCATTAGCAATTATCAAATCGTTGCAACTTATGGACCACTTTGTAGTGAGGTCGATACCAGTTTCACCAAAATTTATATCACAGCTTTTGATAACAGCCTGCGCGCTCTCGCCGACTATCGCTGCCATCGCATGTAGTGGATAAACACCGATATCAAATAGTGCACCACCTCCCATTTCAGGTGAGAGTCGATAATTTCCTTCAATCGATGCTGGAAATGTAAATGATGAATCAATAGAAACTATCTCACCAATCTTGCCGCTCTTTACATAGTCAATCATTCGAATCATTCGTGGATGCCACCGCGACCAAACTGCTTCAACTAGCAGACGATCACATTCGCGAGCAGTTTTAACCATTAATTCCACCTCAGCCAGATTCATTGCAAATGGTTTTTCACACAACACATGCTTACCGGCTTTTAATGCTTTTACAGTCCATTCACAATGCAGATGATTTGGAAGTGAGATATAAACCGCATCAACCAACGGATTATTGATTAGTTCATCATAAGTTTCATGAATCGTAATTGGATTGAGTTGTTGGGCACGTTTTAGATCCCGACTTGCAACAGCTTGCACAATCACTTCACCAGATGCATGCATTGCTGGCGCGATAGTTTTAGTTGCAATCCAACCGGCACCAATTAAGCCCCATCGAGTTTGTTTCACCGAAGTAGTGAAGGTTTTACTGGATGGCCGTTAGAGAGCGCGGACTCTTCTGCCGCTTGCATAATTGCGACGACATCACGAGATTGAGTAGTGGTTACATTCATTGGAGTGCCGTTGGTTAGATATGAAACTACTGATTGATGGAAAGCGTTGGAAGCACCAGTTGAGTTTGGGATTATTTCAACACTGCCATCGGCGCGATAAACAGAGATTATTGCCGGCAGGTCAGCTGGTGCAGAGCCTGCAGCAGGATCCCAATTACCAACAATTGCGCCAGTTGTGCCAAGGACATAAAACTTTGGTTTACGAGCTGCTGCTAGATCTGAATTAGTGAATGTGGCACGAGCGCCATCAGAAAAAGTTATTGTGACATCTGCGTGGTCAGCATTAGTCACATGGTTCCAGATGCGCTTTTGATTAATTCCACTTACTGCATCTACCTTTCCAGGCATTAGCGCCAAAATCTGATCGATAAAGTGGCTGCCCCAATCAAAAATCGCACCACCTGAAACTTCCACCTCTGAGTGCCAGTATGAACATGGCTCGGAGTAGCCGCCGACAAAACTTTCATATGAGAATATCTCACCGATCACACCTTCATCTATTATTTTTTTCATAGTGAGAAAATCCGCGTCAAAGCGTCGGTTTTGATAAACCACTAATAGAAGATTTTTTCCTGCTGCTAAGGTGATTAGTTCATCGCATTGTTCAACTGTTAATGCCATCGGCTTTTCGAGGATTACATGAATCCCACGATTTAGAGATTCTTTCGCCCACGAGTAGTGAGAGTTTGGCGGCGTCGAAATAACGACAAGATCAATTAACCCAGAATCTAACATGGCTGTGGAGTCGGTAAAGGTTGTAATCTCCGGTGCTAATTTTTTTGCTGCAGCTAATCGATCTGGATTTGTGTCCGCTACTGCAGTTAGTAGTAACCCGTCAGTGGCGTTAACAGCAAGATTATGCTGGTCGCCAATCGCACCGTATGCAAGTAATCCAACTCGAAACATTTTCATACCTGCCTCATCTAAATACTCTTTGGGTTATTGTGATCAGCGCGGGCTTAGTCTAGTCAATTGCCTAGATATTTACCTTAAGGGTAAATGATTACTAGATCAGCCGAATCAAGATTTTCTTTATTTCCTTTTACTTGAACCATTCTTGGCTAATAACAGAATTACCAATATTGCAAGAGCGGTAATAATTGCTTCCATAAGAAAAGTTTATACAGTTAAATGATTAATAGAGAATCAGAGCCTCGGTAACTTTACCTTCGATGCTTTGGTGCGCCCGCAGGGATTCGAACCCCGAACCTTCTGATCCGTAGTCAGATGCTCTATCCGTTGAGCTACGGGCGCAAAGTGTTAAGCGATGGGAAGTCTAGCGATTTATTAGGACCTACCCAAACTTATTAACCTCTTCCAGTCCACCTCTTTTACGCGAGGTTTTCCAGCAATTTCACCTGAGATAACTTCTGAGGCATTTATTTTTTCCCAGGCGACTTGATCAATTACTTCGTGTCCTGATTTCAAAAGAGCTGTGATTCCTTCACTTGTTTTTGGTTCCTTCAAATTCTCAATAATTAAATCAACTACATCTTTTGAATCACTCTTGTTTGTGCCGATTACGCCTGTTGGCCCGCGTTTGGCCCAGCCAGTTGTGTAAACATTATGTTCAACGTGGCCGGCAATATTGAGTATTCGGCCGTTCTCTATTTTTACACCAGGGTATTCAAGAGAGTCATAACCAATTGCGGTAACAACTAACCCGGCTTTAATTGAAATAGTTTTATCGGTGGTAATAACTTTGCCATCTTTAACCTCATTTACGGCAAAAACTACCTCTTCTACTTTGCCATTGCCTTTAATCTCAAGCGGGGTAGCTAAAAACTTTATCTCAAGGCTTCGATCTACGCCTTTCTGTTTATGATCTGCCAATAGTTGCATAGCATCTAGTTTGTGGGTTAAATCTTTTTCAACCTCACCCATTGCTTTAACTCGTTCGCTAGCGTGGGCAACCTGATCGGTATCAATATAAACATCGGTGTTTTCTAGTTTGGGTAGGTCACGCAGCTCTGGTGCGGTAAAGGCGGCATGCTCTGCACCACGACGGCCACAAATAATTACTTTTCTAATCTTGCTTTCTTTAAATTTTTCTAGTGCGTGCCCAGCAACATCTGTTAGCTCTAATTCACCTGGAGTGATTGCAAGCATTCTGGCAACATCCATTGCAACATTTCCGGCACCAATTACTACAGCTGTGTCACAACTTAAATCAACATCAGTGTTCACATAATCAGGGTGTGAGTTATACCAAGGCACAAACTCAGCAGCAGATAAAGAGTTCGGCAGATCTTCACCTGGAATATTTAACTTTCGGCCAACTGAGCTGCCAGTAGCTAAGACCACCGCGTCATACTGTTCGCGCAGATCTTTTAGCGAGATGTCTTTGCCCAACTCAACATTGGCAAATAATCTAAATTTTCCCTCTTTGGCAATCTTTTCAAAGACCTTGGAAACTGTTTTAATCTTTGGATGATCTGGTGCCACTCCGCTTCTTACCAAACCCCATGGAGTAGGCAACCGTTCGATCATGTCGATCGCAAAGGTTAAATCTTCATCTTGCGCATTTTGAAATGCTTGCGCGGTGAAGTAACCGGCAGGGCCTGCACCAACTATGGCGATCTTAAAAGTTGGCAACTTCCCCCCAATTTCTAGAGTTAATAACTTTTTCAAATCTGGCGGAGACGAGAGGATTTGAACCTCCGAAACCCTTTAGGGGTTAACCTCATTAGCAGTGAGGCGCACTAGACCGGGCTATGCGACGTCTCCAACGAGTAAAGGTTATCGCCCTTTTCGGGGGTAGCCAATTTATCCCCACGAAGTAGGCTACTGGTATGAATTCAGCGAATAACTCCAACAATAATGAAAAGGCGCTAGAAGTGAGAACTCACGATATTCCGATTGCAGATGCAATGACAGAGTTTATGAAAATTGGTTGGGCTCCATCACCACTTACCGGAGTTAATCCTCATCCATCAATTCCTTTTACAAAAATTCGCCGCGAAACATTATCTAAGAAGTATCCAGGGATTAGATTAATTTTCCCATCTGGTTCGCTAAAGATTCGCAGTAATGATTCTGATTATCCATTCCGTGCTCACTCCGCCTACAGCTGGTTTACTGGAATCATTTCATTAGATTCTGTGCCAGATTCACTCTTTGTAATGGAACCAAATGGTTCTGGTCATGATGCTTTGTTATTTATTCATCCAAGATCACCACGGGATAGTGATGAGTTTTATAAGAATGCTCGTCATGGTGAATTTTGGATCGGCCGCCGGATGACATTAGAAGAGACTGAAACTAAGTACGGCATTAAGGCACAGAAAATTGCATCGATTGAAGAGTTTTTAGCAAATAAGAAAGATACTTTAATTATTCGTGGGGAAGATAAACATATAGATTCTCTAGTTGCTGAGAATGAAGAGAAGGAAAAAGAGTTTCTTAACTTCACCTCTCTAATGAGAATTGTTAAAGATCAATATGAAATTGATGAAATGCAAAAAGCGATTGATGCGTCAGTTCGTGGTTTTGCTGACATGATCCGAGTTTTCCCAGCTGCGATCTCAGTTCCTAGAGGTGAGCGGGTAATTGAATCAGCTTTTTATGGCCGGGCCCGTCTTGAAGGAAATGATCTTGGTTATCCAAGCATTGTTGCCTCTGGCGCTCATGCCTGTGTTTTGCATTGGATTAAAAATGATGGCGATGTGTTACCAGGTGATTTAATTTTAATTGATGCTGGTGTTGAAGTTGACTCTCACTACACCGCAGATATCACTCGAACATTTCCTGTAAATGGAAAGTTTACCGAGGCTCAACGCCAGATATATATGATTGTTTATAAGGCACAACAAGCTGGAATCGCAGCGGTTAAGCCGGGGGCTAAGTTTAAAGATTTCCATAATGCCTGCATGGTTGAGATTGCAAAGGGTGCAGCAGAGCTTGGTGTGTTACCAATTTCAGTTGAAGATTCTTTAAAACCAGAAGGTGGTTTACACAGAAGATGGCAAGTCTGTGGCTCTGGCCATCATTTAGGTATTGATGTTCATGATTGCGCGCATGCCAGAAAAGAACAGTATGCCGAAGCAGTTCTTGAAGCTGGAATGCTTATAACTGTTGAGCCAGGTTTTTATATTCAACCGGATGACACATTATTCCCAGAGGAGTACCGCGGAATTGGTGTGCGAATTGAAGATGATATTTTAGTTACCGAATCAGGAGCTAAAATATTAAGTAACGCACTTCCTCGTCACCCTGATGAGGTTGAGGCATACATGGCAAAGCTGCTTAAATAATTTAGCTGCTTCGCTTTTCTTTCACTTCCACAATCTCACAAGGTGCGCCATCGCAGCAATTAGTTTTCATATGGCAATTTGGGCAAAGCCATCTAGTTGAAACTGGATCATATGGAGCGCCGCAAAAATCACAAGGCATTTGATTATTTGCTCCCATAGAATTAATTCTTAGGTGATTTAAATGATCTACTAATTACTGTCGTAACAATTGAGATAATTAATGAAGCAGCTAACGCTGACCAAAAGTTATTAACATCTAGTCGGTCACTCCATCTTGCGGTTAACATCAACATTGCCGCATTAATCACAAAAGCAAACAAACCAAGTGAAAGTAAGATTGCTGGCAGCGTTAAAAGTTTTACCAGAGAGCCGATGAAGCCATTAATTAATCCAAATAATGCTGCCACCCAGAGATAAGTTGGCGCCCCGCCATTCACGGTAATTCCAGAAATAATTGAAGTTGCTGCCCAAAATCCTAAAGCGCCAGCGGCCAGACGAACCAGCAAATTCATGCATTAAACAATACCCTCACGTTTGCGGATTTTTGATCCAAGCCATCTAACTGGATCATATTTAATATCTACTACGCGCTCTTTCATTGGAATGATGGCGTTATCAGTGATTCGAATGTGCTCTGGGCAAACCTCAGTACAACACTTTGTAATGTTGCACATGCCAAGCCCATGCTCTTCTTGCGCTTTTTTCTTTCGGTTTTTTAACATATCAAGTGGGTGCATATCAAGCTCTGCAATTCGAATGAAAAATCTTGGGCCAGCAAATGATTTCTTATTCTCTTCATGATCACGGATTACATGGCAGGTGTCTTGGCAAAGGAAGCACTCAATGCATTTCCTAAACTCTTGGCTGCGTTCAACATCAATTTGTTGCATGCGGGCTGCACCTGGCTTTAGATCAGCCGGAGGTGAGAATGCTTCAACCTCCATTGCTTTTCTATAATTAAATGAAACATCGGTTACTAAATCTTTAATTACTGGGAATGCGCGAAGTGGTGTGATGGTGATGGTTTCATCATCTGCAAAGTTTGCAACTTGAGTCATACATGCAAGCCGTGGCTTACCGTTGATCTCCATTGAACAAGAACCACACTTACCAGCTTTGCAATTCCAACGAACAGCTAAGTCACCCATTTGAGTTGCCTGCACACGATGAATTACATCTAAGACAACTTCACCCTCATTAGCCTCAACTGAAACATCTTCTAGCTTTCCAGTATTAGCATCACCGCGCCAGATACGTAACTTAATATTCTTAGCCATTATCTGCCGCCCTTCGCTGTCTCTTCTTTGCTCATATATTTTTCTAATTCATGGATATCGAATAGATCAAATAACTCTTTAGGCATTGATGGTAGTCCTTGTTGTTTAACAACTACCTCTTTGCCATTAAAAGATGTGATGTTGTTTAAAGTTCGCCACTTTGCATCCATTGATGGGAAATCATCTCTGGTATGTCCGCCGCGGGATTCTTCTCTGACAATTGCAGATTTAGCGGTGCTCTCAGCAACTAATAACATATTGTCTAGATCAAATGAGAGGTGAAAACCTGGGTTAAATAGACGATCCCCAGCTACTGATACATTTTCAATTCGCTTTCTAATATCAGCAATTTTATTTATGGCATCTGCTAATTCAGTTTTAGTTCTGATAATTCCAACTAAATTATGGGTAATCTCTTGTAACTCTTGGTGAAGTGAGTATGGATTTTCACCGCCGGTGCGCTTAAAGGGAGCTGCAATCTTCTCTTGGGCGTTTTTAATTGCGCTTTCAGATACCTTTGTAGGTTGTGATTGTTTAACATAATCAGCCGCTCCTGCACCAGCACGGCGTCCAAAAACTAATAAGTCAGATAGTGAGTTTCCACCTAATCTATTTGAACCATGCATTCCGCCAGCAACTTCACCTGCTGCAAATAAACCAGGAACGCCAACTGCGGCAGCGGTATCTGGATCAACCTCAACACCACCCATTACATAGTGACAGGTTGGGCCAACCTCCATCGCTTCCTTAGTTATATCAACGCCAGCTAATTCATAAAATTGATGCCACATTGATGGCAGACGTTTTTTAATTACCTCTGCAGTTAAACGTTTTGAAACATCAAGAAATACGCCGCCATGTTCAGTTCCGCGGCCGGCTTTAACCTCGGTGTTAATTGCGCGCGCTACTTCATCTCTTGGTAATAACTCAGGTGGGCGACGATTGTTATCTTGATCCACATACCAACGATCTGCCTCTGCTTCATTATCGGCATACTTATCTTTAAATACATCTGGAATATATTTGAACATGAAGCGCTCACCTTTATTGTTAGTAAGTACGCCACCTTCTCCACGAACTGACTCAGTTACTAAAATTCCGCGCACAGATGGTGGCCAAACCATGCCAGTTGGATGAAATTGTAAGAACTCCATATCAACTAAGTTGCCGCCGGCTTTTAAGGCCAGCGCATGTCCATCGCCGGTGCCCTCCCATGAATTAGAAGTAATTTTAAATGTTTTGCCAACACCACCAGTTGCCAAAATTACCGCTTGAGCTTCAAATAAAACCTCAACACCATTTTCGCGTCTATATCCGTAAACTCCAGATACCTTTCCACCCTCTTTTAATACTTCAGTAACAGTTACCTCGGCAAATACTTTAATAAAACTTTCAGCATCCCCATGATCTTTTTTATCCTGCTGTTGCATTGCCACAATCTTTTGTTGCATAGTTCTAATTAACTCAAGACCGGTTCGATCGCCAACGTGGGCAAGGCGTGGATACTCATGTCCACCAAAGTTACGTTGTGAGATCTTGCCTTCGGAAGTTCGATCAAATAGTGCTCCCCATATCTCTAGCTCCCAAACTCGATCTGGTGATTCTTTAGCGTGAAGCTCTGCCATTCGATAATGATTTAAAAACTTTCCGCCTCGCATAGTGTCTCTAAAGTGAACCTTCCAACCATCATTTTCATTCACATTTCCCATTGATGCTGCCACGCCACCTTCGGCCATAACGGTGTGGGCTTTACCAAATAAAGATTTACAAATAATTGCAACGCGAAGACCGGCAGTGCGTGCTTCAACTGCCGCACGTAACCCGGCGCCACCTGCACCAATTACTACCACGTCATAGTTATGACGCTCCATTTGGATCTTCTCACTCATTATTAATAACCCTTAGAAGAAATAGAAATTGGTTATGGCCCCACTTGAGACCTGGCGGACATAGAAATCAGTAAATGCAACCCAAATCAATGAAACCCAAGCAAAGTTAGGGTGGTAATGATTTAATCTGGAAATAATTGTCCAGGATTTATATCTAATTGGATGTTTTGAGAAATGTTTTAACCGGCCACCAATGGTGTGACGACAGGTGTGGCATGAGGCGGAGTAAAGCCAAAGGAAGCTGGCATTTAGTAACAACACCAAGGTGCCGACGCTCATATGTCCCCATTGACCCTCTGGATTTTTAAAAGCAATGATTGCATCGTAGGTAAGTAAAATATTAAATACTAAGCCAGCGTAGAAAAACCATCGATGACCATTTTGTAAGATCAATGGCGCTCTGGTTTCACCTGTATATGTTTTGTGCGGCTCTGCTACTGCGCACGCAGGTGGTGACATCCAAAATGATCGGTAGTAAGCCTTGCGGTAGTAATAACAGGTCATTCGAAAACCAAGTGGGAAAATTAAAATAAATAGCGCAGGGGATATTAGTAAGCCAAAAATTGTGATTGAACCAATTGGTGTACCAAGATGAGATGCACCTTCTACACACGCAGTTGATAAACATGGTGAATAAAAAGGTGAGATTAAAGGTTCTGCAAAATAACTTTTGTTTTCGAAAGCTCTAAAGGTTGCATAGATAACAAACAAAATTAATACGCTAAATGTTAAAGCTGGTTGCAACCACCACTTGTCAGTACGTAGGGTGCGATCAGTTATAAGTGCGCGACCGGCGGAGAAAACACCTGTTTTCTTTTTGCCAGAATCAATCATCGCCATGGGGCAAGTTTGCTCTTGGTCATTGCTAAGCGCTAGGTGAGAGCGGGCTGAGTGGATATGAAATCAAACACAAATTAATAAATTCTGGCGGAGGGCGTGGGATTTGAACCCACGAAGGTTTCCCTTGCCGGTTTTCAAGACCGGTGCACTCGGCCGCTATGCGAGCCCTCCGTGGGCAAACTTACCTGCAATAGCGGTGGCGCCAAAATTAACCGTAAATTATTCGGGAAGTTCTAACAATCGCTCGATTACCTTTGCCACACCATCTTCTTCATGCGCATCTGTTTGAAACTTTGCATACTTCATTAAATCAGGGTGACCATCTGCCATCGCCCATGAACGGCTGGCCCAGGAGAGCATTGAAAAATCATTTGGGTTATCACCAAATGTCACACAATCATCGGCGGTGAGTCCATGACGGGCGGCAATCTTTGAAAGTGTTGCACCTTTACTAACACCATCAGCTGAAATCTCTAACAGTGAATCAGTTGAGTTTGAATGGGTAACTGTGGCGATACCAGCCAATGCTTTACTTGCAAGGGCTAACATCTCATCAGATGAAAACTCACCATCACTACATCTTGCTAACATTTTAAGTGCTGGCGCGGTAATTGCCTCTTCGATTTTGTTAACACCAACATTATCTGCGCCAATATCCCACCTTGGTACATAATTTTTTTCCCGGTGAAAATTTGCGCTTATTTCAGTAGCAAAAGAGACCGGCGGGATTACTTCTCGTAATCTCTTAACTGTCTCTAACTGCGCCTCAACTGAAAAGAGCCACTCCTCTAATACATCACCCTTGATAAAGTCATAGAGCATTGCGCCATTGGCACATATTCCTAAACCAAAATTAAAGTTCTCTTTAATCTCAACCATCCATCTAATTGGACGCCCCGTTACAAAGTAGATCTTTATGCCAGCGGCGTGGGCAGCAGCAAAAGCAATTTTGGTTCGCTCCGAGATAAATCCATAGTGAGCAACGATGGTGCCATCTAGATCTGTGCCAATTAATTTTGGCCGCTTGCCAGTTACCGTTTTTAAAACACTCACGCTGGAACCAAGGTATCCATTCCAAGAAATGGAATTAATGCCTTTGGCACCTTAATGCTGCCATCTTTTTGTTGGTGATTTTCTAAGATCGCCACAATTGTTCTAGGAACTGCAACTAATGTGCCATTTAAGGTGGCAACTGGCTTTGTTCCTTTTTCATCTTTGTATCTAATGTTTAATCTGCGGGCTTGGAACTGGGTGCAGTTTGAGGTGCTAGTTACCTCACGATATGCATCCTGAGTTGGAATCCAAGCTTCGATATCAAACTTTCTAACCGCACTAGCTCCTAGGTCACCACTTGCTACATCAATAACTCGGTAGGCAATCTCTAATGAATTAAAGAACTCTTTTTCCCAATTTAATAATTTCTTATGCTCTGCTTCAGCATCCTCTGGTTTACAAAAGGTAAACATCTCAACCTTCTCAAATTGGTGCACGCGAATAATGCCGCGGGTATCTTTGCCATAACTGCCTGCTTCTCTTCTAAAACATGGTGAGTAACCGGCATATCTAATTGGCAGGTTATCTAAAATTTCATCCATGTGGAATG
>Ga0214917_10003716_pt1 | contig 17456 bp, 15 predicted proteins | sample LL_1208_BB_MetaG_FD_177983 | JGI IMG/M metagenome (GOLD analysis project Ga0214917, IMG submission 177983) | Freshwater microbial communities from Lake Lanier, Atlanta, Georgia, United States - LL_1208_BB | ecosystem: Environmental > Aquatic > Freshwater > Lake | place: USA: Georgia | collected... | reverse complement strand
AATATCAGCGGTCGTAATCGAAACAGAGGCAGGAATTCCCTCGACTATGGCACTTAATGCCTGTCCATGAGACTCACCAGCAGTTAACCAACGCATGAGCCTATTCTTGCAGATCAGGTCACTATCTCGTTGCCAAATATGTTGAAAGACCTATGAAAATGCTAGGCGCTAAGGGGATTTTCGATGGAATCTTACGATTAACTCCTGCAAGTACCAGTATATGAACCATAGCTAGCAGAAAAACATATCCGAGGTAATCGAACGCGGAGAAACTGTGCGTGATGAGAATAAGTGCTAATAACTTGATGTCACCCATTCCGAATTTTAAAATTAGTAAGATAAGTAGCAAGAAGATCGACAAGAGATTATTCCTAATGTCTCCAAAACCCAATAAAGATAGTTCTAAACAGGCAAACAAGAACAAGATTTTGTTATAAATATTGGGGATCACAAAAGAACGACAGTCTGCAACACAGATTGGTATGCCAAGAAGAAAGAGGGCTACATCCATACGGGCAAGTTACATCCAATCACTCCAATCAAAACGGTGGTTGTGGACTAAGAAAGTGCTTTCTCGCCAGCAGATCGAAGAATCTTGGCCATTGAACCTCGATCTATAGGACCATCGGTAAAGATTGAAGCTTGGGAAATGGCTTGATGTATCAAAAGCTCTAAGCCATCTATTCCAAATCCTCCACTCTTTCTCCAATGTGCTAGAAATTGTGTGGGCCAAGGATTGTAAAGAACTTCAAAGAAGGTGGATGTAACTGACCGAATTTGATCTGCAAAAACCGCCGCTGCGTTTCCGGGAGTTGTGTTCACGACCAAGTCGTAAGTCCCGAAATTGATTGCATCCGACCAGGATACGAAATTGATTTCAGTTTCAGGAGAAGAATTTCTCATTGCCATCTCACGGCCAGAATTACGATTCACGACTGTGACCTTGTCGCTGACTCCATCACATGCAGCGACAACTGCTCGTGCGGTGGCTCCAGCCCCGATAATCAAAACCTTCCCTTTAGCATCACGATCATTAAAATCAAGTGCATGGATGAATCCATCAACATCCGTACTTGTTAGATTCCAGATCCCATCAACTTTGTGCAATGTGTTTCCACTTTGTATTTGACGCGAAATATTCGATACTGAGCCAGCAATCGTTAAAGCTTCTTCCTTCAATGGCATCGTAAGTGAAAGGCAATTTAACAACGAACCTTCATCATCTAGGAAGTTTTTGAGACCTCCTGATGCAACCTCATATGCTTTATAACTCGCATCAATACCTAGCGAATCGTAGATCGTATTATGCAAAAGAGGACTCAGAGAGTGAGAGATCGGTGAACCCAAGACGCCGGCTGAAATCATCCGAAGACTCCCGCCTTTCGATTCTTAACGTAAATTGCTTTCCAACTGTTGAACTCATCGATAGATTTTGTGAAACGCGTATCTCCTGGGGCAACTGTAATGAAGTACAACCAATCCCCCGCGGCAGGTTCTAGTGCTGCCGTTATGGCGTCTGCGCCAGGACTGCAGATAGGACCAGGTGGCAATCCATACCTCTTGTAGGTGTTGTAGGGAGAATTGGTCAAAGTTGATCGGGAGCTCAAGAAGATCTGTCCGCGCAACTTCTGAACGAAATGCACCGTCGAATCCATTTGCAATGGCATGCCAATACTCAAACGGTTGTAAATAACTCTGGAGACCTTGGCGAAATCCTTCTTCTCACCTTCAGCTTGAATAATCGAGGCGATTGTTAGCAACTCAGAAGAATTGAAGCGTTGAGTACCAGACAGCAACTCTTTAGCTACCGGCTCTTGTGTGAAACGATCAACCATGGCTTGGACAGCTTCGAGGGCAGTAGTGCCCTCTGGGAAACTGTACTGAGCAGGAAATAGAAGTCCCTCTATTTCTCTAAATCCTTCCGGCAACTCCGCCTTTGCAAGTCCACTGGAAACTTCACTTGCAGAAAATCCGTATTTGACTAAAGCTTTAGCAATCTCACTCCTCCAATTTCCTTCGTAAACTCTGACTAAGTTTGGAATGCGCTCTGGATCGAGTAACTGTTCTAGCGCTTGTTGCGCAGAAATTTCTTTTGTTAAGCGATGATTACCTGGAGCGATTTTCTCTGAGCGCTTATCCCCCACCGCAACTCTAAAAAAGGCTTCAGATGACTTAACAACTCCATTGTCGAAAAGCAGTTTAGCTATGGCAGAGCCTGCAAAACCTGCAGGAATATCAATGATGACTTCTGGCGCCCCGGAAAGTGTTGTATTTCTCGGGAAATCAGGTGCTACTGAGGGACCTAATCGCGTCAGCAAAAAAGCTGCGACCACAAGAATAAATAAAGAAGAAATGACAAGTTGTTTTTTCATCGTCGTTTTTCGATTTCGATGGCAAACTCCAATATCGAAACTGCCGCAGCCATATCGATCGCATCTTTTGATTCCTTTGCGTTTCGGCCAGCATCTCTCAAATTACGCGCTGCACTGATAGTGCTCATGCGCTCATCGATTAACTCAATAGGTATCTGTGTGATGGCCTGCAACAGTGAGACAAATTCAGTCGCTTTCTCTGTCGCTGTACCATCATGGCCACTTAACATCGAAGGTCTTCCAACATATATTGCAACGGGTTCAATTTCTGTGATGATGTCTGAGATCTGACTGCTTAAGGTCTTATCCGTAGTCTTCAAAGTCGTTAAAGGCGATGAAAGGATGGAATCTGGATCACTTACCGCCACACCGATACGCACATCACCATAATCAAATGCGATACGACGTCCGCGCTGCATCATTTAACCAATGAGTGCGTTTGAGATCGCAGTGAGAGCTTCTAGTGACTTGGAAGCATCGGTGCCGCCACCTTGTGCGAAATCATCCTTGCCACCACCACCGCCACCAAGAACCGTTGAACCTATCTTGACTAAAGCACCTGCCTTGACACCATGAGCTCGTGCTTCTTCACTAGTAGCTACTACCAAAACGGGCTTTCCCTCATTTGAGCTGATGAGTGCGACTACAGATTTTGATTCACGCTCTCGAAGATCCAATGCGATCTTGCGAAGATCATCACCTGAAACTCCGTCAGCCATAACTGATGAAACATAAGAGATACCGTTGATGATCTTGGCTGTCTTGGCAAGATCTCCCACTTGCGATAGCGCCTGAGCGGAACGAACAGTTGCCAATTCTTTCTCAATATCCTTCATCTTGTTGAGCAAGTCTGAGATTCTCTCTGGTAGCTCTTCTGTGCGAGCACCCTTAATCAGCTCTGTTAATGAGTTCAGCAAGATATGTTCGCGAGCTAGGAACTTATATGCATCCACTCCCACGAGCGCTTCAACACGACGCACGCCAGCTCCAATAGAAGATTCACTCAGCAGTTTGATTACACCTAGCTGTCCAGAACGTGAAACGTGTGTGCCACCGCATAGCTCACGAGCCCAGTCACCAACGCTTACAACTCGAACTACATCACCATACTTTTCACCAAACAATGCCATCGCACCAAGTTCCTTTGCTTTCGCTTGGCTCATGCTTTCCGCTGTGACTTCAAGGTTGTCCAACAACAAAGTATTAACTCGAGACTCAACGTCATTTAAAACACTTACAGGAACAGAGCCAGTAGCAGGGAAATCAAATCGGAACCGACCCGGAGAGTTTTCAGAACCAGCTTGCGTTGCCGTTTCCCCTAAAATTTCGCGGAACGCTTTGTGAACCATGTGAGTCGCAGTATGTGCGCGAGAAATTGCATGTCGACGTTCAATATCGATCTCAGCCAGAGCTTCACTACCAACTTCGATCGAACCACTAATAACTCGACCACGGTGAACAAATAATCCCGGGACTGGTGATTGAACATCATCGATTTCTATAACTGCACCATTGCTTAAAGTGATGCGACCGCCATCGGCCAACTGACCGCCACCTTCAGCGTAAAATGGCGTTCGGTTCAAAACGATGTCGACATCATCACCTTCGGATGCACTGGATACACCAACGCCATCAACAACGATGCCCGTGAGTTTTGATTCAGAGCTTAGGTGGGCATATCCAATAAATTCGCTCTTGCCACTCTTATCAGCGATGGTCTTATAGACAGAAACATCCGTGTGACCAGATTTCTTCGCCTTAGCATCTGCCTTGGCTCGATCTTTTTGCTCTTTCATCAAGCGGCGGAAACCTTCTTCATCAACTTCAAGACCTTCTTCACGTGCCATCTCAAGGGTTAAATCAAATGGGAAACCATATGTATCGTGAAGTTTAAACACTTCATCTCCTGGCAAAACAGTGGCTTTACTCTTCTTTAATGCAACAGACGCAAGATCGAATATCTGGGTACCGCTCTTGAGTGTTTGAAGGAAGCTTTCTTCCTCAGAAACGCTAACCGATAAAATACGATTCTTGTCAGAAACTAGCTCTGGATACTGCGGGCCCATTGCACCAATTGCCGCAACAGTTAACTCAGACATGATGGGATCCATCGATCCGAGAAGACGCATATTGCGAATAGTTCTACGCATCATTCTGCGCAGAACATAACCACGACCTTCATTGCCAGGTGTAACTCCGTCACCGATGAGCATGGCTGATGTGCGTGCATGGTCAGCGATCACTCGCAGAGCTACATCTGACTTTTCAGATGATCCGTACTTCACACCTGTTAACTCAGTGGCACGATTTAGGATCTTGATAGTTGTATCGATTTCATAAATATTTTCAACACCTTGCAGCAAGGCTGCGGTGCGTTCTAGACCAAGACCGGTGTCAATGCTTTTTGCTGGTAGTTCTCCAAGAATCGGATAACTGTCTTTTCCGCCACCCGCACCACGCTCATTTTGCATAAACACAAGATTCCAAATTTCAAGGTATCTGTTTTCATCTGCAATCGGTCCACCTTCAGCGCCATAGGCTGGACCACGATCGAAATAAATCTCAGAACAAGGACCGCATGGTCCCGGAACTCCCATAGACCAGAAGTTATCGGCCATGTCACGGCGTTGGATTCGTTCCTTAGGAACACCAATTTGTTTGTGCCAAATATCAGCAGCCTCATCGTCATCTAGGTAAACAGTTACCCACAGTTTCTCTTCTGGGAAACCATACCCGCCATCTGCAATAGGACGAGTGAGTAGTTCCCAAGCTAGTGCTATCGCGCCTTCTTTGAAGTAATCACCGAAAGAAAAATTGCCACACATCTGAAAGAAAGAAGCATGACGGGTAGTTTTACCGACCTCATCAATATCTAGCGTGCGAACACACTTTTGAACCGATGTTGCACGTGCATACGGCGGTGTTACCTCACCAAGAAAATAGGGTTTAAATGGCACCATTCCGGCGTTTACCAACAAAAGATTTGGATCATCAGCGATCAAAGAAGCTGAAGGCACAACCGTATGAGTTAATCCCTGACGATTATCAGATTCAAAGAAGCGCAGCCAGCGCGAACGGATCTCGGCGGATTCCACTAGCTAGGATCACTCCGCCTTCTTCTTCTTTGAGCGGGCCTTGCTCATTTGTGCTGCCGACAGAAGCGCACCAGCAACTTTAACTGCAGATCCATTCTTATTCATAAAATCTGTTGTTGCTTCATTAACTTTGTCAGAGAGATCTTCAATGTTCTTTGTGACTCGATTAATGCTGTGTAGAGGACCATTCACAAGGGTGACTGTTGTATTGATCTCATCGATAAGTGGAGCAGTCTCTTCTGTTAGAACTTTGAGTGAATTGCTTGCCTCATCAACTAAGCGACCAACGCGAATCACAACATATGCAATAGCTAGTGCAATCACAGCAAGTGCTGATGCTGCAATTATTGTTGCAATTCCGCCTGGACCCATGCCGTTAGCCTACCTGACTCTTACTTGTCTTCGCTGGTTTTTGCTTGAGGAACCCAGTCGATTCCGCTCTCTTTGCGTTGAGCAGGAGTAATTGGAGTAGGAGCACCTGTTAACGGATCTCCACCGCTAGCTGTCTTTGGAAAAGCGATTACTTCGCGAATCGAGTCAGAGCCAGTCAGCAATGCACACACGCGATCTAAACCAAGTGCTATTCCACCATGAGGAGGTGGGCCATAGTTAAATGCCTCTAACAGGAAACCAAACTTGCTGTTTGCTTCTTCATCACTTAAACCAATTACAGAAAAAACATCCTTCTGGATAGTGCGGTCGTGAATACGAATCGATCCACCACCCAGCTCCGTACCATTCAAAACAATGTCGTATGCATATGCAAGTGCTGATGCCGGATCAGACTTAAAAGTTGCAGCAAACTCTGGCTTTGGCCCAGTAAAGGGATGGTGAACCGCGGTCCATCCACCGTTATCTGTTGGCTCAAACATGGGTGCATCAACAACCCACAAGAACTCCCACTTACCATCTGGGATTAACTCACATCGCTTACCTATTTCTAAGCGAACTGCACCAAGAAGATTCAGTGATGCGGTTCGCTCACCTGCTGCAAAAAAGATTGCATCTCCCGGTTTTGCACCTGCTGCATCAACAACTCCTGCTGTTTCCTTTTCAGAAAGATTCTTCGATACTGGCCCGCCTAGCGTGCCATCTTCGTTGACCAGAATGTATGCAAGTCCCTTTGCACCGCGTGCTTTTGCCCAGTCCTGCCATGCATCTAATTCACGGCGAGCAGATGATGCTCCCCCAGGCATAACGACAGCACCAATATAAGGTGCTTGGAAAACTCTAAAATCAGTCTCTGCAAAAAATTTTGTCAGATCAACAAGTTCATTTCCAAAACGAAGATCTGGTTTATCAGAACCGTAATGTGTCATCGCATCGGCATATGTCATGCGCTTTAAAGGAAGAGGGATCTCATAATTGACCGTCTCTTTCCAGATACGAGCAACAATCTTTTCGGCAACAGCCAAAATATCCTCTTGATCTATAAAGGACATCTCTATATCTAGCTGCGTGAACTCAGGTTGGCGATCTGCACGGAAATCTTCATCACGGAAGCAACGAGCTATCTGGTAATACTTTTCCATGCCCGCAACCATAAGAAGTTGCTTAAAAAGCTGGGGTGATTGCGGTAGCGCATACCAACTACCTGGTTGCAAACGAACTGGAACTAAAAAGTCACGCGCACCTTCCGGTGTTGATCTGGTCAAATAAGGCGTTTCAATTTCGAGGAATGTTTCCTCTTCCATCACGCGTCGAATCGTTGATGTGACCTTTGAACGAAGGCGCAGGTTGTGCGCAGGCTTTTCACGTCGTAGGTCTAGGTAGCGATAGCGCAGGCGGACTTCTTCATTAATGTCTGTGTCATCACCACTATCAACTGGAAATGGTAACGGCGCAGACTCTGAAAGAACTACAACGGTATCTCCCATTACTTCAATTTCACCGGTTGCAATATTTGTGTTTTGATTTCCATCCGGGCGAGCAACAACCTCACCGGTAATAAGCAAACACCACTCTGCACGCAAAGAGCCTGCAACCTTTTCGTCGCGAATAACTACCTGGACCGATCCAGATGCATCGCGTAGGTCAATAAATGCAACTCCGCCATGATCGCGACGCCGTGAAACCCAGCCTGCAAGGGTGACTGTTTGACCCGCATGGGATTTGCGAAGTGATCCTGCATCATGTGTGCGCAACATTGATTAGTCCAATTTTTCCGATTTAGAGAGCTTTGAGCAATGAGTCAATCTTAACTGAAGATGTGTGGCCTGATTTCATCTCTTTCAACTCTACGGTTCCACTTGAAATCTCTGACTCACCAAGAACGATTACATAGGTCGCTCCACTCTTGTCAGCACCCTTCATAGCGCCTTTAAGTGCACGATCGCCGAATGCAATCTCCACCGTCTTTCCTTGAGCGCGCAAATCTGCCGCAATTGTAAGAGCTTTGATTTTGGCAATCTCCCCCAACGGAATGATGAAAAGGTCTGAAACAAATGCGTCGTCACCAATAACACCTTCAGCCTCTGCTGCCAACAGCGCGCGATCAACACCTAACCCAAACCCAATCCCGGACAAAGATTGCCCTCCAAGTTGCTCCATCAAGCCGTCGTAGCGTCCGCCGCCACCAATTCCTGATTGGGCACCTAGTAACTCATGGACAAATTCAAAAGTTGTACCTGTGTAGTAATCCAAGCCTCTAACCATTCGAGGATTAACAACATATGCAATGCCTAATGCATCAAGATATTTCTTGACCTGTTCAAATTGCATGCGAGAATCTTCGTTGAGGTAGTTGATCAGTAATGGGGCATCAGCCATTGCCTTACGCATTTCTTCACGCTTGTCATCAAACAACCGCAGCGGATTAATTAGAGCCCTGGCAGCAGTTGCCTCATCCAAAGTTAGCGTTGATATGAACTTAACTAAATCAATGCGATGGGCCGCTCTTGACTCGGCATCACCTAACGATGTGATCTCTAAGCGATATTTGCTGAGACCAATAGCTTTAAACCCTGCGTCGGCAATCGCGATTACTTCTGCATCAATTGCTGGATCATCTAGACCGATAGCTTCTATACCGACTTGATAGAACTGACGATATCGGCCAGCTTGCGGACGCTCTGCTCGAAAGAACTGACCTGAATACCAAACTTTTACCGGAAGTTGTCCACGATCTAAACCGTGTTCGATCACGGCTCGCATTACTCCCGCTGTTCCTTCTGGACGCAAAGTGATTGATCGTCCACCACGATCTTCAAAGGTATACATTTCTTTTGACACTACGTCTGTGGATTCGCCAACACCGCGTGTAAAGAGTTCGGTATCTTCAAAAACCGGTAACTCAATTAATTGATAACCAGCCAACTGTGCAGGAGCAACTAAGCTCTCTCTGACAAACTCAAATGCACTTGATCTACCAGGAACGTATTCGCTAACACCCTTTGGTGCAGAAATCTTCTGTCCATCCATTAGTAGCGACCTACCAAACTTTTTAAGTATGGGTTGTTTTTCTTCTCATGAGCCATGGTTGTCTCCGGACCATGCCCAGGTAATACTCGTAAATGATCTGATAGCGGAACTACTTTTTTGCGCAAAGTTTCTTCCATATCTTTAGCTGATCCAGTTGTTAGATCGGTACGTCCAATCGAACCAGCAAACAGGACATCCCCGCTGACTAATACCTCATTGGAAACTTCAAACATCAATGATCCTCGCGTGTGGCCAGGGGCGTGAATGGCCTTAAAGGAAAGCCCCACTAGATCTATGACATCACCATTTCGCAATTCACGGACATCCTTTGGCTCAGAAAAACTCATGCCCGACAAAGTCGCATTGAAATCTGGGCCATGCAATTTTTCCGGGTTGGCTAGAAATGCACGATCTTCGCTATGAATGTAAGAGGCAATTTCATATCCGTCAGCAACTGCTTGGATCGAAAAGGTATGGTCTAGGTGACCATGGGTGGCGATAACAGCAACTGGCTTCAGATTGTGCTTTTCCAACAGTTCAGTCAACTGGTGAGAAACATCTGGCATGCCAGGATCTATGACCACGCACTCTGAACCAGGTTCAGTTGCGATGACCCAGCAGTTGGTGGCGAACATAGGAGCGGCGAAGGAGTCAATCAGCATTGCACGCCCTCCCTATTCCACGCTCAAATTGAGGTGCGATTGACGCTCACACCATGAGACAGGGTACCTTTTGCACACGATTACACCCTCCACCCACGCTCAGAAGCATGAAAACTTCTGAGCATCGCACCCACCACATAGCGAACTTCATAAAGAAGAAACGCGCTGAAAGGATCACTCTCATGACAGATATGAATTTCCCACACCAGGCCAGCGCAGCAAGTGCGTTGATCGGAGATCCTTCAGCTTTTGGTCGAGTTGCAGAAGATGGAACAGTTTATGTTCGCACATCACAGGGTGAAGTAGCCGTAGGTTCATACCCTGGCAAAACTCCTGAAGAAGCTTTGTCATACTTTGTCCGAAAGTTCGAAGTTCTCGCAGCTGAAGTAGCACTCCTTGCAGCACGCATTAAGAGTGGTGCGATGGTTCCTTCAGATGCATACGCCGCTGTTAAGAAACTGCGCGATCAAGTCAAGGAACTAAATGGCGTTGGGGATCTCGAAGCGCTGGCTGCATCAGTAGAGCAGATTGAGCCATTAATCGAAGGACACCGCGAGGCATATGAGGCTAAGAAGGCGGCAGAAACTGCTGCAAAGGCTGCACGACGCGAACAAATTATTGTTGAGAAAGAAAAAATTGTTGTTGAAGCAGAAAGCTTGGCCATGTCTGAAAGTTGGAAAAGTACCGGCGATCGTCTTAAGGTTCTTCTAGATGAATGGAAAGCTGCGCCACGTTTAGATAAGAAAACCGATGCAGATCTCTGGAAGCGTTTTTCTTCTTCGCGTAACAAATTTGATAAGCGTCGTCGCACGCACTTTGCATCCCTTGAAGCAACTCAATCTGTTGTGGCCGATGCCAAGAAGGCAATAGTTGAAGAGGCAGAGAAGTTAGCCACATCAACTGAGTGGGTTCCGACCGCCAAGCGCTTTAAAGCACTTATGGATCTGTGGAAAGCAGCAGGTCGTGGCAAGAAGAACGATGACGCAAAATTGTGGGCACGTTTTAAGGCTGCGCAAGATCAATTCTTCGCATCTAAAAATGCAGACCTAGAAAAGCGCGATGCGACTATGGCAACTAACCTAGCCAAGCGAGAAGAGTTACTAATTCTCATTGAAGCAGTCCTTCCAATCACAGATCCGAAAGAAGCGCGAAAAGTCCTCAACGAGCACCTTCGTTCTTGGGAGAAGATCGGAATGACCCACCGCGATAAGCGTGCCGCTCTTGATGCCCGCGTGGCCAAAGTGGAGTCTGTCGTCAAGGAAGCTGAAGCTGAGATCTGGCGCAAAACTGATCCTGCTGCGAAGAAGCGTGCCGAAGAGGTTGTGGCACAACTAACCGAATCTGTTGCAAACTATGAAAAGACTGCTGCCAAGTTTGCTGCAAGTGGTAACACGAAGAAGTCAGAAGAGGCAGCAGAGTCGGCAGCGGCTCGTAGGGTTTGGTTGGCCGAGGCTGAAAAGGCACTGGCCGAGTTCAGTTAATTGTTGGTTGTTCTGTAAACATCGTAAACACCTTCAATACCCCGCACCGCAGCCAACACTGAATCCAAGTGGGTTGCATCAGCCATCTCGAAAGTAAAACGCGAAAAGGCAGTTCTATCTTTTGAGGTACTAACAGATGCACTCAGGATATTTACATGTTGATCAGACAATGTCCGCGTAACATCGGCCAACAGTGAAGCTCGATCTAGTGCTTCAACCTGAATGTTGACTAAAAATACTGAAGAAGCTCCCATTCGCCATTTAACATTTACAACTCGATCTACTTGATGAAGCTGTAAATCATGGGCATTGGTGCAATCGGATCTGTGAATCGATACGCCACTTCCCTTAGTAATGAAACCCATAATTGGATCTCCTGGCACTGGCGTGCAACAACGAGCAAGTTTTACAAGCACATCATCTGCTCCCTCAACATCAATAGCATTACTTGACCGACGAGTTGTTGGTGCCCGAGAAGGAAGCACATCCATGGTTGGTTCAGGGTGTGAATCGTCTGAACCAAGCGCTGCTACTAACTTATCGATGATTGATGCGGCAGAGACATGGCCATCACCTACGGCCGAATACAGTCCATCAATATCTGGGTATCGCAAATCGTGTGCCAACTCCAATAAGGAGTGACCAGCGAAGATCTTTTGCAAAGGCAAACCAGCTTTTCGCATTTGTCGGGCAATAGATTCTCGCCCAGCATCAATCGCTTCCTCGCGACGTTCCTTGCTGAAATAGGCCTTAATCTTGGAACGTGCACGAGGACTCTTAACAAAATTCAGCCAGTCACGACTTGGTCCGGCCGATTCACTTTTGTTGGTAACAATTTCAACAACATCGCCGTTGTTGAGGCGAGAGTCAAGGGGAACTAAACGACCATTCACTTTTGCACCTGCGCATCGAAGACCAACATCTGTGTGAACAGAGAAAGCAAAGTCCACTGGGGTTGAACCACCCGGAAGTGCGACAACGCTGCCCTTTGGAGTGAAAACAAAAACTTCAGGTGAACCTAGGTCAAAACGTAATGCTTCCAAGAACTCAGATGGGTCTTCAGTTTCTTTCTGCCATTCATGCAATTGGCGCAGCCACAACATCTCAGGAGAGCTATCCGTATTTGCGGGGCCTTGCTTATACTTCCAGTGAGCTGCGATACCGTACTCCGCGCGAGAATGCATATCGTAAGTTCTGATTTGAATCTCGATCGCTTTTCCAGTGGGTCCAATTACTGTTGTGTGCAGCGATTGATACAAATTGAACTTAGGCATCGCAATGTAATCTTTGAAGCGTCCAGGAACAGGACTCCAGCGGGCGTGGATCGATCCCAATACCGCGTAACAATCGCGGACATCATTGACCAACACTCGAATTCCAACTAGATCATAAATCTCATTGAACTCACGGCCTCTGACAACCATCTTTTGATAAACCGAGAAAAAGTGCTTATTTCTACCAGTAACTGTTGCTTCAATGCTGTCGCGCAAAAGATCTTCTTTCACCGACACAATTACCTGCTGAGTTAACGCATCACGTGATGGTGATCGTTCGGCAACTAGACGAGAAATCTCTTCATACTTCTTTGGTTCCAACACCTCAAAAGAAAGATCTTCGAGCTCCCACTTAATCGCGTTCATTCCAAGCCGGTGTGCTAAAGGTGCGTAAATGTCTAGAGTTTCACGTGCTTTTCGAAGCGCACTCTCTTCCGATACATATTTCCAGGTCCGGGCGTTGTGCAAACGATCTGCTAGCTTGATTACGAGAACACGAATATCCCGAGACATCGCAATAACCATCTTGCGTACTGTTTCAGCCTCGGCTGTTGGACCGTATGCCAACTTGTCTAACTTTGTGACACCGTCAACTAAATTAGCAACCTCATCGCCAAAGTCAGAACGCAATTGGGTTAATGAGTATTGAGTATCTTCAACAGTGTCATGCAGCAAAGCAGCAATAACCGTCGGTTGATTCAGGCCTAAGTGTGCAAGGATTTCGGCGACTGCAACCGGGTGCGTTATATAAGCCTCACCGGACTTGCGGAGTTGACCTTCGTGGGCATCTCGGGCGACATCAAAAGCACGTGATACCTCAGCAGAATCTGCCGAGGCATGATTTTCTTTGAGAGCACTAATGACTGGTGCTATCAAAGTATCCACGAAAGACCTTACTTACGACCCTTGCGCTTTGGTTGGTTGCGTGGACCTCGTCCGTTAACTGCTTCAACCGCAGCAGAAGTTGCTACTGGAGTTACCCCACCTGAACGTGCATTAACGCGCTTTGCAAGTGCCTGCATCGCTGGCTCTTTCTCACGAAGTTGAGCAAGTACTGGAGGTGCGATGAAGATTGAAGAGTACGTTCCAACTGCAAGGCCAATAAACAATGCAAGTGAAAGATCCTTCAATGTTCCTGCTCCCAATAGGCCTGCGCCCACAAAGAGAATTGAACCAACAGGAAGTAGTGCAATTAGTGATGTGTTAGCCGAACGAACCAAAGTTTGATTAACCGCATGGTTGACCGCTTGTGAGTACGTTTTGGTTGATGAAGAAGTAATTGACTTTGTATTCTCACGTACCTTGTCAAAGACAACCACTGTGTCATACAACGAATAACCCAAAATGGTTAAGAATCCAATGATCGTGGCCGGAGTGACGTCAAAGCCAACCAATGCATAGATTCCAACCGTGATAAACACGTCGTGAACAACGGCGGCAATGGCCGCAATCGACATTTTCGGCTCAAATGCCATCGCAAGATAAAGCATTACGACGATCAAGAATCCAACTAATCCATAGATTGCTTTACGAGTAATTTCCTTACCCCAAGAAGGTCCGATAATTTGCGTGTCGATTGATTCAACAGAAACACCAAATTCTGCAGCCAAAGCATCTTGCACCGCGTTGTTCTGAACGGTATCAAGAGCGCCAGTCTGAACACGAACCTTGTCACTACCAATTTCCTGGACGATTAACTCTCCTGGGATACCAGTAGCTTCAACAGCAGAACGTGCTTGTTCGATAGTTGCCGTTGCTTTATTTACGGTAAAGGATGAACCACCCTTGAACTCAATTCCAAGATGTAATCCTTGAAGAGCTAGGGCAGCAATCGATGCAAGAACAAAAAGTGCCGAAATTGAATACCAACGGCGACGCTTTCCAATGAAATCAACCGCAGTTTCGCCACGATAGAGGCGACCACCAAGACCTGACATCTTTGACATCTTTATGCCTCCTTCGCAATTACAGTGCCCAAGCTCTTGCTTGAGAATCCTGACAGTGAATGACCTGAATTAAAGAATTTAACTCGAGACAAGAACCCAACGAGTGGCTTGGTAAATGCAAACACAACCACAAGATCGATAAGAGTTGTTAGACCCAGTGTGAACGCGAATCCTCGAACTCCGCCCACGGCAAAGAAGTAAAGTAGTGCCGCAGCGATAAGGGATACGAAGTCTGCGACCAAGATAGTGCGGCGTGCTCGAACCCAACCAGTTTCAACGGCTGTGCGAAGGGTTCTTCCCTCTCTCATTTCATCTCTAATTCGTTCGAAGTAGATAATAAATGAGTCGGCTGTAACACCGATCGCAACGATAGCTCCTGCAATACCTGCCAATGTGAGCGTAAATCCGATCCATTCTCCTAACAACAGGAAGAAGAGGTAGAGAAGTAAACCTGCCACAGTTAGGGAACCTACGGTCACGATTCCTAGACCTCGGTAGTAAAGCAATGAGTAAATCATTACAAGTCCCAAACCAAGTGCGCCTGCAAGCAGACCAGCGTTAAGTTGATCTGCACCAAGAGTTGGAGAGACTTGCTGTACTTCACCACGGTCAAATGCCAAAGGCAATGCACCGTACTTAAGTACGTTTGCTAAATCTTGTGCTTCTAATTGTGTGAAGCTTCCAGTGATCTGCGCATTACCTGAAGGAATTGCTTCGGTAATCCGTGGTGCAGAAACAACTAAACCATCAAGAACAATTGCAACCTGATTAGTTGGTTCTGGAAGTGAGGTAACGCGAGTAGTTAACGCACCAAAAGCTGATGTTCCTTCTCCGTTAAATGTAAGGCTAACAAACCATGCACTACCTGCTTGAGCATCTAGTCCAGCAGATGCCTTTGAAATTTGACGACCTAACACCTCTGCCGGTGCCAAGATGTACTTGGTACCACCTGCGCGATCGCAAGCAACCAAAGTATCGGTTGGTGCATCAGCGCCAGTTCCTTGAAGATTTTCAGGCTTCGTGCAATCTAGAGCAGCAAACTTTGCATTCACATCCGCACTTACTCCGGCTGCAGGAGTTGCTGCTGCATCTGCTGCTGCAGGAATGCCTGAGGCAGAAGCTAGCACCTGACGGAAACGAAGCTCAGCGGTCTGTCCAACTAATTCAACAACGCGGCGTCCGGTATCCCCCGGAACTGAAATAACAATCTGACGATTTGTGCCGCTACCTTGTGCTGCAACTTCTGATTCAGCAACACCCAAAGAGTTAACACGCTGGCGGATAATGGAAACCGCCTGATCGATCGCTTCGCTGGTTACCTTGCCTTCATCACCCGGAGCAATTCTTGGTTGAAGAGTGACCGAAGTACCTCCGCGAAGATCTAGACCTAAGCGAACTGATTTTGCCCCTTGAATGAAAACCAGGCTAGTCATGGCAATGAGAACCAAGCCTAAAATTGCCAAAGTGCGCCCTGGACGAGAACTCGTTTTTATAGGTTTATTAGTTGTAGACATAGGCCGAGAGTCTAGGCGTCAGGTGCTGGTAAGTCGAAAAGCGTAGAGATTTCCGCAGGTGGTGTTCGTCCTATATGGCGCCACCCCTGGGCTGTGGCCACTCGCCCGCGTGGAGTTCTGGCCATAAAGCCATTTCGGACTAAGAAGGGTTCAGCAACAGATTCAACTGTTTCGACCTCTTCGCCAACGGCAATGGCCAATGTAGAAAGTCCTACTGGTCCCCCGTTAAATCTTTCCACCAAAGCCACTAGTACTCCGCGATCAAGCCGATCAAGACCTAATTCATCGACTTCATACATTTCTAGTGCCGACTTAGCATTAACTAGTGAGATACGGGAGTTTCCCTGAACCTGTGCGTAGTCACGAACACGCCGCAGCAATCGATTAGCTATGCGAGGTGTTCCGCGAGAACGCCCTGCAACCTCGACGATCGCATCTTTATCAATAAGGATTTTTAGTAGTTCTGCACTTCGAGTAATGACATGAGCAATATCTTTTTCATCATAGAAATCAAGATGTGCAGTAAATCCAAATCGATCCCGTAGTGGACTTGGAAGTAAACCTGCTCGAGTCGTTGCACCTACTAATGTGAAATGCGGAAGCTGTAATGGAATCGCAGTTGCTCCAGGACCCTTGCCCACAACCACATCAACTCGAAAATCCTCCATAGCCAAATAAAGAAGCTCCTCGGCCGGTCTTGGAAGGCGATGGATTTCATCTAGAAATAAAATCTCTCCTTCGACTAAGGATGACAGAATCGCCGCTAGATCTCCCGCATGCGTAATTGCAGGGCCGCTTGTAATTCGAATCGGTGCCTGCATTTCACTCGCCAAAATCAAAGCAAGAGTTGTCTTACCGAGACCTGGTGGACCTGACAACAAAATGTGATCAGCTGGAGAATTACGATGACGCGCTGCGGTCAGTAGAACATCAATTTGTTCACGCACGCGTTTTTGACCAACAAAATCATTTAATGTCTTTGGGCGCAACGCGTGCTCCACGGCAGATTCCTCACCCTTGATCTGCGGTGTCACCAAACGGTCATCAGCCACGAGCACTCTTTCCGCTTGCAAGGGTTAGTTTGAGTAACTCACTTAAATCTAACTGCGCTGCATCGGTTCCCTCAGCTTGCAAAGAAGATATGACCTGCGAAATTGCGCCATCAGATTCCTTGGGAGAAAAACCAAGTGAAACGAGCGCGCTAGTTAATTGCTCTCGCCACGCAGGTTGGTGGCCCTTATAAGGATGGACGGATGAAAGATCACTGAGCTTGCCTTTGAGTTCGAGAATCAATCGCTGTGCGCCTTTGCGTCCAATGCCTGGAACCTTTTCGATTGCGCCAACATCTTCCTGAGCAATCGCCCGACCCAAATCTTCCGGAGTCAGTGCCCCCAAAATAGAAAGTGCAACCTTTGGTCCAATGCCAGAAACTGTCTGCACCAATTCAAAGAGTGAACGTGATTCGTCACTGATGAAGCCAAACAAAGTAAGAGAATCCTCACGAACAACCAATGAGGTAAACAACTGAACTTGGGAGCCAAGCGTTACCTTTGCCGCTGTTTGTTGATTCACAAGGACGGAAACACCAAACCCACCGACTTCAACAATTAAGCGATCCGTAGAAACCATTCGAACTGTTCCTGACAATAAAGAGATCATTTAGCACGCAACTTCTTTAGCCGTGACTGTTCA
>Ga0214917_10003715_pt1 | contig 17461 bp, 18 predicted proteins | sample LL_1208_BB_MetaG_FD_177983 | JGI IMG/M metagenome (GOLD analysis project Ga0214917, IMG submission 177983) | Freshwater microbial communities from Lake Lanier, Atlanta, Georgia, United States - LL_1208_BB | ecosystem: Environmental > Aquatic > Freshwater > Lake | place: USA: Georgia | collected... | reverse complement strand
GTGGAGAAAGTCTCCATCCCCGTTGGTGGAAAAAAAATGGCCTTCCGGCGTGGTGCTTTCACATTGTCCATCGACGCAAAGATGGGAACCCCATTCAGCAACGAGAAAGGGACCCTCAAAGGAAGCGTTGAGATCCCTGTTTTTTGGCCTAATGGAACTGAGGCCAATGCCTTTGTGGCGGAGCTTGCTGAGACAAGTTTGGACAAAAATCCCGAGATCTCTCCCCCCAAGGAAGCCCCTCGAACTTTAGCCTCTCCCCAAGAGCGGCTGAAGCCAAAGAAAGATAAGTATCTGAAAATAAAAGAATAAAAGAAGGTTTTCAGTTTTTTTCTGAGTCCAGAGGCCCGCCCAAAAACGCATTGTAATTATTGCAAAAATTTCATAGCATGGCGCACTAATATGCAGTCATCCAGTTTCACTATGGGGGACAACTTCAAGTTGTTCAGCTGTTCAGCAAACGTGCCACTTTCGAAGTCCATTGCCGACGAGCTTGGAACTCAATTGGCTCAGGCTGAAGTGCGCCGCTTTTCGGATGGTGAAATTTTTGTCGAAGTGCATGAAAGCGTTAGAGGCTGTGACACTTATATTGTGCAGCCCACTTGCCATCCCGCCAACGACAGTTTGATGGAACTTCTCATCATGACGGATGCTTTGAAGCGATCTTCATCAAATTCCATTACCGCAGTCATTCCCTACTATGGGTATGCCCGGCAAGATCGCAAAGTTCAACCGCGCGTTCCCATCACTGCCAAATTGGTTTCTGATTTGTTGACAGCAGCTGGAGTGGACCGGGTGATTTCAATGGATCTCCATGCAAGTCAGATTCAAGGATTCTTCAACATTCCTTTTGATCATTTGTATGCAAAGCCCGTGATATTGAATCACGTTCGTCAAAATTATGATTTAAGCAAACTGGTTGTAGTGTCTCCTGATTCGGGAGGTGTGGAGCGGGCACGCGCTTATGCCAAAAGATTGGACTGTAGTTTGGCGATCATCGACAAGCGGAGACTGCGGCCCAACGAAGCTCAAGCCATGAATCTCATCGGAGATGTTTCTGGAAAGCATGCCGTGATAGTGGACGATATGATTGATACTGCGGGAACGCTCATCCAAGCGGCTCATGTTGTGATGGATAAAGGGGCTCAATCAGTCAGTGCTGCATGCACTCACGGGGTTTTTTCAGGGACGGCTTATGAAAGAATCAAAGAAAGCCCTCTCAAAGAAGTCATTTGCTGCGACACCATCCCCTTGTCTCCTTTGATGGGCCAACTCGGGAAGATTACGTGTCTTTCAGTTGGAAAAGTTTTTGCCGAAGCGATTAAACGCGTACACATGAAAGAATCGGTTAGTAGTTTATTTGATGAATGAGGAAAGTAGGTAACTAATGGAACAATTAAATCTATCAGTAGAAATGAGACAAGGCACCGGTAAAGGAGTTAACCGGAAACTGCGTGCTATTGGAAAACTTCCCGGTGTGGTTTACGGACTGGGAAAAAATGTGAACATCTCGGTTGATCCCCGTCCGATCAAGAAATTGCTTCTGGAAGAAGGCGGTCGAAACAAAACATTGACTTTAAAAGGAGAAGGAGTGGATGGCCGCTTCGCTCTCATTAAAGACTATTGCGTTGATCCAGTGTCTCGAGAGCTTTTGCATGTTGATTTATTGGAAATTGATATCAATAAGAAAATCGACGTGACGGTTCAATTGAACTTTGTAGGAAAAGCCGCTGGAGTGGGCGAAGGCGGTGTTCTAAACATCGTTGAAAGAACAGTGATGGTCCGATGCCTTCCCACAGCGATTCCAAAGCACATCGATGTGGATGTAAGCGCTCTTCAAATTGGTCATTCCATCCATTTGGATGAACTGACTCTTCCTGCTGGCGTTGAAAAAGTAAGCCATACAAACCCAACTTTGGTGGGTGTGGTACCTCCTGCCAAGGAAGAAGAAGCAGCACCTGCTCTCGCTGCTTCGGCTGAACCAGAAGTCATCACGGCAAAGAAACCTGAAGCCGAAGGTGAAGCTGGCGCAGATAAAAAAGAAGAGAAGAAAAAGTAATCTGACTAGAATCAGGTGTCTTCGCAGGAACTTCGATTTTTGGTTGCGGGGCTTGGAAATCCAGGCCCCGATTATGAAAACACCCGGCATAATATTGGGTTTTTGGTCATCGAGGAATTGGCCAAAAGGTGGAGCGCCGGCAACTTTCAAAAGAAGTTCAAAGGGCTGATAGCAGAAACCGGCTGTGGCGCTAAACGAGGTTTTCTCCTCAAGCCCCAAACCTACATGAATCTCTCCGGGGATTCGATCAAAGAGGCGGTTCATTTTTACAAAGTTCCTTTGGAGACCCATTTGATCGTGGTGACCGATGATCTCGATCTTCCTCCCGGTTCCATCCGGGTGCGGCCCTCAGGGGGAACTGGGGGACACAATGGGCTTAAGTCCATTACTGAGGCTTTTTCCAGTGAGGGGTTTCCGAGAGTTCGAGTAGGGATCGGCCGGTCCGATAAAATACCAACAGAGTCTTATGTGCTGGCAGCCATTCCCCAAGCAGAGAAGGCTCTCTATGATGAGGCAATTAAAGCTGCTTCCGATGCGGTTGAAATGCTTTTGAAAGAAGGGATCCAAAAATCCATGAATACTTTTAACAAGAGAAAATCAAATGAGTCTTAAGTGCGGAATAGTCGGACTACCTAACGTTGGAAAATCAACACTCTTCAATGCTCTTGGCTCTGCCAAAGCGGAAGCTGCCAACTACCCGTTTTGTACCATTGAACCTAACGTGGGAGTGGTTGAAGTTCCAGATGAACGCCTTTTAAAAATTGCCGGGATCATGAAGTCCCAACGAATTGTGCCGGCATCCACCCAAATCGTGGATATTGCGGGCATTGTCAAAGGAGCCAGCAAAGGAGAAGGCCTCGGCAATCAATTTCTCCACCACATTCGGGAAGTGGATGCCATTGTTCACTTGGTCAGATGTTTTGAAAATGAAGACATTGTTCACGTGGATGGCAGTGTCAATCCGGAGCGGGACATCGAAGTCATCAACACAGAGCTCTTGCTTTCAGATCTTCAGAGTTTGGAAAAGAGAATTGATAAAGATCATAGAGTGGCGAAATCGGGAGATAAAGAGGCCCGGAAGAACATGGAGATTTTTGAAGCTCTCAGAACCCACATGAATGAAGGAAAACCCGCACGCTCTTTTCCTTTGGATCCGGCGGACACTCCTCGCTTGGCTCAACTCTTCTTGCTCACTTATAAACCGGTCCTTTATGTTGCGAACTCCACAGGAAAACCGGAAGAAGCAAGCCACGTCGAGAAAGTGAAACAGATCGCTGCCCGTGAAGGGGCGCAGTTTACTGTCATTGATTGTGCTTTGGAGTCTGAAATTGCCCAATTGCCCGAGGCTGAACGCAAGGAATACTTGGAGGGCTTGGGACTTTCAGAGCCAGGCTTGAATCGATTTATTCGGGCAGCTTTCAAGCTCTTGGGCCTGATTACTTATTACACTCTTGGGCCCAAGGAAGCGCGTGCTTGGACCATTCCTATTGGGACCAAAACACCTCAAGCCGCTGGAGTGATTCATTCTGACTTTGAGAAGGGTTTTATTTGTGCAGAATGCTACAAAAGTGATGACTTGGTTCGACTGGGATCCGAGCAAAAAATCAAAGAAAGTGGCCTCTACAAGCAAGAAGGCAAGGAATATACTGTCCATGAAGGGGATGTTCTCTTGTTCCGCTTCAATGTGTGATGATGGATACTCCCGTTCAAATCAGTGGATTTACGATTGTTAGAAACGCTGAACTTCTAGACTTTCCTTTCAGGGAATCAGTCCGGTCGGCTCTGCCACTTTGTGATGAATTTGTAATCAACTGCGGAGATTCCGAAGACAACACCCTCGAAATTTGTGAAGAACTCAAAAGGGAGTTTCCAAACAAAATAAAAATCATCCAAAGCGTTTGGGAGAGACAAAATCAAACGGGTGGTTTTCAATTAAAAACCCAATCAGATGCAGCCATGAAAATGTGCCGGGGCAGTTGGCTGATTTATATCCAAGCGGATGAAGTCTTCCATGAGGACGATTATCCGAAAATTCGAAAGGCAATCCAGCAAGCAGAGTCCATGCCCCAAGCGGATGGAGTTGTTTTTGATTATCTCCATTTTTACGGAAATTATTCTTTTCTCTGCCGGGGCCGAAACTGGTATCGGCGTGAAGTGCGCGCCATAAAAAATGGGAGAGAAATAGAATCCTTTCGAGACGCTCAAGGTTTCAGGCTGCATGGAAAACGAGTAAATGCGATTGCTTCAGGAGCCCGGGTTTTTCATTATGGACACGTCAGAAACCAGGAAAGCTTCCATAAAAAGACCCACCAAATGTCTCAATGGTGGGGCGAAACTCCCCCAAAGGATTTGGCTGCTTTTAAAGTGTACCGGCCGGTGGGATTGACCCCCTTTACAGGTGGACACCCCCAAGTAATGCGCGAAAAAATCAAGAATTCAAAAAACTTAACAGATCCAAGCCTGTGTACCCGGCGATGGGATAAAAGGGAGCTCAAAAATGCTCTCACTCTGATTCTGGAAGCTGTCGTCCCGTTCCGCCTCGGGGAGTACCGCAATTACAGTCTGCTTTCATCAAAGTCAGAATAGCCTTTGACTTTTCGTGACGCTTGGCGCAAAAGAGACCCAGTTGTTGGTTCTTTTTGGAGGTACCTAAATGAAAAACTTAATGATCAGTTTGGTGGTTCTGTTCTCTTTGGTTGGTTCAGTTTCACAAGCTCAATATATTTATCCAGCTCCGTTGGTTCCGGTTTATCCGGCTCCTATCGTTGCTTATCCTGCTCCAGTAGCGCCTGTTGTGCCGGTTCTTCCAGCACCTGTTGTCGTGCCTGTAGCTCCTTTGGTTCCTGTTTACCCAGTGGCTCCTAATTGTGCTTGGGTAACTGTTCCTACTTCTTCTTGGCAGTGGGTTCAGGGGATTTTCGGTGGTTGGCACCTTCGCTGGGTCACCACTTACCAAAATCAACTGATTTGCCGCTAAAAGTAACGGCTTAGATCTGAAAAGGAGATGTCTCCTCTAAAAGGGGAGGCGTCTCCTTTTTTAATTCCTTCAATGGCTTCTTTGATGCGACTGTTTCCTGGCTCTCGCTTCTGCGCTTCCGCCAAATAGTCCAAGGCCTCTTGTCCCCTGCCCTCTTTGAACAAAGCCCAGGCTGCAAAATAAGGGCCTCTCCATTCTCCCGGAAAATCCTCACTGGCGTCTTTCGCTTTTTCCTCTGCACGCTGCAGATTATTCGGTCGAAACAATTCGCTCATCAGCTCAGCTTCCAAGAGCTCAGGATCGGAGCCACCAAGTTCTTTGGCAGACTTGATTGCTTCATCCAAAGCACCCCACGCGTCTTCATTTGTCCCAGCTGAGTTCTTCGTGGCCATGAAAAGCCGTCCAAGAACTTGAGCTTTTTTAGCATCGTAAAGGTTGGGCTCCAACTCAGAGAGCTTCTCTGCTGCTTTGATACTCAACTCGGGGTTGATTTCCCGATTCGCCAAAACTTTGTCGACCAACACTTTGGGATCCGTAATTTGTTCAATCTTCAGATTCCTGGTCAAAAAATCCGTCAGAGCAGCTCGATAATGATAAAGAGCCACCAAACACTGGGAGGAGTTGGCGTTGGGGCCGCAGGTTTTGTTGAAATGATCATGCAGGTTTTTTAAAGGGGCCGGTACAGTGCTGCAACGGTCGCTTTTCGTTATCGTTTTGATGTCTGGAAATTCAGATTGCTGTCTGGTCAAATCAAATCCACGAAGGTTGTTCCAAAACTCAATACATTCGCGAGTCCCCTCCTGTCCGGAGGCAGCAATGGACTCCCTAGGAGCCTGATACAGAACCGCCATTTTCTCCTGATTTTCCGCAAGGTGGTTTTCAGATTCGGCGCCAGCTTCCTCAGACCCATTTTCTTGAGTTTGCGCAAGTCCCCACCATAAGATGGCAGCTGATAAAAGGACACCGACTAAAATGATCACATTTCTTTTTTTCACTTAATTCGCCTTGTCTTCCAAAATATCAGTGAACAACACTTGCGCTTCAATCCGACCTGCAGCGGAATTGCCCACCAACTTATTGGTCACAAAAAGTCGATTGAAATTTGCCACATATGCTTTGCCCAGGAATAAAGCCGGGGCTCCGGGTACGACGTTAATTTTCCGCTGTTTCAATTTCTCGCGAACCAACTGACTCATCTGCTCCGTCACTATCCCAAGGGACTCAAAAAAATCAAGGTCTTCCTGGTTCAAACGTCGGCGCATCCGGTTTGTAGAACCCAAAAGGCAATCCACCACCGACATCTCGCAGCTTAAAAACAGAACCAGATCCGGGGTCATTTTATCTTCTGAAACAAAACTCACGACACTGGTAATGCCGCCGTCAAAGCCTATCAAATCAGACTGAGACGGCTCCTGAGAAATAGTTGCTTTCAATTCATATTCGGCCAAGCTCTGCTCAATCACTGGAGGCAGGAATTCGAACAGAGAGGGCAAACTGTAATTTCCTTCTTTATTGGAAAGCTCCGGTATGTCCTGCGGAAGTCTGAAATCTCCGGCCAAATAGAATGAGTAGCCATTGATTTCACAGTAAAAACAGTAAGTGGGAGTGCCCAGAGCTTTCATGGGCTCTCCGGGTCCAAAATACGTCAACGGTGCCGAAGGTTGCAGAGTAATCCCTGTTCCAGCACAGTTTTCAGCAAATTGGTTGCCGATCAGATTTCCAAATTCGGTCAAAGAATCCAAGGCTCTTCTATTTTCAATTTTTTCCCGGGAACCGGTTATCAGTGGGTGCACGATTTCTTTCAAAGTGTTTTCAGGCAAATAGATTCCTGCGAAACCGCGTCTATCTCCATTGAATTGAATCAAAGCTCCGTAAGGCATCTGGGCCCCTTTGGTGAAATCACTCTCCGGCCGAACACTGAAAGACCCGGTTTTGGCGAGGCTCAACAAGAAATGTTCCACAGCATTCAAATGATACTTTCCAATAAACAAATGGGTCTTTTCATCATTTCGAGAAGCTCCCCAGATCAGTTGCAGCAGACGTGATTCCGACCGTCTCAAAGTACTGAGTGAAAAAGAACCTTGGGTTCTCGAAGCCGTAAAAAAGCTCTTCAACTGGTAAGCAGCTTCATGCAAAATCTGGAGGGTGTAATCATTCAAGGGAATTTTCTCTTCTGATAAGAGTTTCAGAACTTCTTCAAGTGGGTAAAGATAACTTACCACCCGATTCCAACCCAAAAAACCACAGATTCCCTTCATCAAATGGGCAACCACGTAAGCTTCGTCAGCTGATTGCAAAGTCTGCTCAGAACCCAAAGCTTGCAGAGCTCGAAGAAACCGCTCCTGATAGTCTGTCAGTTCATCCAAAAGCTGCGTTTTTTCCTCTTCTTCTTTTCTCAACAAGGCATTCTCAGCGGGGGCTGTAATGGGTGAAAAATCTTCATTGATCGGGATAAGCAACTCAAAAGAAGTCCCGTGAGTTGAAGTCGAAACCAATCGAAGAGTCCCTCCAACGGATTCCGCCGATTTTTTTACGATATCAAGGCCCAGTCCTTGACCGGAAAGACCACCCGTGTGCCGTCTGGCTGAAAAACCGGGCTGAAAAATCAGTTGGGCCAATTCCTCATTTGGCTTTGAATTAACCTCCTCGATATTGAAGATCCCTTTCGCTACAGCTTTTTCCCTGATGGCACCAAAATCCAAACCGGACCCGTCATCGGAAAAAATGATCCTAAGAATTCCTTGGTTGAAACTGGCCAAAATTCGGACCGTGCCCGAAGCTTTTTTACCGTTCTGCTCCCTTTTGAGCGGGTCTTCAATGCCGTGGTCAACAGCATTCCGAATCAAATGCAGAATCGGCTCATAGATGAAATTAAGCAAAGTCTTGTGCAAGTGGAGCCAAGTCCCGGTCAACTCCAAACTCACTTGTTTTCCCTGACTCTTTGACAAGTCATTCACCAATTTTTGTGCGGGAGGAAAAATAGTATCCAGCGAATCCGTTCTCAAAAGGTAAAGGGATCGCTTCATTCTTTTGATCTGGCTTCTCAGTTGACCACGAACTTCCGGTCCTTGGAGGAGTTTTCGCTCCAGATCTTCAAGAGCATTCACTTGATCCACAAAAGAATCTATCTGTCCTGAAAACACGCGGATTTTTTTTGTTTGGTCGATGTGATCTCTTTTTATAATTTCATTTTTTAAATCCTTGGAGGCTGGCTGGAGCGAGACGAAAACGTTCAGCAGCCCAAATTGGGTCTCAATGGGACAGCGGAACAGTTGGCTGCCCGATGGAATAACTTGATAGTTTTCCTTGAAACCGGTTCCTTTTTTCAGATCACAACGAAAGGATTCTTCAGAAAACTGCTTTTCAAAATTTCTTACCAAAGTCTCATGGAGGCTGAGCAAACCGTTCTTCAGAACAAAAGGATTTGGCGCATCGGTATTGCCGTTTTGAGTGATTCTGTGAAGAGTGGTTCTATCGCAGCCCATCCCAATTCTGCCTTCAAGGTCCCCGCGCACAAGAGCATCAATCCAATATTCCTGATCGATTGGCTCCGCTACCATTTCCAATTTTCCGAAAACAATTTCCGATTTTAAAAAAGGACAAAGAGAGTCAACCAGAGCTTTGGTCAGAAGATTTTGAAATGGAAATTTTTCCGTTCCAAACCCCTCAAACTCCAAATGTTTGAGTGCTGGATCACCCATAATTCTTCGCCTTTTTTTCGGGATTAAGGTGTTCCAATGCGGTTTGCAGCTTTTCCAAAGTCAGAGGCTTAACGATGAATGTTTTCACACCCAGCTCTTCGGCTTCCAGCCTAGTTTTTTGAGATAAATTGGATGTAATTACGATCACTTTTGCTTGAGGATCAAACTTGAAAATTTCATGAGCGGCTTCCAACCCGGTTAGTTGGGGCATGTAGACATCCAGAGTGACGAGGTCAGGCTTGTACCGCAAGTATCTATCAATGGCTTTAAGTCCGTTCTCTGCTTCAGCAACGACTGTGTAATCGCACTGGTGCAATAAAGCCCTCAGTTGCGTTCGGATGCTCTGAGAGTCATCAACAATTAAGACGGTGCGCACGGCAAAGCTCCCCAAAAACAAAGTACTGCATTGCATTATTTTTCGGTTCAAAACCGGCGAGACTTGAAGAAGGGATTATGGAGTTTTTCTCATAATTTAAGGAGCCAACTGGAGCAAGACCGGGCAATGATCCGAGCCCAAAACTTTCGTTTGATGAGTAACGGACTTGAGCCGTTTTGAAAAATCTCGATGAGTCACCCAATAATCCAATCGCCAACCGATGTTTCTTTCCCGGATAGTCGGGCGGTAGCTCCACCAAGTGTATTGCTCTGGGGAAGAATCAAAAAAGCGAAAACCGTCCACATAACCGGAGCCCAAAAGCTTGTCCATCCAAGCTCTTTCTTGCGGTAAAAATCCGGCATTATCTTTGTTTTCTTTTGGGTTTTTTAAGTCGATTTCCTTGTGAGCAATATTGAAATCCCCACAAAGCAAAACCGGCTTCTTAAGAACCAGCTTGTTTAAAAAGAAAAGCATCTCATCACAAAACTTCAGCTTATAACCCAAGCGGGCATGATCCCGCTGGCTATTGGGAAAATAGGAATTGATTAAAAAAAAATCAGGATACTCAAGAGCCAAAACCCGCCCTTCTCGATCGAACTCAGATTTGTTGAGCCCCCCCAAAACCCCCAAGGGTGCTTTTTTGGAGTAAATAGCCAAACCGCTATAGCCCGCTTTTTCTGCTGGTTGAAAAAAACTGTGATAGCCCAGCGGGTGAATCAAAGAGGGAGCCAACTGCTCGGGGCGAGCCTTGATTTCTTGTAAACAAACAATGTCAGGGCCTAAATCCTCAAACCAATTCAAAAATCCCTTTTCAGCCACAGAGCGAAGCCCGTTTACATTCCAAGAGGCCAGTTTCATACGCTTTCCTTTTCCAGACATTGTAGACGGTGGCAAAAGCCTATGCTACACCTTACGCTTTAGCAATCGGGTCCGTAGCTCAGTCGGATAGAGCACCAGATTTCTAATCTGGGGGTCGTAGGTTCGATCCCTACCGGACCCACTTTTTCACTCACAAATTCTCTAAATTTATCCGAAAAGACCTCTATCATGGGATTTCCCGTCGAGTTTCAGGCTCTTAGTTATTCAGTGGCAAAAAATCGGCGCTTAATTGATGACATCTCTCTCTTGGTTCCTGCTGGGGCCTTTGTAGCCCTGTTGGGAGAAAATGGGGCGGGTAAAACTACTCTCATGGATATGCTTGTGGGATTTAGAACGCCAACTAGCGGAAAACTCTTAATCAACCATAAAGAACCTTCACTCGATCAGTGGGAACAACGAAAAACTATTTCTTATCTTTCCGAAAAAATGGGGCTTCCGGGAGATTGGTCTGTTGCCGAATTTCTTTCGTTTAACCGCTTTTTTTATCCGAATTACTCAATGGTATTGGAACGTGACCTTTTGGATCTTTTTAAAGTAAATCCCTCCGAACGAATTTTTAATTTATCCGCTGGAGAAATTCGGAGAGTTCAAGTGGTTAGTTCTCTTTCCATCAATCCGGATTTGATTTTAGCCGATGAAATTACGGCTGTCTTGGATATCATTGGACGGCAAAAGTTTTTAAGTTTTCTTTCCCATTTGAATCGCACAAAGCAAACAACAGTCATGCTCGCAACCAACATTTTGGAAGACTTAATCAATCACATTTCTCATGTTGCCCTAATTTCCAAAGGCCGATTGTTGGTCTTCACAGATAAGGCCGGATTTCTGATGGGAGAAGAGTCCACGGAGTTCTCAAGGCTGGTAGCAAAACATTTGGACACTACATGATAGGCCATTTTTTAAAACGTGATTTCTCAGACGCTTTGGTTCTGTGGATTATTTTAGGTCTCCTATCTTTGGCTCTGTGGGGGACCTATGCGTGGTCCCCATCGGAATCGATCCTAATGGGCCTCGGCTGGCTTTACTTTCTTTTCCCCCAATTTTGTACACTTAATATTACAGGTTCAATTGTTAGAACGGATCACATGATATCCCGACAATACTTTCTGGCTCTTCCTTTGCGAAGAACACAGTTCTTTTTCATTACACTTTTTCGAATCATGGTTTTGTACTTGCCCCTTTGTTTTTTCTTGATTCTCGTGGTGCCCTTCTGTTTCGTGCCACAAAAACTTTACACACATCCAAATTGGTATTTGGCTTGGAGTATTTATGTTTTTGGCATCTTGATGAGTGTGGTTTGGTGGATTTCACATCACCTGTTTTATTCATTGATTATTGAACAGAGTCTCCGGTTCTCAAACAGTAAAAAAAGAATATTAACAACCCTGTTTCCGATTCTGGCTTTTGTTCTGGAGATAGCTGTCTTTTTTTCCTGTTTGGCATTTACTCTTTTGTTCATTTTGGGTTACCGGCCCTTTCCCCATCCCCTTCTGGTTTACCTGATGATTCCACTTTGTATTGCTATCCCGGCCGGAATTACCCTTCTTACGGTTCGTCTCGCAAAAGCTCGCTGGACTTCAGTCTCTTAACCTAACAAAAATCCAATTCTGCGCTAGAGCCTTGACCAGGGCTTTCATCCACCCTGATTCGAATCCAATCCACAACTTTTTTAAGCTCTCTTTCTCCAAAGCCCTTCACAAAAAGTGAAAGAAAGTGTTGAGCAAGGTTTTCACTTGCAATGTTCTCAACGGGCAAAAGTTCCACTTCATCCAGAGGAAGCACGTACCGCTTGTCACAAAGAGAAAACTCCAATTCCTTTTTTGTTTTTTTCGCCTCTTTGTAGAAGGGATTTTCAGTCGCGATCAAAACTTTTTCATCCCATTGATTCGAGATCTTTTTGAGGATCTCTTTTAACTTTCCAAAGGAAATCATTCCTTTAAAAGAATCATCTTTCAGCTCCAATGTCAGTTCCACTTGATAGTTATGTCCATGCAGTGCTTCTTTCGTTCCATCTGGAAAAACCGTCATGTGAGCTGCTGAAAATTTTATATTTTCTTTTCGAATGTGAATTTGGGTTTTCATGCCAGTGAACCTATTCTAGGATGGGACAAAAGTCATGCGGAGGAACCATGGGCGGACAAATTGTGATGATTACGGGAAGTGCTAAGGGAATCGGTCGGGCTTGTGCCGAAGCTTTTCTTCAGCAAGGCGCCAAAGTTTCACTTATCAGTAGAACCGCTTCTGAGATGGAATCCACTGCTAAAGAACTCTTAAGAATGTTTCCCGGAAAAGTCTCTTATTTTTGTGGTGATGTCAGTTCTGGTGAGGTTGTTTCAAAATGGTTCGAAAAAACAAGAAACGATTTGGGAGAACCCACTTCTCTTGTGAACAATGCTGCTATTTTTACAAACAAAAAAGTTCAGGATCAGAGCTTGGAGGACTGGGAAAAAGTACTCCGGGTTAACTTAACGGGGTCTTTCCTCTGCGCTCAGCAATTTTTTAAATCACCGAGCCCCTCAACGGTTTCGAGGTCCATTGTAAACATCAGTTCTTTGGCCGGGATCCGGGGGACTGAAAAATTTCCTGGTTTGAGTTCCTATGTCGCGAGCAAATTTGCCATCGTAGGATTGACTGAAGCTCTGGCCGTGGAGGGTAAGGCACTGGGAATTAGAGTCAATTGCATTGCCCCAGGAGCAGTCGATACCGAAATGTTGAGGCAGGCCATCCCATCCATGAGAGCGAAAGCCGTGCCCTCTGACATTGCAAAAATCGCGGTTTTTTTATGCAATGAAAAAGAATCCTCGGTTCTCACAGGCTCTACCGTTGAGGTTTTCTCCAATCAATAGCTTGGCACTTTCCATGCATTCTCTTTGAGAGGGAACAATCAACTCAAAGGAGATACCATGCTCTCACAAAAACGTCTGGAAAAAGACCTCGAAGCTTTACAAAACGATCTCAAAGTCCTCGTGAACGATGCCAAAGAGATGGGAACGCAGCAGTTGGAACGTGTCGATACCGAGTCTCTTGCTCGTCAAGCACAGGAAACCATTCGAAGCCTTCGCCAGCAAATCAGAAACACGAGTGAAAAAGTCGAAACCGGGATCGAGACTCACCCTTATGCCGCTATAGGTGCTGCTTTGGGATTGGGATTTCTTTTGGGAAAGCTCAGGAGCCTGGGCAAGCACTCAACTACCTAAACCAGTTTTTAACTCTGAGAAATGAACCCAGACGGGAGAGCGCTCCGCATACCTCTGTTTCTTTTTTCCTGAGATTTCTGAGCGGGTTTCTCATTTTGATGGGAGTCGCTTTTGCTTTGAGGGGTCTCTACCAAGGTTTGGTCATCCCTTTTGGACCAGCCTTCGTAAATGGCTTTCTAGCTCTTACTTGTTTTACAGCAGGGGGGTTTTCGCTTAAAATAAAGACTTTCCAAAATCAAGGAGCTATCAAATGAAACGTTTTTTGCTGGGACTTGTTTTTCTGAACTCATTAGTTCTTTCCAATCTTTTTGCGGATGTAGGCAAAAATTTTGAAGAAGCCAAAAGCCAGATGCTTCAACGCGTCGAGGGCCATCTCACCCACTTAATGGAACACAAAAATTGCATCGCCGCTGCTACCAAAAAAGAAGACCTGAAAGCTTGCCATGAAAAGATGAAGGCTTGGCGAGAAGCGAATCAAAAAGAACACCACGGAAAAGACTGATTAAGTAAGAAGAAGAGTGCTCGCGGCCAGAATCGAACTGGCACGGCTGTTGTCAACCGAGGGATTTTAAGTCCCTTGCGTCTACCAATTCCGCCACGCGAGCCTTTTCGGATGAGAATTGGATTCGAGAAGATACACGCTCCCCCCTTAAGTTAAAACCTCGAAATGACCTGAAAAACCGAAAGAGTTTGACTTATTGCGTCATGTTTGGCAAATTGCTTGGGATTAAGCGAAGGGAGCATCGGTGTCTACAAAGGCGAAAACATCTCAAGTACTTAAAATTTTAATGCTTTTTTCCGCGATCTTCCTTGGAAAGCAAAGCTTCTCAAGTACCAAACTCTTGCTGATTGGAGGGGGAGATTACCCTCAGGAGACTTTGAAGCTGATGGCAAAGTGGGCCGGGGGGAAAAAGGCCAAGATCATGGCTCTTACTTGGGCCACTGATGATACGGAATATTCCTTGGAGCACCTTCAAGATTCTTTTTCCGAGCTTGGAGAGGAAGCCCCCGAACAAATCATTGCGCCTCCCTATCCAGGTCATGACAACTTTTCAAAAAAAGAATTTCTAAAACTCCTGAAAGAAGTAGGCGGTGTGATGATTTCAGGAGGAGATCAAACAGTGCTTATGGAAAGACTCCGGAGTGAGCCCGAGTTTCTACCGGCCATTCACGAGGCTTATCAAAGAGGGGTCGTCTTCGCCGGAAACAGCGCGGGAACTGCTGCTGCTTCCCAGACCATGTTAACTGGAGAAGGAAATTTCGAAGTGATTGGTCCTGGGGAAACGGAAGTCGCAACGGGTATCGGTTTTTTAAAAAATGTGATTATTGACCAACATTTTGTTGCGCGAAGAAGACAAAACCGGCTGATGTCGGTACTTCAAACCTCCGAAGAAAGACTGGCCTTTGGAATCGATGAAGACTGCACACTGGCCATTGAGGATGAGAGAAAGGTTTCTGTGATTGGGCCCAGTATTGCTCTTAGTTTTGATAATAGAGAACACCGGCACAAATTTGTCACACATATCCTTTATCCTGGTGACACATTTGATATGATTACAGGTACGTATGGATCGCTACCTGAGTCTGGACACTGAAGCCACCGGCCTTGAAGTCGACTGTTACTTGATTCAAGTCGCATTGGTACCGATTGATGGAACTTCCAAAACCGTTTTTTCAGAATGGGGCAAAGAAGTTTTGATTCAGTGCCCTAGTTTTGAGGAACTCAAACCAAAATTGAATCCTTGGGTTCTGGAGCACAATGAGGAATTGATCCGAAAGGCCCACAAAGACGGCATCACTCCGGCAGCCTTCAAGGATTGGATACAAAACTACTTGTCAGCTCCCGAAATAAAAAATTATTTCAAGAATGAACGTCCCACTTTGCTGGGAAAATCCATGAGTGCTCTCGATATTCCGGTCCTCACACGCTACTTGGGCAAAGAATTCATGGAAAAGTACTTCCACCACCACACTCTGGATTTAACCTGTGTGGCGAGATTTCTTTCCGATGCCGGAAAGCTTCCCACAGGTTGTTACACGACTTCAAAGTTGCTTCAATACTTCAAAATCCGTCAAAAAGCCGAACACACGGCCCTCTCTGATGCAAGCGACATGGGGCAAGTTTACTTTCGGCTCTTGGAATTGCTTCAACGTGACGCCTCTTAAAACCGTCCTTCGACATGCTCTCCATATCCGATGTCCTCGGTGTGGTCAGGGAAAGCTTTTTTTTGGTTGGGGTGAGCTTGTTGAAAAGTGCGAATCCTGCGGGCTGAAAATCCGGATCAGAGAACCCGACACTTGGTTTTTCATGTATATGAGTACAGCCGCAATCACCGGGGTTTTTGTTATTTCGATGCTTCTTCTTCCGGCTCCCAAAAACCAAAATATCGCTGCACTTTTGATAGGCGTGGGAGCTGTGACTATTTTCTTCGTCACAACTCCCATCCGAAAAAGCGTAGCGATTGCTCTCGAATACTTCACCGATTCCTATTCGGAATTCCCTCGCTACCCGGATGAATAATTGAAGAAAAAAAATGGAGCGGGACACGGGTCTCGAACCCGCAACCTCCACCTTGGCAAGGTGGCGCTCTAGCCAATTGAGCTAGTCCCGCACTTTCGGAAAATCGAACCCTGAAAATTAGTTTCTTTTTCCGCGCTTGTAAAGCTTTGCAGAGTGAAGACTCAAAACGTATTCGAGTTCTTCATTTCAAATGCAAAAGACTTGGGTTCAAAATGAGTACGAGCTCAGTGGCGTGGGTTTTTGTCCAATATTATTAGTTACTTATTAAATATTTGCTAAACTGTCCAAGATTTCTACAGCCGATTAAGCTTTCAGGCTCAAAACTTTGAAGAAAACGAAATCTCTCAAAGCCGAATTCAATCAGGTACGGGTTTAAGGCTTTGAAGTTCCTGAAATTTGGAAAACCAACTGATTTTGAGGACAGGTCGGGCCTATCCATTGCACTTCTCTGGGGTAAGGATTCCCATGCAAACGCTTAGGCACATTCAACAAGTGATCTTGCTTTTACCACTTTTTTTCTACCAAGGGGCTTTTGCGTACAGTAACCCAAGTGCCATAGACTTTGGTAGCCATGGAGGAAGCTCTCCTAAAGAATCGGAAAACGACTGCCCTCCCCCAAAAATTAAAAACGGGGAAGAGTGCTTGGATCCCGAAACTGCCAAGGTTCAAGAACTTTCCAAAATTCCAGAACCCGAAAAATTATCCTCGGAAACAAAAGACATTATCCGAAAACAATTTCTTGAAAAATTTAATAATGGGGATACTCCGCCGGAGGAGATAGATGACATCCTTACATTTCTAGAACGCTTAAATAAAGACGAGGATCCAGCGAATTCACAAATCGAGGATCCCAGAAGAGACATGGCAGTTCCTCCGTTATTGAGAGAGACTCCTTTAGCCCCGAACTCTATGCAGGGGATTCCTGGAATCAAAGTAAGTCCCGCAAAGCCTGAAGTCTATGGGCCTCCCCCCCCCTCAAAACCGGATGTTTATGATCAAATGATGAATCAAAATTACCTCCCCAGAACTGAGGACGGGGTTCTCTACGAACAACTGAATTCATTTATGAGATCTAATTTGAACTCCCCCTTGAAACCAGCACACAATTCCGGAACAGCGCCGCCTCCCACTTCCGGTAAACCGATTTCTCCAGACGAGGAATCCGAAAGTATTTCCACTCCTGTCCCGTCACCTTCTGTCCCGTCACCTCTAGCAGCAGGATCAAGCGCTCCCAAGCCGGAAGCTCCTGCTTTGAGGCGGCCAGCGGCAGCGCCTGCATCCCCTTCGGGTGAGACTCAACCACCTGCAAACCCGATGGGTTCGAGTAGCCCCATGGGTTCAAGTGGCCATGGTCCAGGGTCGGGAACACCGGCATCGACACCGTCATCTGGTTCTGGTTCTGGTTCTGGTTCTGGTTCAGCGACACAACCTCGCTCAAATGATTTAAGTTTGACCAAGCCTTTTCTCGCTATTCCCAAAACCTCTCCGGGTCCTTGGGTTTCTCTTGATGAAGCCAGCGAAACGCCCGGGTCAACTGCCCCGACTGCTCTCAAGAAGGGTCCCAAGGAGGATCCCAAAAAAGAAATCCCTCAACAAATCCTTCCCGGTTCCGCTAAGGGAGTGCCTGCTTTAGGAAAGAGTGAAGGGACCACTGGAACTAGTTTATTACCTCCAACGGATAAAAGGATGACCTATGTGACCAATGACAATACAATTCGTCGGGGATCGGGAACTTCGCCTACCGCTTCTCCTTC
>Ga0214917_10003714_pt1 | contig 17472 bp, 9 predicted proteins | sample LL_1208_BB_MetaG_FD_177983 | JGI IMG/M metagenome (GOLD analysis project Ga0214917, IMG submission 177983) | Freshwater microbial communities from Lake Lanier, Atlanta, Georgia, United States - LL_1208_BB | ecosystem: Environmental > Aquatic > Freshwater > Lake | place: USA: Georgia | collected... | reverse complement strand
ATATTGAAAGTAGCACTGGTAAATTATGGACTTGGCAAGGTACTAGTTGGTTAGATGTAGGTAAAATTGAAGGCTCTCCTGGTGCTCAGGGTATACAGGGTATACAAGGCTTACAAGGTATTCAAGGCTTACAAGGCTTACAAGGTATCCAAGGACTACAAGGCTTACAAGGTATTCAAGGACTACAAGGATTACAAGGTTTTCAAGGTATACAGGGACTACAAGGTATACAAGGACTACAAGGTATACAAGGACCTCAGGGCTTACAGGGTCTACAAGGCTTACGTGGTTTTCAAGGCTTACAAGGACTACAAGGATTACAAGGTCCTCAGGGCTTACAAGGCTTACAAGGCTTACAAGGCTTACAAGGCTTACAGGGTATACAAGGTCTACAAGGTCTACAAGGTATTCAAGGTATACAGGGTATTCAAGGTATACAGGGTATTCAAGGTATACAAGGCCTAGGATTTACTTATAGAGGTAATCATTCACTAGCAATAACTTATCGCTTAAATGATGTTGTTACGTTTAATGGTGAGACCTGGGTTTATGTAAATCAAAATCCAGCATCAAATCAAACACCTACTACACTAAATATTCTTTATTGGCAAGTAATTAGTCCACGCGGATTACAAGGCGTTAGCGGCTTTGTAGGCGTAGGAGTTAAAGACGTATTTTTATTTGGTGATGATTTAATTGTTGAGCTTACTGACGGTAACCAAAAAAATGCTGGTAATGTACGTGGAGTTCAAGGCGTACAAGGTATACAAGGCCCACAGGGTATACAAGGATTACAGGGTATACAAGGCATACAAGGTTCACAAGGTCCTCAAGGTGTACAAGGTCCAGGATTTGCTTGGCGTGGTATCTGGAGTAATACACAGCAATATGCCCCTAGAGATATAGTTAGTTACTTAGGCAGTACCTATGTTAGTTTAAGTAGCTACACTCCTAAAAAAGTTATTGGTATTGCCATACTAGCTGATGGTCAAATACAATTTAACAATATTACTGTTAACACTGAAATTTTTACACCAACTATAGGTGATACAGTATTTATATATGGAGCACCTGATCAAGGTTTTTTACAGAACTACAATCAAGCTGGTTCTTTATACTACATTAATGAAGTATCACCAGATGTTAGTACCACAGTACTAACACTTTCTCTAACTGCGCCTGGAAAAGGATTTAGTGGAACTATTGTGTCTACAGCAGTTAATAATGCTGTTATAAATGTAACCAGTACTGCTAATTTAGTACAAGGAATGTTGCTAACCAAAACTGCTGGAACAGGCACTTTTGGTGGTAATACTATTATTAATAGTATAAATAGCAGCACACAAATCACAGTTACTTCAAGTACTCCTAGTAGTGTTGGTACTATAGTTTTTGATGCCAAAGGTCCCGCTATTACTACTACTGCTGGTCCTGGTGGCGTTAATCAAGAACTTATAATATCTACTTATATTCCTAGTATACATAATTCTTCTAATCTAGGTATTTATAATGTACCTAGCTTAACTAGTCGTTGGCAGATAAATGCAAGTCAAGGTCTACAAGGTCTACAAGGCTTACAAGGACTACAAGGCTTACAAGGACTACAAGGTCGACAAGGCTTACAAGGCTTACAAGGACTACAAGGACCCCAAGGCTTAGACGGTTTGTATGCTGCTCAAGGTGTGCAAGGACTACAAGGTTGGGGTGGTGCTGTAGGTGCAGGCAGTCAAGGTTTACAGGGTATACAAGGTATACGAGGTTATCAAGGTATACAAGGTTTAAAGGGTAGAGAAGGTACTGATGGAGCTAATGGAGCTCAAGGATTTCGTGGTGAAACAGGCAGTCAGGGTACACAAGGATTAATAGGTATACAAGGACCTGCAGATGGTCCACAAGGTGTACAAGGTGTACAAGGTCAACAAGGCACACAAGGTGTGCAGGGTTGGACTGGTCAAGGTATACAAGGTATACAAGGTAATATTGGTTTAACAGGCTTACGAGGTGTACAAGGTGTACAAGGTGTACAAGGTAGACTTGGTGGTCCTACTTATACTTTTGGTGTAGGCAATTCTGATTTTTTCTGGATTGTTAATGATGAACCACTAAATCCAGATATACATCTTATACGTGGTTTTACCTACTACTTTAAAAACACTAGTCTAGATCATCCACTGTACATAAAAAATACTAAAGTAACAGGTTCAAATCCTACTTATATTTATACAAGTGGTATAATTGGTAATGGTGCTCTACTACCAGATACTTTAATATTTACAGTACCCTACGACGCACCAAATAGACTCTATTACGCAACTGGTATAACTCAAACTACACCACCAGATTTGATGTCTGGCACAATTTATATTAACACTCTAGGTCCACAGGGTACTCAAGGTATTCAGGGAATACAAGGTTTACAAGGTAGACAGGGTATTCAGGGTTATCAAGGTTTTCAAGGGATTAGTGGTGAATTTGCTGGACAAGGTATTCAAGGTATTCAAGGTTTACAAGGTATCCAAGGACTACAAGGTATCCAAGGCTTACAAGGATTGCAAGGAATTCAAGGCCCAGGCTCGCCTGGAGGTCCTGGATATAGTACTTGGAAATATAGTGGTGATGGTTATACTAGACTTTTCTACACACTAGTAGGTGCTAATCTTACTGTAGATAATGTACTAGTCTTAGAAAACGGGGTAGTACAAGTCCCTACAGTAGACTACACAATATTTAATAATGAATGGGTTTATTTTAACTTACCCCCAGAAATTGATGTAGAAGTACAAATACGAGTACTAGGTGGATTTGGATCACAAGGTATACAAGGCCTAATAGGCCCTAGCGGTGGCCCTATTGGACCCCAAGGCATACAAGGTTTTAAGGGTGATGAAGGCATACAAGGTTTGCAAGGTATTCAAGGCTTGCGTGGTATGTATGATGCCCAAGGTATACAAGGATTAATGGGTTTACAAGGTCGTCAAGGCTTACAAGGTATTAGTGGTGAATTTGCTGGCAGAGGTATACAAGGTATACAAGGTATACAAGGTATAGCCATAGTTTGGCAAGGCGACTGGGATGGTACAGCAACTTATAATAAAAATGATGCTGTATACTATAACGGCGTATCTTATATTAGTTTAATATCTTCAAATGGTGGTAATCAGCCTAATATTTCACTAGCATACTGGGATAAATTAACAGATATTGGTGCACAAGGTAAGCAAGGTCGTCAGGGTATACAAGGTGTACAAGGTCCAGTAGGTTATGCTTTTAATTTTCGTGGTGATTGGGACAGCAATGCTATTTATCAGATAAATGATGCAGTTATCTACGATGGTACTACCTGGGTAAGTATAGGTTCTAATAATGTAAATAATTATCCTGGTGCTGATTTAGATCCACCTGATACTGATCCATACTCACAGCCACCTACTCTTTGGTTACTAGTAGTTAGTCAAGGTATACAAGGTGTACAAGGCTGGCCTGGCATACAAGGATTAGATGGTCCACAAGGTATACAAGGTTTAGTTGGCCAAGGTATACAAGGTTATAGTGGCTGGCAAGGTGTACAAGGTACACAAGGTAGTCCTGGTCCTATTGGACCTATAGGTCCTGAAGGCGGCCCCCCAGGACCCAAAGGCGATACTGGAGCGCCAGGCTTAGATGGTGCACAAGGTATTCAAGGTTATGATGGACCCCAAGGCGTTCAAGGTCAACAAGGTTTACAAGGTGTTCAAGGATTTGGTTATAGGCAATTACAAGGTCCTGTAGGCTGGCAAGGTATTCAAGGTGTAAGCGGCTATCAAGGTATTCAAGGTTTACGTGGTACTCAGGGCTATGCAGATGGACCTCCAGGAGCAGATGGACCACCAGGGCCGCAGGGTACTCAAGGCTTGCAAGGCTGGCCTGGCTTACAAGGCTCACAAGGTATTCGCGGACCTAAGTACAGAGGTTTGTGGAATCGTACTACTAATTATTTTTTAAATGATGTAGTATTTCATGCGCCTACCGGTGCTAGTTGGATTGCTATTTGGGGCGAACCACTAGGATTTGGTGGTGCAGAACCATATTGGCCACCTGAGGAACCACCAGATTGGGGGATAACTAATCCTGGTCAACCTTGGCCTAGAGCAGAACAAAGCGAATTTTGGGCTAGGCTAGCCATACAGGGGTTACAAGGTCCTAGTGGACTAGATGGCGCCATGGGTTTTGATGGCCCACAAGGTATACAAGGCTTAAGGGGCGAAGACGGTCCACCAGGCGGCCCTATAGGTCCACCTGGTATTCAAGGTATTCAAGGTATTCAAGGCTCACGTGGCTATGAAGGTGAAATAGGTGAGCAAGGCGATCCTGGTATACAAGGTTTTCGTGGTATACGTGGATTTCCTGGTTTGCAGGGTACACAGGGTGTACAAGGTGTACAGGGTTTAAGTATACAAGGATTACAAGGTATACAAGGACCATCAAATGGTCCTATAGGACCACCAGGACCCAAAGGTGATCCGGGCTTAGGATTCTACTATCAAGGTATATGGAATGGTGGCACAACCTATGTACTAAATGATGTTGTATATTGGTTTGGTTCAGCCTATATAAATACTATAGCTAGTAATCAAGGTAATGATCCTAGAACTAATTGGCCTGTTTGGAGTCCACTAAGTAGTCAGGGCATACAAGGTACACAGGGTATACAAGGTCGGCAGGGTACGCAAGGTAACCAAGGTACACAGGGATATTCTGGATTTACTGGTATGCGTGGGCCCAAAGGTGAGTGGGGTTCACAGGGCGTACAAGGTATACAAGGTTTTCAAGGTTTACAAGGTTTAGACGGTAAATTTGTAGCTCAAGGTATTCAGGGCTTGCAAGGCATGATAGGTATTCAAGGCCCTGCTAATGGTCCACAAGGTACGCAAGGTATTCAAGGTATAAAACCTACTAGTTTTACTTGGGTTGGTAATTATAATTCTAATACTTTTTATAGCTTTAATCAAATGGTTTACTTTAATGGTAATACCTATATTGCTATATATGATACAGAAACACCACAAGTATTAACTACAGTTGAAATACTTAATAATGCTGGACTATTTAGATGTGATATACCTAGTAAACCACTAGTAGTAGGTCAAACAGTTGAAGTTAGTGGTACTATATTTGGTGGTACTGGTAGTATTAGTGGTTATATTAATCCTACAACTTACTATATTATTAGTACTAATGGTACTAATCAGTTTACACTATCAAATCAATTCTCATTTGATCCAGTACAACCTTCTACGCCTATAACAACTGTTGCTGGCTCAACTACTGGTTTAACGTTTAAATTTCCCACTAGTTTTACAAGAGTACTACCTACTAATACTAACTACTGGGCATTAACTAGTGCTCAAGGTGTACAAGGTTTAAGTTTAAATTGGAAAGATAATTACGGTACTGGTACTACCTACAGCAATAATGATGCAGTAAGATATGATGGTGCAACTTGGGTAGCTATACGTGGCAAAAGTAATGGCGTTTATTTAGAGAATGTACAGTTTATTGCGGACGGTACTTTTAGAGCTAGTAATGCTAGTGAACTACGTATTGGTGATCAAATACTAGTTAGTGATTTTAACACTGGTAATATTACGCTACCTGCTAGTTATGCTCCACTAGGTACATACTATTATATTATTAGCAAGCCTAGTAGTATAGATTTTAAACTTAGTGCTACACTAGGTGGAAATACATTGGGTGTTGGTGGTACTACTGAGAGTGTTAGCGGCCTTAAATTTTTTGGGCCCACTGGATTTGGCGGTAAAACACCTAATACAACTAACTCTGATTACTGGCGTATAATGAACGCAGGTGTACAGGGTATTCAAGGTACACAAGGACCTATAGGCTGGCAAGGTATACAAGGCATACAAGGTAGTCAAGGCTTAATGGGTTGGCAAGGACTACAGGGAATTCAAGGACCAGCAGATGGACCTCCAGGACCTACTGGTCCTCGGGGTATACAGGGTGTTCAAGGTTTACGTGGCGTAGCTGTACAAGGTTTTCGCGGTAGTCAAGGCGCTCAAGGACTACAAGGACTACAAGGTCAACAAGGTGAAATAGGTCCTAAAGGTAATACTGGTAGATTTGGGGCTCAGGGTATACAAGGCTTAAAAGGCGAAGATGGCTTAATTGGCGATGATGGACCCCAAGGCATTCAAGGTTTACGCGGTACACAAGGGTATGCTGATGGTCCACAAGGAACTCAAGGTTTACAAGGTTTTAAGGGTTTACAAGGTTTAACCGGTACGCAAGGTATAAGCGGTTTATTGCTAGATTTACTAAATCTTAGCAGTAACTTAGAGCCTAGTTTAGACGAAGTTTATGACCTAGGCAGTGCATCTAGAAAGTGGAGAGATTTGTGGCTTAGTGGAGCTACTATTAGGCTAGGCAATACAAAGATTTCTACTGAAGGTGGTAAAGTAAGTTTTGAAAATATTCAAAATGCTACTCAAGGTATTGCTATCAATGTTAGTTCACTGCAAATTGGTACAGGTACTCAAGCTGTTACACTTGCAGCTAGTCCAACTGGTGATTTAGCCGTACAAACTGTATCTGGAGCTCCAGGTGCCGTAGGTCCACAAGGCTTACAGGGTATACAAGGTATACAAGGTATAACAGGTTCCACAGGTTTAACTGGTCCACAAGGTGTTGGTGGTATTCAGGGTAATATAGGCCTACAAGGTAGTAGTGGCACAGGATTTAAAATTGCTAAAAGCTACTCAAGCGTAGCACAATTAACAGCGGATGTTTCGCCTAGTAATATACTGGCTGGTGAGTTTGCTATTATAGAAACAGGCAGTGTTGAAAACCCTGAAAATTCTAGACTATATTTATGGACAGGTACTAATTATAGTTATCAAACTGATTTAAGCGGTGCTGTTGGTATACAAGGCTTACCAGGGCCACAAGGCATACAAGGTATAGGTAGTGATGGTGCTCAGGGTATACAAGGCAGACAAGGTATACAAGGAATCCAAGGAATCCAAGGTATACAAGGTATACAAGGTATAGGTAGTCAGGGTATACAAGGTATACAGGGTATAGGTAGTCAAGGAATCCAAGGTATACAGGGTATAGGTAGTCAAGGTATACAGGGTATACAAGGTAGATCCGGTACCACAGAATTTTATGTTAGTCAAACTGTTCCAACAACTACAACAATTGGAGCTAGATGGTTTGATACTATTAATGCTGTTGAACTAGTATATTTATCTACTCCAAGTAGTAATGCTTGGGCAGAAATAGGTACCAATGATATTATTGCTCAATTTAGTGCTGCTGCTAGCTTAACAGTTGACTATTTAGTAGTAGGTGGTGGTGGTGGCGGTGGCGGTGATGGTCAAAGTGGTGGAGGAGGTGCTGGTGGATATAGAACAGGCACTACAACACTTAATACTAGCACAACCTGGCCGGTTGTTGTAGGCGGTGGTGGCGGTAGTGGTGGTAATAACGGTGCATCAAGTAGTATCTTTGGAATTGTATCTGCAGGTGGTGGTGGTGGTGGTCCTACTAATCAAGATGGTAGATCTGGAGGAAGTGGGGGTGGTGCTGGATATACAGGATCAAGAAGTACACAGGCAGGAAGTGGTAATGTACCTGCTGTAACACCTCCTCAAGGATATAATGGTGGTGGTACTGGTGGGGGTAGCGGAGGAGGAGCAGGAGGACCAGGTTATAGAGATGGAAATGGTTTTGGTAGTACGGGTGGCGGACCAGGTGTTGCAAATACTATAACTGGTACTAGTGTAACCTATGCTAGTGGTGGTGGATACAGGACTGGAGAAGCTGGTGTTGCTAATTCTGGTAATGGTGGCCACAGCACTAGAAGTGGTGATTCTGGTGTTGTTATTGTACGATATGCTGGAAGTCAACGAGCTACAGGTGGTACAGTTACATCTGTAGGTGGCTATACAATACATACATTTACACTATCAACTGATTTTATAGTAAATTCTGCTACTCTTATAGATTTTCCTGCTAATCCAACAAATCAACAAACATATAGTTATAGTAATATAACCTGGGTATGGAATACTAGATATTGGAAAATACTGCCTAATACTATACAAGGTATACAAGGTATACAAGGTATAGGTAATCAAGGTATACAAGGACTACAAGGACTACAAGGACTACAAGGACTACAAGGTATACAAGGACTACAAGGCATACAAAGCTTACAAGGCATACAAGGCATACAAGGCATACAAGGTTTAAGTATACAAGGTATACAAGGCTTAACTGGTTTGCAAGGTATACAAGGACCTAGTGGTAGTGGCGGTAGCGGTGGTGGTACTTCAGTAACTGTTAGTACAACAGCTCCTAGTTCACCTAGCGAAGGTGCACTATGGGTTAACAGCGAAACCGGCGAACTAAATGCCTACTATGCAGGTGCCTGGGCAGATATTTATATAGCTGGTGTACGAGGCATACAAGGTTTACAAGGCTTACAAGGTATACAAGGTCCAGGCGCTCAAGGTGCTACAGGTTATTCTACCTTTACCTATACTGCTAATGGCACAACTACTACATTTAGTGCTACTAGTGGTATGAATGTAGATAATGTTATAGTTACCGAAAATGGGGTGGTACAAACTCCTACAACAGACTATACTATTTCTGGTAATAACGTAGTATTCAGTGTAGCTCCTAGACTAAACACCAAAATACAAATACGTGTACTTGGCGGCGGTGGTGGTGGAGCTTCAGTAACTGTTAGTACAACAGCTCCTGTTTCTCCTAATGAAGGCGCCCTATGGGTTAACAGTGAAACAGGAGAACTTTCTGCATACTATGGAAATAGCTGGGCAGAAATATTTGTTAGTGGTACTACAAATCAAGACGTTTTTACACTTAATAAAAATACTATAAGTTCTAGTGTAACAATTCCTAGTGGTAGTAATGCTGTAAGTGTTGGTCCAATCTATATTAATAGTGGAGCTACAATTACAATTCCGCAAGGATCAAAATGGGTGATATTATAAAATGCCATACGGAAAATTAGCCTTAGATCAAATAGACACCTCCGGCAATTTAACAATTGCTGGAGGCTTAAATGTACAAGGTCCAATAAATAGTTTAGCACCAAGTACTATTAGTGCAAGTACAACTCTAACTAGTACTAACATTTTAACAAATAATATTTTTATTTGTTCTGGGACTGCTGCAGATTATACTATAACATTACCTACAGCAGTAAACAATGGTGGTAAAACTATTACTTTTATAATGTCAAGCGCACTTACTAAACTAGTTACTCTAGGTGCCAATGGCTCAGAAACGATAGACGGGGCTTTAACTAGAATCATGTGGGCCAGAGAAAGTTGCACATTACTTAGTGATGGTACCAGTTGGTATAAAATAGCTGGTAAAACTATACCTATACAAGCTGGATTATATAAAACTGGTGGAGATCAAGCAATAAGTAGTGGTAGTTTAACTAAAGTAACAGTACAAACATCCATAGCTACTAATAGTCCAGCAGCAGTATTAGACACAACAAACAGCAGACTTATTGCGCCAAGGCCAGGTATTTATACAGTAAATGCTTCAGTAAGGTTTAAAGCAGTAACAAGTGCTAGCAGTTATGAAGCTGGAGTATATAAAAATGGAACAGGTTATAATTTAATGAGCAGATATATGACTAGTGGTGATTGGGGTGCTATGCAAATTGTACATCAAATAGAAAGCGTAGTTGGAGACTACTATGAAACTTGGGCTAGACAATATACTGGTAGTAATCAAACACTTGCGTCTGGTTTAATAGAAAATGGTATTTACTTTACAGAAATACCTCAGTGGTAAGGAGTAGATTATGCCAATCACACTAGATGGAACTAACGGAATCACAGTACCAACCTGGACTACTGCCCAACGGCCCACCAACCCTCAAGTGGGTACTTTTGGATTTAATACTACTATAAATCAATTAGAGTGGTATGATACAGTAAATTCTGTGTGGCTAGCTATAAACAAAGGCGCGGCCTTTGCCATTGAATACTTGGTTATTGCTGGAGGTGGTGGCGGGGGTGGACGAGGTGGGGGTGGTGCTGGCGGATATAGAACAGGAACATTAAGTGTGTACCCAGCAAGTATTTATTCTTTAAGTGTTGGTGCTGGAGGTAATGCCGGATCTGCTAGTACTCGTGGTACAAGCGGTTCTAGTTCACAATTTGGAACTATAACTAGTGCTGGTGGCGGTGGTGGCGGTACATACAACGCAGGTGCAACTGTTTTTCCTGATGGTTTGGCTGGCGGAAGTGGTGGCGGTGCCGGTGGTTATTCTCTAAGTCCAACCGTAATGGGTGTTGGAGGAAGTGGAAATACACCAACAACTACACCTAGTCAAGGTAATAGTGGTGGTAATGCTATTAGCGATACTACATCGTATACAAACGGAGGAGGTGGTGGTGGTGCTACAGCAGCTGGCGCCAACGCAACATCTGGTTCTTCTGGTGCTGGTGGAACAGGCGCTACAAATTCTATAACTGGAATCTCAGTTACATATGCTGGCGGTGGTGGTGGCGGTGGCAATGTTAGTGCTAGTGGAGGTGCTGGTGGTGGAGGTGCTGGTGGCGGGTCTAATAGTGGCACTATAAATCTTGGTGGCGGTGGCGGCGGTTTTGCTGGAAATGGGGTGGGAGGTGCAGGCGGCTCTGGTGTAGTAGTATTAGCTTACCCCGACATATATCCAGCCCCAGCAAGTATAGCCGCAGGCCTAACCTACGACCAACCTACTCGCAGTGGTTATCGTGTATACCGTTTTACTGCCGGAACCGGCACTATAAGTTGGTAAGGAATTATAATGGCGAATATAATCAATGCTAGTACCATCAACAATGGCTTAGTATATAGTGCCGATGCTAGCGGCATACTAGAATTACGAGCAGATAGTAATATTGTTACCTTAGAAAATGTTACTGGTGGTATAACTATACCAAGGGGTACTACTGCACAGCGACCTGTTAGTGCTGTAGCTGGTATGACTAGATTTAATACCAATTTAAATTGTCTAGAAGTTTATAGTCAAAATAGTGTTTGGGTTCCTCTTGTTACCGGACCCTATACTATTGACTACCTAGTTGTTGCTGGTGGCGGTGCTGGTGGCGGTGGTAGTGGATTAGGTGGCGGTGGCGGTGCTGGTGGTTTTAGAACTTCATCTACTAAAAGTGTAGTAAATAATAAGCCTTATACAATTACAGTTGGTGCAGGTGGTGCCGCACCAAGCGGCCAAGTTCAAGGACCTGCTGGTAGTAACAGTGTTTTTGATGATATTACCAGTGCAGGTGGTGGCGGTGGAGCAGCCTGGACAAGTGGTGCATTGGGCCAAGCTAGCAGTGGTGGCAGTGGTGGCGGCGGTGCTATGGATGGTGCCAAGAGTCCTAATGCTACTGCTGGGGGTGCAGGTAATACACCGGCAACAACTCCTAGTCAAGGTAACAGTGGTGCTGCTGGTAGCCAACCGAATGATTCATCGGGCGGTGGAGGTGGTGCTGGCGCTGCTGCTAGTGCTGGTAATGGTGGTATAGCTGGTGTAGGAGCCAGTTCTAGCATAACAGGCACTGCCGAAACCTATGCAGGTGGTGGTGCAGGCTACAAAGTCATTGGACAAAATAATTATGGTGCTATTGTTGCTGGTGGGGGCGGTGGTGCAGGTAGAGCTAGCGGTTTATCTAACACTGGTGGCGGCGGAAGATCTGGTGATGGCGCGGGCGGCTCAGGCGTGGTAATTATCGCTTACCCCGACGTATATCCATCTCTACAAAATATTAGTGCAGGCCTAACTTACGACCAACCCACACGTAGTGGCTATCGAGTTTATAGATTTACTGCCGGAACCGGCACTATAAGTTGGTAAGGAGCAAGAATGCCAATACAATTCCCTAACAACCCCACCCTAAACCAGAGCTATACCTATAATTCTAGAACTTGGACTTGGTCAGGTACAAAATGGGTACTTCAACTAGCTCAACAACTGCAAGTAGACTGGGCCGAAACTGATAATACACAACTAGATTTTATTAAAAATAAGCCAAATATACCTAGTACTATTACTTGGCAAACACCACAAACTGCTAACTTTACTGCTGTAGCTAATCGTGCTTATCCTGTCAACACAACTAGTTCAGCTATTACAGTCACTCTACCATTAAGTCCTGCAATAGGGGATCAAATTGCAGTTATAGACTATGCCGGTACTTTTACTACAAATTATTTGACTATAAATCCTAATGGAAATAAAATAAACGGGTCGATTAGTTCTGTAGTACTTCCTAATCAAAATAACAGTGCTCAGTTTGTCTATATTGATTCAATTCAGGGTTGGAAAACATATTCTTATTCATCGTCAACAGCTACCAGTGGCATTGTATTAGAATACTTGGTTATTGCAGGTGGTGGAGGTGGTGCTGGAGGATCCGGCGGTGGTGGTGGTGCTGGTGGATATCGAACTTCCAGTAATTTTAGTGCTCTTGTAGGGCAAAGTTATACATTAACGGTTGGTGCTGGAGGAGCAGGCGGAAATGCTAGTCCTCAGACCGGAGTAAAAGGTAGTGATTCGACATTTGCTACAATAATATCCACCGGTGGGGGTGGTGGAGGTGGTGCCGGTAGTGGTGGACAAGGTAATGCCGTAGCTGGAGCTAGCGGTGGTAGTGGCGGAGGTGGAGGTGGATTTCAAGGAAGTGTAGGACCAGTATCAAATACTGGAGCTCCTGGTGCCGGCGGACTAGGAAATACCCCTGCTACTACACCTAGTCAAGGAAATAACGGAGCCGTAGGTTATAGTACCAGCCCTAATACACCAGGATCTGGTGGTGGAGGTGGCGGTGCTGGTACTGTTGGTACACAGCCATCAACTGGCGTAGGTGGAAATGGTGGAGCAGGATTAGAATCAACTATAACAGGTACCGCAGTTACTAGAGCGGGCGGTGGTGGTGGTGGTGCTAGAGATAGTACAGGCGGCACAGGCGGCACAGGTGGTGGCGGTAATGGTACAGGAAATAGTACTACACCAACCGCTGGATCAGCAAATACAGGAGGCGGAGGTGGAGGCTCAGGATATAATGCACCAAATGCTCCAATCAATGGAGCTGCAGGAGGGAGTGGTGTAGTTATTATTGCGTATCCTACTACAAGTCCTACTATTAGTACGATCAGTGCCGGTCTAACATATACATATAGTACAACTTCTCGAGCTGGATATAGAGTATATACCTTTACTGCTGGAACAGGCACAATAATTTGGTAAGGAGATATAAATGCCAATACAATTTCCTAGTAATCCTACTATCAACCAGAGCTATACCTACAATTCCCGAACCTGGACGTGGTCAGGTACACGCTGGATAGTAAAATTTGGTATAGGCAGCAACCCCAAAGATATTACCTGGCTTACTACTCAAACTAGTAATTTTACTGCTTTAGCTGGGTTTGGTTATCCTGTTGATACTACTAGTTCAGCTATTACGGTTACACTACCACAAAATCCTAGTAGCGGTGATCAAGTTCAGTTGCTGGATTATGCAGGAACTTGGGCAACTAATATTGTGACCGTTGCAAGGAATGGAAGCAACATAAACGGAATCGCTTCAAATATTTTTCTCGATACAAATCGTGGAGCAAGTACTTTGACCTATGTTGATTCAACACAGGGATGGGTTGGTTCTGGTGGCGCTGGCGGCGGCTCTATTTACGGATTATTTTATAAGGCTGATCCGTCAACGGTTGCGTTTACAAAAACTGGGGCCGGTACAGCTCAGATTAAGGCAAGAACGCGGATTGAAGTGGGTGGCACAATGGTAACGTTTTTCAGCAACACAACAATCACAATGCCTTCATTGACAGTCGGGACAAATTACGCTATTTGGGTCAAAGACGACGCAACAATTCAGGCAACGTCAAATTACTCATCCGCTCCGGGAGCAGGTAATTGGAGGCGCATCGGAGGTTTTCATTACGCTCCTGGTGGTAATGCAACTGGCACATCGGGCGGTGATACAACGCCAGCAATCAACGAATATTCTCTATGGGATTTGAAGTTCCGACCATCATGCCCCGATCCTCGTGGGATGACTTTGGTTGCCGATTCATTTTGGGCTGACATCTATTTGCTTGGAGTTGACCATATTACCAATGGCACATCGGCATACAACGTAACAATTGCTGATGGCTCATCTCCTCCTAAACTTCCTACAAAGTTTGGTGGAAATGGGACTGCTACTTACGGCGCAATGACTTGGTGGAATACGAATGACGTGCTGCGCTCATACGGGAAAAGACCGCCAACGTACGACGAATTTGCAGCACTTGCTTATGGCACCACGGAAGCAAGTTCTGATGGCACAGATCCAGTGTCAACGATTCTTAGAAACGCTTACACATCTAAGTGGGGGGTAATGCTTGCAACTGGGAATATACAAGTATGGGGTGCAGATTTTGGAGGCGGCGCTGCGGCAGCTTCGTATGCAGCTAACACAGGAGGTCGGGGAACAACATATCAAATGGAAAACGTCGCGCTCTTTGGGGGCGGCTTTCTTGGTACGTCGAACTCGGGATCACGCAGTTCAATTTGGAGCAATTCTCTAAATTACGGGGCTAGTACCATCGGAGGGCGCGGCGTCTGTGATCACTTAATTCTTGATTAAGGTGAAATATGGCAGCACTACTAAAAACAATTATCAACACTCGTAAAGATCTTGACTCAATCAAAGATACGCCAGAACACGCACAGTTTATTGATTTTTTGCGTGGCAGCATGGTACATCGGCAAAATGTAGCGGTCTACCCGGAAGGCTACGGAGAGACTGGATACGATGGTCCGGTGATTGAGCCTATATGGGAAGATGTTGAAGATCTAAGTACCATTGAAAGATTTGGGTTTACCAAAGCGGATTTTGCATAATGGAAATCACGCTTAGTACCGCATCATCAATGCAGGCAGCTACACCGTGGGTGCTGAACGAAGACACCTGCCTCTGGGATGCACCCGTACCGATGCCGCAAGACGGACAGATGTATAGCTGGGATGAGGCAACGACAAGCTGGGTGACGGAACAGGCACAATCAGTTGGTAATTTAAAAAGGAAATTTAATTAAATGGCACATTATGCATTTTTAGATAAAAATAATCAAGTTGTACAGGTAATTGTTGGCAAGGATGAAGGTGAGGGCATCTACGACTGGGAAGTCTACTATGGCCAAGAATTACGACTACCTTGCAAGCGTACTAGCTACAACACTCGTGGTGGCGTACACTATGATAGTAGTAACAATCCTAGTAGCGATCAAACTAAAGCATTTCGCAAAAACTATGCTGGCATAGGCTATAGTTACGACAGTGTTCGAGATGCATTTATACCACCCAAACCTTTTGATAGCTGGGTACTAGATGAGCAGAGTTGTTTATGGCAGGCACCCACACCACAACCACAAGATGGTAAGCTTTATAGTTGGAACGAAGCTACAACTAGTTGGTTAGAGGTAGTTGCTGCACAACCTACAGTTTGATTTAATACAAACATTAGCAGAGATAAACTATGACTACAAGGATTAATTACAGAAATATTACTAATACTGGTGTAGTAGCCGGAGTATATCCTAGCGCTAATGTTACAGTTAATCAACAGGGTCAGGTAACTAGTATTAGTCGTGGTAATATTGAATTATCTGGCGTTAAAACCAGCGATTTTTTCGCTGAAACTAAAACACTGTATCCCTGCGATACTAGACTAGGTAGTTTTACTGCTACACTACCGGCCACAGCAAATCCAAATGAAACCATTGTTTTTAGAGATTATGCTGGTAGTTGGCGACAAAGCAACTTAATAGTAAATCCTGGTACTACAAAAATTAATGGTAAAACAGGCACACTAAGATTGGTTGATAAGTTTGGTCTAGCTACATTTTTTTACCTAAACAGCACTATAGGTTGGCAAGTAACCTATCAAAGCGCAGCAAGCACACAGCCTATACTAGTAGAATACTTAGTAGTTGGTGGTGGTGGCGGTGGTGGTAAACGTGTAGGTGGTGGTGGCGGAGCTGGTGGATTGTTATATGGTCTGCACAGTGTAGTAGGCGGCGTAGATTATCAAATTAGTATAGGAGCTGGTGGTGGCGGAGCTATATACAGCAACGTAAACACAGATACTACAATTACACCAGCAATTTATGCTACAGGTTTTACTGGTCAAGCTAGTCGCTTTGATGTCTTAGTAGCTCAAGGTGGTGGCGGTGGTGCTAGCAGTGGCTATACACTAAGTAATAGTGGACTAGATGGTGGCAGTGGTGGTGGTGGCAGCGTAGACAGTTTTACTGGAGCACTGTTAGGTAGTGGAGGTTATCCACTACATCAGCAAGGCAATCAAGGTGCTCAAGCAGCTAGTATTTTAATTAATAATTATATACAGCAAGGTGGCGGTGGTGGTGGTGGCGGAGCTGGTGGTAGTGGTACTACAAACAATATTACAGGTGGCAATGGTGGACGTGGTGCAAGATTGCTAATTACTGGTGCTAGTACCTACTATGCAGGCGGTGGTGGTGGCGGTGCTTATAATATTCAAGCTACAGCAGGTCTAGGCGGAACAGGGGGTGGTGGTGCTGGTGGTGTTTATGGCTTAAATGGTAACAGTGCTTTAACCAATAGTGGTGGCGGTGGTGGTGCTAGTAGTAACTCTACTAGTAATATTGGTGGTATACCTGGCACAGGTGGTAGCGGCATAGTTATAATAGCATATCCTGATGTTTATCCTAACCTAACTAGTGTTACTAGTGGGTTACGTGTAAATAGTGCTCAATTTCGTGGTACACTTAATGGTACCATATTAACTGTTGACTCTGTAGTATACGGCAAAATAGTAGTAGGTGCACCTATAACTGGCAATAATGTGCTAGCAAATAGTTATATAAGTGGCAGAATTACTGGCACAGGCGGTACAGGAACTTACTATGTTAGCGAAACTAGTTTTACTAATCCAAATACACTATTTACTACTACAGGTTCTGTTAGCACCCCAGATTTACTATCACGTACAGGATATAAAATCTATGAATTTACTGCTGGCACTGGCTATATAAATTGGTAAGGAATAAAAATGCCTACAAAAATAACTGATACTAATATTAGTTCAACTGGTGTAGTTGCTGGTAGTTATACCAACACTAATATTACTGTTAATGAGTCGGGACAGATTACTAGTGCTAGTAGTGGTACTGGTGGTAGTATACCTAAGATTACGCAGATACAGGTTACAGATAATAGCTATGTAACTATAGACGATACTGCAGTTAGTACTAGTGGCGGTTATATTAAAATTATTGGTAGCGGTTTTAGTATTGGCTGTCAAGTTATAATTGGTACACTGTTAGCTACTAGTGTTAGTTTTATAAGTAGTACAGAAGTTAGAGCTCAAGTTCCTAGTCAAGTGGCAGGTACCTATA
>Ga0214917_10003713_pt1 | contig 17473 bp, 18 predicted proteins | sample LL_1208_BB_MetaG_FD_177983 | JGI IMG/M metagenome (GOLD analysis project Ga0214917, IMG submission 177983) | Freshwater microbial communities from Lake Lanier, Atlanta, Georgia, United States - LL_1208_BB | ecosystem: Environmental > Aquatic > Freshwater > Lake | place: USA: Georgia | collected... | reverse complement strand
CATCTTTTTTCCTTGCAAGTAATCTAAAACATCTAATTCTTTTTTATTAAAATGAGCATCAATCATGCTTCCCAATCTATGAGGCTTAGACAAGTGCGCCATTCCTCCATGATTAAAATTTAAAGAAGGCATGCCCCCATGTGAAAACCCTTGAGGCGATTGTTGTTGATCAGGCTGTGACATATCTGCGGAAGCGGGCGGTTGTGGGGCTTGCCCGTAAGGTGAGCTTGCAGGGGATGCTGGTTGTTGGTTCTGGTCGGGGTATTGATACATGAAAGGTCTCCTAAATTATATTTAATTTTAACTAAAATTTAAATTAATTGCACTCATTTAAGATGAGTTGGTTATAGTTCCGAGTAAAAAAGCCGCCCATTTTCTCCAATCTTGCGTTTCGGGGTAAATTTGCTTTGTTGGAATCGGGATTTGAGACAAAGAATTTGAATTAATAACTTGCGCTGCCCAATCTCTCCAATCCTCTTCTTTTTCGGGGTTAGGAAAACTATAATTCGGTGCTAAAGTCCGAATTTGGGAAGCCCATTCAACAAAATCAATTTTTATTGGATATAAAAAATCACTCATTATTTTCTTTCATCCCCAACAGTGTAATTTAAAAGAGTTTTCCCAAATTGATAATATCCTCCCGGTATAGGTGCATCCGTATCGCCTACTGCCGTATTACTTTCGAAACGAAAACTAACTAAAGATCCTTGCGAGGTTATATCTTCAACGGAAACATCGCTTGAAAAAAATAAATAAGGACCGCCTATAATCGGGCTAGATCTCGGCCTTAGATAATTATAAACACTCACTGTCATAGGTCCTGATTGAATTAGATCAAGTTCTAACCGTCTTGTTTTTAAAAAATTGTTGTTTTCCGGGTCATTTGAGAACAAATCGATTAAATGAGTTTGAAAATAAGATTGGATTGCGTATTGGGAAGCACCCTTTACTTTGTTTAAACCCTTTTCATGAAGCCAAATTGGGTAAGCATTTTTATTAACGCCTATATTGAAAAGATTTTCCAATTCACTGGAGGCTAAGATTGGCCGCTCAAAAGTTATTGGGATATGGGCCGCGGATCGACTACTAAACGCATCATACCAAAATTCCCCTTTAACATTATAAACAAGAGCTGCATTGCAAAAAGTTGCACCGTCTCGAGGATAATAAATCCAGATTTCATCATAGCGAGGATTGGCATAAGAAAAAATAAGGCCCTTGTAAGCAGCGTTTAAACCGTTAAAAAAATAATCCGTATTCATTGTATTTTCTATTTTGTTTACAATCCCGTTGTAATAATAGAAATGATTGTCACCAACCCAATAAACTATATTGTTATATTCAACAATTGATTTGGCAGATAAAATACTAATTCCTGATTGGATAATTTGAGACGTAAATGTTGCTTCTATCTCAAGCCCGGAGGAATCCGTATAGGAGGGGACATAATTAGCTTTCAGTAACGTATTGATTGACCAAACTAGCATAGATGGGCTATTGCCCCCCGCTGCATTTGTATTTGCGCCGCGATAAGGGATGCATTTTACAATTTTGGTATTGGTTAACGAAGCTGAATTCCCATACCAAACTTCAGAAGGGGGAGTAACTGTAATATCTGGCTCAGAACCGTTCGGGATTATTCTTACTTGCGGATCTGTAAAATAAACCACTCCGTTATTGCCATAAAAAACTGTAATAGGATTGATAAAAACCACTCCTCCGCTTACTTGAACGGGGGCGTCATTAATATCGGCAATAGGAATAAGAGGTGGGTTTGGCGGGTCTGCCGGGTTAGACTCGTACGCTACCCATTTAATAGGTTGCAGCCTCGCCGTTGAATAGGTTTGACCATAAAAAACGGTTGACGGTATTTGGTTGGCTATATTAATTCGGTTAAGGGCCGGATGTGCGACAATATAAGTTGCATTTCCTTGAGAATCGCCGGTTGTTTGGTTTATTGTGACTAAATCAATTGTCCATGAATTATTAGGATTTGGCACAAAGCCGCCATCACTCCCGGGAGGATCTGACGCCGGCTCACTACTTAGAAGTGGCGTTCTGTCTTGTTCTACTCCGATTGCATTGCTATTTTGATCATAGTCAATATAAGATAATGTACTAGGTTTGCCAAAGTAAACGTCCACAGTATCATCGGATTGCACAACCGAATAAATTGTGTTTGTAATCTCAAAACCTTCTTCCAAATTTGGATTTAAATCCGGATAATTTGCATTAGGGTATAAAGTCGAGTTTGTAATACCCGAGCCCTTTAATACATAGCCTCCAATCTTTCTAGGGACTCCTTGATACCATCGAACCCATTGACCATCTATACATGTTTTTGATAAATAAGGAGTGCCATCCCTTTGAATCCCAGGCGCTGAAATAAGAGGGATTACAATAAGTTTCATTTACATACCCCCTAGCTCAAAAGCTATAAAGTTTGCATTTTGCAACATAACTGTCTGCCCTCCTGCGCTGTTTGACAGTACAAGTCTAAATTGAATAACGGACGTAATGTTGGGGGAGTACGTGAAATTAAATGAACAACATGCGGGGGACGTTGCGCCTATAAAGCGTCCAAAAAAAGCAGGATTTAAAATAGACGTCCAGCTACTGCCGCCATTTGTTGTGACTTCTAAGTTTACAGATGGATAAGTTGTATTATCACTTGCCACAAAATCGACACAGCTAAACGTCAAATAAAGCAAGCTATTACTATATGTTGGCGTGAGCGTAAGAGTTGAACCGGTCAAAACGGTGCCGCTTGAAAAATTTACTGTAGCTGAGAAAGTGCCCCCTGTTTGTACTTGCAATAAACTTTTTCCGATCCAAGAGGGGGCCTGCGCGCTTGAATTCCTCGTTGTTACCATGGTTCGGCCCGCTACGGCAGTTGGGGCAACGTATCCTACCGTTCCCGTGCCATCGGACGCGTAAATCATTTGGCCTTGAGAGGTGAAATTTATCAACGCTTTAATTGCCGCGGTTTGAGATGCTTGACTCGTTCCTCCATTTGCAAAAGAAAGGGGGTATGTTGGTAATCCTCCCCCTGTAATCGTACCGTTCACAGTTAAATCACCCGTTACGGTTTCATTTCCGTTAATTGTAACGCTTCCCCAAAAGTTGGATGGGCACAAATCCGTTGATTTTCCTACATAAAAATTTAAAGAATAAATAGATGTGCTACTACTTTGAAAGGCTAAGGGTACAGGATTTTCTTGTGTTTCATCATAGGCGGCAAGAGTAAGCGGCTCAGAAGTAATTGTGGAATCTTGAAATAATGTCAGTGACTGCGTATTCCACAAAAAACTCATTGCGCCATCGGTTGTTTTAAATGTGGTTGTTTGTGTCCCTTCAATTTGTGCCGTATTTATATCTATTGACGTATCGGGGGTTAATAATCTGAGCCTATACGATGTTGGAACGTTAAAAACCGAAACTCCCGCATCACTTTCAAAATCAACGACTTCATTGCTATTTTGAGTAATGGCCATATTTTGGCCTCTTAAATAAGCCCCGGTATGCTGATCACTCGCAAAAGTAATTGAAGGATTAGCGGCTGAACCATTAGCAAAGATAATTTTTTGTTGAGAGGGGAGAGTAGAGGGAACGCTGTAAAATTCTGCATCATCAAACTCAACAATTAACTGCTGTCCTTGCGGGATTAGATAAGTATTGGTAGCGGGCGATTCGCAACTTAATGTAACTGTAAAATCTCCAGTTGTTTGATTGTTTACGTACCAAACAAAAGGAGTTGCAGGGAATCTAAATATTGTATTGCCCTGTAATGTCCCTTCCAATCTAATCATTGAATTGCCTTCTAGCCCTTCAGTTAAATCGACTGTTACAGGAAAAGGTCCTGGGGACGATATGTTTTGTGAATTAGATGTGTAATTAAAAAATAAATCATTTCCCTTGCCAACCGTATACCAATCACCAAATTCATCTATAGAAATATAAAGGGTTTGGCCGTGTAAAACTTGACTTGTTGTCCCTGCATCCGCAACCGGATTTAATGTAATTGATGCTGTGCTTAAATTATTAATTGCAAAATAAAAACCATCGCCCCATGTGTCCCCTAATTCAGGAAGATTAAACGTTATTGCAGGTGCATCGGTAGGCCATACAAGTAATTGCGCCCTACTTGATTCGGTAATATCGTAAACAGGGGCTACACTAGGATCTAAAACTAAAACAGGGAAATTGGTGTTTAATTTTGCATTATCTGATGCAATCAAACCCATCCCTGCCAAAGCATCGGCATCTTGCTGAGAAACTGCGGCACCGGATTGGAACCAATAATAGCTCCCATTTGATGTTGAATTATCATTCAAAACAAATTGATAAACCGCACCTGCCGCAATCGTTTTGAATAAGGTGATACCGTCGTTTAAATAAATTTGAATATTAACATTTGAAATATTTTGAAGAACGAAAGCCGTTCCAACTGATACTTGAGTTGAGTCAGGTAAAATAAAACCCGCGGGCGTAGTTACATTAACCCCTGTAACATTGATAAAGCTAGCAACAATGTTTTGAGATGTTTGGAAAGCAATAGGCCAATTTAATTGCACAATCCCCGATACTAAATAATTAGGAGGGGTTAACACCGGAGGGGGGTCAATCACACTAAAATCATAGTTTATGTACGACGGGAATGCAGTTTGAACCGAGCCCTGATTAAAAGAATATGTTGCCATAATTACCTCACGCTATATTCGTCATACATACGCTGCTTATCTTCTGTCGATAATGACGCGATGTCTTTTTGGTATTGAGCTTCCCAAATAGGGATACGGGGGCCATCTTCAAGATAAATGGCCGTTTCCAAACAAATCGCACTCCACAAAACATGAGGCGCAAACGCTGTAAACCAGTTTGATTGCTCTGTGTCATCAATAAAATTAGGAAATTGAAAAAAACCTATCCTGTAAGGATACGCAAGATCGGGAGTTGGATAAAAAGCCCATTCAAAATAGGTTTGATCTGCGTAATATTTTGGCTCTCCTGTAATTGTGGAATTTGGCCAATAAGATTCACCCCATAAATAAGAGCACTCTAAAATCTTCTTTTTTGTTGTAAAACCATTAGGATCAAAGTCAGGATTTATAACACCAATCTCGCAAGATGCGTTATTTAACCATCGAACGTCTTTTTGAAGACGTGGATTCCCCGGCGTTAAATTGCCACTTATAAATGTTTTTGTTCCTAAAATTTTTAAATCTGTCGCAACCCTACGCTCCCCTAACATAATAAAAAAAGGAATGCTTGTTAAAAAATCAGCATCATTTCTTTTAAAATAAGAAATAAGCTCTTGTTTTATTGATGTGTTGGTGAGAACAAAAACCATTCATAATACTTTCAAACGACTTTTAAATTACCTGTGTAATTTGTAATAATAAAAACATCGCCGCCCACATACATTATGGTGGCGGATGTCGCGGTCACTTGAGAGCCAATACCATTGGATGAAACACTTGTACCAAGCCCCGATTCATGTGTAACGCCGGCTGAGTCTATCCATCTGATTATCTGTCCTGTGTCAGGTACGAGCTGCCAACCAGCGGGGTCTCCCGAAATTACTTGGAAAGATTGTCCTGGTTGAATTCCAGAACTTAAAGGAATATAAAAAGTAGCAATTCCTTCACCTGCCGTTGTGTAATAGACGTCTTTAGCGTTAATAAAACCGCCTACCGTTGTTGTCCCAAAATTTACATAAGTAATGTTTTCAGTAGGAAGATTTATAGAATTTTGCCCCATTTTAGCGCCTTTCTTTAGAAGAAGAAGGGGCGTTTAAACCCCTTCTTTTAGCCAGGTTAGATCGTGTTATAGTTACCGTTGAAAGCAACTGCCTGATAAACAGGGGCTGCACCAGCAACAACGCAAACGAGAGTTAAGCCATCACCTAATTCTGTCGAATCAAATCCTGTCGCACTGGAAGTTGCGCCAATCAAGACAGAGCCACCTGCGGCAGGGGCAACAGAAAATAAGCTGGAAGCTGTTGTATTTAAGAATGCGAATTGAGCATTAAGAATACCTGTTGCTGGCAATGTATATGCATAGGCTGCGCCAGTTTGAACGGAATAACGATTTCCCGCCACAGCTGTTGCGGAGGAGCCGCTTGTTACTGCAACTAATGACAAATCAGGAACAGAAGAAGCGGAAATCTCGATAGAGGTATCTGCCCCGCTAGGTGTCAATGTAATGCCTGAACCTGCACTAAGGTTAAGAGCTAAGCCTAAAGAACCAGGTCCTTCTGTCTTTGTTAAACCGCTACCAATCGCTGTTCCCAATGTTCCAAACTCAGGGTCGGCGCCAGTAGCTCCTAACAAAAGTTGTCCATCCGTACCTGTAGCAAGAGCTGTGATCGGGTCTGTGCCACTACCAACCAAAACGCCATGATCTGTAAGGGAAGCTGCACCTGTACCACCATTTGCTACAGGAACTTGAGCTACAGAAGTTACCGGATCAGAGCCATTACCAACAAGGACTTCTCCGGAGGTAATTGTCGCCACATTGGCAAAGACTGGTGAATTAAGAGAGTTTTGTAAAGCCATAATAAATATCCTTTATATAAAGACGTTTGTAATAAAGGGAAGGCGTCCCCTCCCCCCTATCCTCGTAAATCCGGGTCTTTAAGTCAGATTTACGAGGTAGCTCGAAACGATCACAAATTGTGACCGGTTAAATTGTTCCAATATCAAGCGTTTCTTGACTGTTAACGACTGTCCAAACTTGAGTTCCATCATTTTCTGTAAATGTATAAACAAGTTCTATGCTTGCATTTAGATACGGGAATTGAGTTCCTACGGTTTGGATGTAGGCAATCTGCGATGAAGTAGCTAATGCAAAAATAGACCCCCAACAAATGCGCTGATTTGTTCCTTGACCTAATTGAGATGTGATAATCCATCCATAAGGATTGTTACCGATAACTCTAAAGCTAGAGCCTAAAGGCAAATCTAATGGCAACGTAAATTCTGTCGGCTCTGTAACAACAGATTCGGTAGCAATATAGGAAATATTTTGAGCAACAGGGGTTGGTGATTCTGAAGTTCCCAAGGCTACAAAAGATTGAGCCAATGAAGATGCTGCAATAGGCGTCCAAACAGGAGTTGGGTTAGCCCCTGTGAAATCAATACCAAACGAAGCTTTTGACCCTTGAGGGCAACTTGTAAAAAATAACAAATTATCTGTAATGCCATCACTTGTTGCAGTGTAAAGAACAGAACCGGCTGGGTAAGAGCCCTCAACAAGGGACGACATTTCAAACAAAGGAACGCCCGCAAATGTCCCTGATGGCCCTTTAGCAACAACCGGGAACGGGACTGAGGTGTTATTTGTTTGCATATTAGCAATACATAATGCGCCGTCAGGAACAGATGAGCCAGCAGTTGTTGCCAATGGGATTGCATCCATAATGATAGCACTTGGGCTTGCACTATTTTTTTGAGATAAATGCAATTGACCTGCGGGGCAAGGTGTATCTGTTCCAATACCCAAAGTCATATCTTGAGTGGGGTCCCCTAAAACGGCCGCATTGCTCTCGTTAACAACTGAGTTATAACCAATAGCTATTGCATTAAAGATGCCTGTTGTAGCTGTTTCAGATGAACTTCCTAAGAAAGTACATCTAGATGTAATAATCCCTGAATTAGGGCCTGCGCTATATCCTAAAGCTGTATTGTGACTGCCGGTTGTTACATTTGATAAAGCTAACGATCCTACTGCTGTGTTGTTTGTGCCATTATTTACGTTGTTTAATGCGTTGTATCCAAAACCTGAGTTATTTGAACCATCAATAAGTTCTGCCAAAGCGTAAATACCAACCGCCGTATTCTGTGTAGCTTGAGCTTCTCCATAATTAAAACAAACACCCCCTGTAATATTAAGGTTTCCGTTTCCTACATTAGGAGCATCTGAACCAAGAAAGAAATTTGCTTTTGTTGTATCATTAAAGATAGGCAAATCCATTTGTAGAATAACGGCACCCGTGGTTGGGTTAATAACAGACGTTCCTCCGGTTGCGCTAACGCTAGTAACAGCTCCGCCCCCGCCTCCACCAGGAATTGTAATCGTGGCTATACCGCCAGCAGCTGTACCGCTTACGCCAGAGCCGGCAAATGTGATGCCACCTACTGCGGTTGCGCTTAGTCCCGGGGCAATTACACTTATTGTAGAGGCGCCTTTATCAATCCATCCTAAGACTTGAGGTGTCCCTGGCGAACCAAATGCAGCTGGCGTAATGAGGCTTAAAATTTGCCCTGCTGTCCCTCCAAAACCACCAATTGGGTTAAATTGGCTGTCATAAACAGCACCGGTTCCATTTGATCCGGTAACAATATTAAGCGATATATTCTCTGTGTTTTCTTGCAACGCAATATTATCAAAGTCTATGTAATAAGTGCCTAAATTAACATTTCCGCTAGCCGGAATAGTTGACCAATTAGGAATTTCAATATTCATAGCCCCGTTAGCTGTTAACGGACTTCCTGTAATAGTAGCAGTGCCCCCTGTAGACGTTAACCCAACGCTGGTTAAGCCGCTTCCGCCACCGCCACTTGCAGGGGCCCATGCGCTGCCGCTCCAAGCTAATATTTGCCCCGTAGTTGCGCCTGATTGAGCAAGTCTGGTGAGAGGCAACCCACCCACCGCTATATCAAGTGTAATAGTCCCGTTAGACGTTAAGGGGTTATTCGTAAAGTCAAAGTTTGTACCCCCTGAAGCTTCTCCCAATCCCACACTGGTTAGGCCGCCCCCACCACCGCCGCCTCCTGCCTGCCATGTTGGCGCAACGCCGGAACCATTAGAAGTCAAAACATAGCCGGAAGTAGAACCGGCCGTGGATAGCGCGGATAAAGCTAGCGAATTTACGGGCAATGTAATCGGGTTAGAAAACGCATAAGTCCCTGTTAAGGTAGAGCCCAACTGGAAATTAGCTTGGGTTGAATTAAAATTAATACTTATGGAACTGTCAGATGAGTAAAATGTACACAGATTCATGGAGCTAGTGCTGTTGCTCCTAACAACGATACCTCCACCTGTCATTGCTGCTAGCTCTGCCAAATTTGAACTTGGTGCGAGTCCTATTCTGCATTGGGTAGCGGTAGGAGTCCCATAAGAAACGACAAGGCTAGTGCCATCTCCTACTAAATTTTGCTGAATGGATAAGTCACTACCTTGCTGTGTCACAATAACTGCCATTTTAAAACTCCTTAAGTCGGGTTGGTTACTAACAAAGAACTATTTGTATTCGTCAAAAAAAAGGTTTGACCTACAGGGAGTTCCAAAATTGAATTGCTAATGTTTTGAATTTGTATTGTTAACGGGTATGCGCCATCAGTCTGATTTAAGGCGTTAAACTCGTTAAACAACGCCGGCAATATAATAGTGACGGGCCCAGTAAGTGCTCCGGTAAACAGAAAATTGTTGTAATTAAATTGCTCTTGATCCAAAACAAAATCTTGATCGCCACTGACATCATACGTTTGAGCTTGTATTTGTGGCGTTATTGTCGTGGGGCCAGGGCGTCCCAATATGACAGGCTCCGGATCCATTTTGATCGGAGGCATTAAATTTGTCATATTAGGTTTATCTAAAAATCGATAATTAACCCTAAGGCCTGTGTCGTATAAGCCACTTGCGTTATATTGGAGTTGGGGCACTAAATCTTTTAATTGGCATAAAAGGCCTGAATAATCGCATCGACCATAGGGGGATGGGTTTTCAAAAGACGGCCTTAAGTATTTTCCGATATAAAATGCAGCTCTCATCAATTCACCCCAAATGCTGAAATATTAGGCATGAAATTGAGGGGTACGTTTTCGTAATTAGAACTTCCCGCCAAATCGTAAGCTTCTTTTGCTAGTTGGGCGCATTCTGCAACTTTTTCAGGCTTGTATTTTCTGCTAAGTCGATACGCTATGCCTTGCATCAATGCATCTAAAAAGTTTTGTGGTACCGGTGTTCTTTGAAACAAATAAACAACATCGGGAGGATAGCAATCTGTATTAAATAAAAGATTAAATCCGTCTTGTATGGGTTGCGGATAGATAACAAGAACAGGCGGATTGATTAAATTTAAATAATATCCTGTGATAGCCGTCCCAATGGCCGTTGTGGTTTGCATCGCCATATATTGAGAACGAGAAATTGCCCCGATTGTTCTATTGGGTGTAGTTAGATTGGAAACCGAGAAATAAATTTGATTAATGGCCAGAGTGTTGCCGCCAGTTTCTCTAATCCTCCAATATTGGGCGGATGGGGAAACCTGCAAAACAAACCATTGTGTAACAGATGGGTAAAAAGTTGTTTTTGGTGACAAATAAACTTGCTGCCACTCTGTGCCATTATTTGAACAATCAATTGCTAGGGTATAATCAGTTTGGCTAAGAGAACTGACCCCCACGTACAGAATACTGTTAGTAATATCCATTCCATAGTTATAACCTATTGAGCCGTTCGGTGTTGTTTGAGTGCACCCAGCCGTTTGAGTCGGGTCAAAGCAGTTATTTGGATTCCCACCTGCTGATGAGAACGCTGTACCATTTTGATTCAAACGAATAGGCTGCAAGATTACGCATTCGTTATATAAAATCCTAAGTACGTAATCCGGCAATTGATAGTACGATTGACCGGCGTTAATCGATACCATCATGGGTTGTACCAAAAAAAGATTTAATCCTTTTGATGGCCACGTAGAAAGCTCTAAATTTGCCGAGTAAACGGCGGAATCAAACTGTTCTGCCGACTGCAAATTTAAAGGTATTCCGATATTCCGATATGCCTCAATAATCAACTCATCAAGCTTTGCATTTTTACCAAAGCCGTATGAATTGCTGACAGCATTAGGGTCAATAACCATCTATTGACTCCTGCGATGAAATCTCTTGCTAATAACTCGCTTTTCAGGCTTTTTGATTTCTCCACCAGCTTTTCGGCCGATCATTCCTTTTGCTTTATTAAAATATCCTTGGCCTTTATCTATGTAGTTGTTTGCCATGTCTGCCGTTCCTTTGCCTGCATTAAATGCAGAAACTCCGGCCTGGGCCATCCCTATCGGATCTTTTTTTTCAACAGCATCAACCATAGCTTTTCCCGCTTGATTTACGCCCGGCACAAAGCTCATGGCTTTCATTAATCCCGGATTTTCGTCTTTCATGGCATCCCACATACTTCTTTTGAAATTACCGTTTGCGTCTTGCTGATAGCCGTGCTGAGCCATTTGATTAAACGCATTGTTAGCATTGTAATCATTACGTTGATCGTGCATTTCCTGATGGAAAGCCCCTGAACGTCTTTTGGCGGATTGCGTTTCTGCCATAGACTGGTCTCTATAGGCATTCCCTCTTGCTGCCATTTCCGCCTTATATGCGTCACTTCTGCGATCGACTGGGGCCGCTGTTTGACCTTGTCCTTTTGCTTGCAAGCGGGCCCGCATAGCATTGTAATCAATGCCGTTAGACTGCCCTGGGGCTACTGTTTGCGGCTGATTTAGAATTCCTTGACTTTTTGAGGTATCTGCACCCACAAATTTGTTGTAATCAGACTGATATTGCTTCCCAAAATTTGCAGCAGCATTTGGATCTTTTTGGTTATAATTGTCGTAATAACGATTTGCAGATCCTGCTAAAGAAGATTTATCGATGTCTGTGTATCGTTCGTTAGGGTCATGACTTGCTAAAGAATTGTAATAAGCATCTTCGGCAGCATTTGCTTTACTTAAATTTCCAAGAATTTGACCGCCAACTTCATACTTTTTGATTTCTCCACCGCTCTTCTTTCCTCTATAGCGCAATGCTAAATTGGCTCTTTTCTCGAGTAAGGGTTTGGACGAATGGGCGGCTTTCTCTAACGTTTTTGTAGAGATCTTTTTATCTTCAGGTATGTGTAACTGTTTATGAAGCGCACCTTTTTTAGGGTGGACATCTTGCATCCATTTATCAACGCTACCGCCTTCGCTGAATTTGCGTGCTCGTGAAGGCTTGCCCGCGGAGTTTAATATTTTGTTTTGAGTCATTCTTTTGTCGAGGGGCGACATCATTTTTGGAGGAAGAATTTTCCCGCCCATCGCTTTTTTTTGACATGAATCGCCAGAATCACCAGAATACATGTTCAAAATATCAATACTGGATGCGCCTTTGTTCTTCATCAAAACTTACTCTCTTGAATAAATGTGAAATGAAATGTTTCTGTGGTGTTGTTTAAGACATGCATCCAAACAGTCGTCATGGGCGCACTTCCTGTGTCCCATGCAGAGTCAGCGTTATTAACAAGATTGCCGTTGTCTGCCGACGCATTCCCATGTGTGGGGTCTGCATAGGCGACTGATGAATCTCCGTAATAAAACCCTACAAGCGGGCTAAACAAGAATTGCTGATTTCCTGCGGATGATTCAGGCCTTGCGATATCGGTTGCAGATTGCCATACCGTATAGGCAGCTCCCGCTGCCGCTCCACTTGCAAGAACTTGTGCGGTTGTATTAAATACCTTTTTGTTAGTATCTAACATAATAGGATCGGTAATACCCTCATCGCCATAACCAACCCAAAACGCACCTTGCGCACCTGCTTTTAGAACAATTCTAATGTAATTAATTGTTTGAAAGTATGTTGCAGTTTGGACGGAATAAGGAGAGGCTCCCCCCGTTAATGTCACAATCTCACTAATGTCGGCATTAATTGGGTTAGAAAGAGTGCATGTAGCTGGGTTCTTGTTAAAGGGAGTAGTGCCCGCAGTTACGTTTAAAGTAAGCCCAACTCCATTGACCGTGATACTATCAATGTCGGCAGGAGCTACATCTGATTGAATTAAAACAGAACGATAGGCAAAGTGATTGCCGTTGTCTTGGGGGGGGATGCTCTGGAATGTATATCCCGCATAATAACCAACTACCCATGGCTTCGTTTGATTAAACGGCAAAGAGGGGACCTGAGGAAGCGACGTTAGGATGTTCGAGTTTAAAGGGATATCCCAATAAGTCGTTCCATCTCCTGTTGGGGATTGAATCCCCGTTGTCGCTCCTTGATCCCCTGCAATCGTATACTCATTTCCTGTAGCAGGAAGCCATGTATAGGTATAAGGCCTCATTAAGCAGGCACTCCCGTATAATATTGAGGCAATCCGTACAAGCCCACGTCTTCCAGCGGTTGTATAGGTAATCTATTGCCGCTGCCATCTAACCCAGCTTGCCATTGGCCCGGATAAGGAGTATTAAGCGCTTGCGCTTGTGATTGATAGAAATCATTTTGCTGGTCAAACCAAACATCATTTCCTTTAACATAGTAACCGAAATATAATGTTTTCACCGCGTCAGGCGCAGCGGTAGTTGGGATTGCAACCAATCCCCTAACATCTCCCGAAGTTGCTGTGGGTGTGGTTACATTTGCGCTGGCAATTAAAATGTTCGTTGGTGGCGGGTTTACGGCAGGTGTTGCCGCAGCTCCAAACGTCAAATACGAAGTTCCGTTCCATCCAAAACAATAAACAGCACCAGCATCATTTAGAACATAAGGCAACCCAAAAACAGTACTTGCTTGTACTGAGATAGTTGTTGTAGGGGCTTGGTTTATATAAGCTTGAGTAATATAAGAGAATGCTTTTCCTACATATACTGTAGTGCTTGCGCCAAGATTTAATAGGCTAGCTTGCATGGGCCAACCCCAATAATCATACCCAAAAATCGTAATATTTGTATTGGCGGCGATACCCGCGCCTGTTGTTACAGACACCGTTCTTGGCCAATCAAATTGTATATAAGCCTGCTGAGACTGAGGATCTACCAAATAAGTCACACAGCTATTTTGAACAAGCCCCGCTGAGTTAAGGGGTAAAGGTCCCGCTCCCCCAGGTGTCATAGTAGCAACCACATTTCCCGCAGCAGTAGCGTAAGGAGTGATTGTGTACATGTAATTATTGGCTTGCAAAACTCCAGGACCAAACTTAAAGTTTGGGCTGCTGTAAGTTGCATTTGTTGCAGGGTTAGGAGTCGTTGACCCGGGGAATAACGGCCCCGTTCTCAACCCATCGGAAACATACGTTCCATAAGAACCATTTGTTGAAGGCATTTAAAATACTCCTAATAACCTCTTGCGCCAAAAAGAGCGCGCCAGCCTGTATATCCGAATACATAGCGCTCAATGCAGGAACAGACAGTGTTGTATGTTTTGTTATCAGACGAAATATCGAATTCAAGAGGCTCATTGAGGAAATAGTTAAATCCGTATTCCTCGTAATCAGTCAAAACAAACCAGTTGTAAGTATTAGTTAAATACGGGTTTATATAATGACCCTTTGGTAAAAAACCGCCAGTTTTAATAGCATTGACAGCATTGTTCGCGCTATTTGATTGATAGTCTGATTGCGTTATTCGAATTGCGTCAAATTGGCGTGCAGGCGGGATAAGAAGGGCTTTTGGCTTATAAAAACCTAGATGCCCTGAGTTTGTTCGCCATTGAGATGTAATAATAGTGATCGCATCTTCAACTGCTTTTTCAGAAAACTGAACGTTGTTTGTAAAAGTATTTGCAAGCGGCCCTTGTACGTTTGGGTGCTGAGTCGAACAGAGAGGTTGTAAATCTGCTCCTGTTGATTTAGCGTTAAACGCGTTGTTAAACAATCTCATTGCATTAACGTTCTTAACCTCAGTCATTGCCTTGCGCATTTGCTTGACATGTTGAGGGAATTGTTTCTTATACTGGTTATCGCGAACGGCCCCACGGCTGATTTCAAAGGAAATTCCATAGTAAGAATTAATGTAATTACTTTTATAGCTATCCCCGAAGTCTGCGGACGCAATTGGACCGCCATCCAGCTTAAGTTGACCTGCTGGCAACCCTCTCATTTCCTGGACAATTTCGATTGCCATATCTGATGAATTTTGTTGGTAGATAGGGTGCCATAAATCAGGGAATGTGTTGAAATCGATAAATAATTTGTACGCGGTTGGCAGGAGCGTACTATTAATATATGAGCGTGTAATAGTCATTTAAATAACTCCTATAAGCCAAGTGAAGATAAACGGTACAAATGGTTTGCAATAACGCATTCCACGTTATTAAATGGGATTCCCCACTCGTTGTTTTCAGCTGCAACTAAACGTTGAATCATTAGCGGACGATAAGCTCCGCCGCCTGGCTGCCCAACTTGTGTCGCGTCTGCAAACATTAAAGACATACCGTTTGAAAAATTGCCCAAAACAAGAGCTGGATTTGCTGGGTCGGTGAGGTAATTAACGGCAATTAATTTGCCGGCCATTGCAGCAGTTGCGGCTGTGCTGTTGATCCCTGTGGCTGTGGTGCCTCCTACCTGGATATTAACTACTGCATTGGGGTCATCGATAACATAAGCTGTTGCCGGCTGATTGCCTTGTGTAATAGTACCTGCGGGCCAGAAAGATCTACCGGGTAGTGCATTTCCAATTTGTGTTTGATCTTGAGAAACGTAATCGCAACCGTTAAAAAAGCCTACTGCTACAATAGTTTCATTTGCCGGATTTTGACCTGTTACTAGGTCCCAATAATTTACCAGCACATTGGCTTGCAAGCCTGTAGACGGGTCTACTAAGGCTTTGATCCCGACTAGGTCGCCTTTAAAAATATTGTTGTCGTACCCTGAAATAATAGGATAAGGGTTTTCTTGGCCTGTCCAGGGTGCGCCGGTAATAGACTTTGTGACAACTGCACCTTGTGGCCCATTTTTGCCATAAGACATAAGAGGACTCCATTTGAATTAGTTAATTTTTTGTGGAAAAGGTGCCACGTCACATAGACGGGAAAGTAAAGAAGGATTCCATACCTTTTTACTGAATAAGAATAAGACCCTAGGCCAAATGCCCGGTAAATGCGCTCTTACTTACGCATAAATCCATTTTATTTAAAATTTTATTAAAAATCAATGGTTAATTTTTAAGGCACGTAGTATCTGCGCAAATCCGTAACCGAATTCGGGTTTGTCAGTAGGTGACAGATTGTCGCCGTCTCAAAAAGTAATTGATTTTTTTATTAACTCAAACAAGTCAATATTGTTATTATCTTGAGCTGGCAGCTCTCTCTTAGTGCTGCCAGAAACATAAAATTATAGGAATATTAAATGACAGTAAAATTTATTCGCGAACCTGAATGCAAAAATATTACAGGTTTAAGCAGATGTACAAGATGGAGATTGGAAAAAGCAGGGAAATTTCCTGCACGACGCAAGATTAGTCAGAATACTGTTGGCTGGCTTTCAAGTGAGATTGAAGAATGGATGCGAAGTAAGATTGGAAGTCCAGATGCAGAGCTAAAAAACAAATAAGAAAATATCTTATATTTTAAAAAAACTCTTTACATGAGTTAAACAACCCTATACAAATGGGTTGTTTGACACAAAAGGAGGATTTTATAGTGTTAATTAAGTTGATTTTTATAGGGGGGATTTCTGTTGCATCATCTCTTGTCAATGCCACTGATGATGGCGTAGATCGAGAGTTAACCAGGACTCCAATAGGGTCACCGTCGCGTCCTATTTCAGTTGCTCCGGATGATTCCTTTCACGCTTTTCTTGATAAGTACGAAAATTTAATTGCGGATAGACTTTTGCAAGCAGCGGAAGATAGTAAAGTCGTGACAAAATGTCATGGGTTGAGATTAGAAATGCCGGACGAGAGGGTAGGCCGCCCCTTTGTTTTAGTTAAAAAATTACCGAAAGAGGGCCGCAAAAAATGAAGAATTTTAATTATGATGTAGAAAAGTTGTTAGAGATAGATGAGTGCTTAGAAAAATTAGAGCAATCGGAAATTAACAAAAAAATCATATACAATCTTAAATTAATTCAGGAAAACCTTGATGCAATTCATGAGGATATTTTTAATATTATTAAAATAACAGATATGTCAGAGAATTTACCTAATTGCGGGTTTATATCGACAAGGCTAAAAGAAGATGCTCAAAATAGATTGAAACATCTCGTTAAAAAACTGGAAGGGTTTAATAATTATGCAAATTAAAGTAGCCGCTCTTTTAGCAATAAGTACGTTGAGTATTTATGCAACAGAACCGGAAAGGCCCACTCAAGGAAGCGGCAGGGCTTTTTCTTTAAGAGAAAATGTTGATTCAATCTTGGAGGGAGATGCAATGAAATTAAGTCCGATAGCTGAGGATACTCCCGAACGCATAATTACCCATGCAATAAAAAGCACTCAACCATTCATGAAAGATTTAGGATATTTTGAAGTCGTTATCCCGGCAGGAAATTCTGTTTATCAAGGAAAATATGTTTTGGAATATTTAAAATATTTCAAAGAATTTATTATCCCATCTTTAGATGATTTTTCAATTATAAAAGGAATTCCTTTGAGCGAAATAAAATCGAATACACAGAATTTGTTAAACCTAGAAGCATCACTAATTGAACGACGTTTAGCTAAATTTAAAGAAGGTTCAGTGGTAGATTTACCCTGTTTGTTAAGATTTACATTTCATTAAAAAGACCCAAA